>Ga0209671_1000263_pt1 | contig 30835 bp, 19 predicted proteins | sample WorMetHERISLAND2_2_FD_187401 | JGI IMG/M metagenome (GOLD analysis project Ga0209671, IMG submission 187401) | Marine gutless worms symbiont microbial communities from Max Planck institute for Marine Microbiology, Germany - Olavius geniculatus... | ecosystem: Host-associated > Annelida >...
TCAGTTGTGTTAGTGAAAGGCCAACCAAAATTTGTGACTAGTTACATGGGCCCCTGACGGACAGGGGGGGGGGCAAGAGGGGCCCGGAAGCAAGCCCTGCACAATTTCCCCTTAGTTCAGCACTGCAGTCCAGTCCAAAGTCTAGAGTTACCCAGCTGGCTGTTCATGACTAGAGACTTTTACACCAAGACCACCCTGCATACAGCAACGACCTTACCCCCAGTAACTATTATCTGTTTTGAAATCTGAAATCTGATAATGATGGTGTCTGCTATCCATGATGATGAATGACTCGGGCTTTTTTTATTGACGCTGGAAATCGCTTCTGTTTAATGCTCTGTGATGTCATAAATTACAACGACGTCATATCCGCAACCGACTCATTTGAGTTCGTAAAGGGTGTATGTTTCACTGATGTATAGATTGTGGAAAATATTGTTGTCTAATATGTCGAGGCTGGAAACTTTTGGGATGACCCTCGTACATACCAAGTGAGTGAGTGAATGAGTAGAGCTTTATGTCCCACCCGAAATAATATAGGCCATTTCGAGGACGGCCTTTCCAGACAATGCACGTACACATGATAACAAAACAATAAGTTAAACCTTTACAAAAAATTTGCCTTTTATAAAACAAAACCTAAAACAACCTAAACCTAAAACTGTAAGAACTGTCAATTCTGGTGCAGTACTGTGGCTCTTAGTACATTGACGACGACGACAGTGATGACGCCAACTACTACTATTATGATTAACTACTAATCATGACCACAAGACTGTAGGGATAATGATTGATACGGACCATATACATTGGAGAGCCACACAGTGTAGCCGCCATGACTCCATCCTGTAAAAACCGTGCAAAGCCAAAATCCGCTGCAAAAACAATGACAAGAACATTCACTTCAAACAAATGACAGCAACTCACAAGACATTATATTAATAACACAACTGTTCAGTGGTTGTAAATTAATTAGTCAACCTGAAAACGATAGTTTTTGAAGCGGACTTATATTCTACCGCAGATGTTTTTTTTTATTTCAACGCGAGATCTCCAAGATGCGTCAGCCAATCAGCATGAAATTTTGCACGATGATCAGTAGCAGACCGAATTTTATAATGCCGTCCAAAATATCGGGGGGCCCTGCCCCCAAAAGTTCGATGGCAAATATTTCCGGAACAGATGAAGATATTCAAAATCGAACAAACTTGTACATTTTCTACCGGAATTCCTCCTGTGTTGGGTGAAGAAAGTTTCGGTGAACTTTGGTCCACTAATCACAAAGATGTAGTCATGCAATCGTATCCACCCAAATCGACTTTTTCGGAAAACCATATTTCAGCCCATAAAGGGTGCTACACCCCCAAATTTCTACACATGCTAAAGAATGACAGAGTCTTGCTAGCGTACCCCTCACAGAAAACAGGGGACTCCCTTACAATTTTTTTCAAATGGAAGTCAAAGATGGCTTCAAATTCAGTGTATTAACCACAAGAACTTTGGAGCCAAGGAGAGTAACTTCATGAAACTTTGCCATGTGACGTAATGCTAGATAGGGGTTTGGAGTTGATAATGCAGGTACAACTTTTGGGAAGCACCGCCAATTTAAAAATTGAGAGGGCAAAAAACGTTGAAAGTTAGGTGCAATTTACGACAACTTTTGAGTTTGACCATGAATATCTCTGTGACAAATAAAGATATCAAGAAACGGAAAATGGCATTATCAAGTACACTGTGTCTCAAAAAAAACATCCCCGACATTTTCGACTGTAACTTGAAAACCAATTACCGGATTCTAATAATTTTTGGCAGGAATATTCTTCACAAAACTTGCAATCAAATGACCAATCGGACTTACAGCGCCAGGTGAACTTACGCTGCGCTCTGCATTAATTAACATTAATTTTGAAAGAAACTGTCACTAAGATAATATTTCACAGGCAGGATGCTCTCTTAATCATCAGTAACAATAAAAGGCAGATCTAGGCTACAGAGTGAGAGCTGATCTCAAAGTTCAACAAACTTCTCACGGCAATGTAAACACAGCTTGAGCAGAATCAAATTCCTACCAATTTTCAGCGTGATGTCGCACGACGGGATGAAAATAATGTTGGTCTTGGTGCTTTTGTATTGCGGTGAATACGACAGCAAGATGTTCTGTGGCTTCAAGTCACGGTGTACAATTCCCTTCATACTGAGTGCCCGCAGTGCTGCCGCTAGTAACAAATATGCAAAAATAAAACATATTCGTTTATTTACATAACACAGACAGACACACACAGTCATACACACACTAAGCTGATGGTCTGGACTTCGTTACTGATAGTTTTTGAAAATTTCTTAAGACAATCCTGTTTGCCTCTACTAAAAGGGTTTCAGGGTATGTACTGTCTATGAAAAACCATCGCAAAGGTGGTTAAAAGGTGGTGTTATAGCACCTAACGGAAGCCCATTCCAGAGCTACGGAGCGCCATCTGCCATACGGTATCACACAGTGTCACCTGGCACCTGACACAGGAGAACGCACCCCACCTTAACCTGAGCCAGATAGATGGGTATTCGATTTACCTACCACAGAGGGATGGAAGGCTGAGTTGACCTAGGTGGCTGGTTACATACCTAGATGGTTTACCTGCCTAAAGGCAGTCACTCATCACAGTAGTAACCTGGCCCGGCATAGAGTAACTTTGTTGATCAGATGCAACGTGTTACCGCTAAGCCACGCCACCAACCCAAAGCCATGTAGTGTCACCTGACATATGGGATCACACAGTGAAACCTGCTACCCGGCAGAGGTGAATGTGCCCTGCCTCGATTAGCATGTGATTAGTAATTAATGTGTTCTTCAGCAATTTTGCAGCATCCGATGCACGAGATGTTTTTAAAACACTATGCATCGCATGAATCTACATTGTGTTTACTTACTTCTAAACTTACTCACTAACAGCTATGTCTGGGTATATCATCTGAAAAGAAAATTGGCTACAAGTCCAGGCAAGTTATCAGTCACCTAACACAAACCTATATTAAAGCATCTAAAAATTAGTTAATAAGTCAGCCACAGATAAGCCATTTGCAGTGGTTAATTTGCGTTCCTCAACAGATTCTAACGGCTAACCAGCCTTACTGCAAACTTACCAATTTGACGGAGAAAAAGCTGGACAGTCTCCTCACTCAACGTGCCTTTAGCTGTACACAGCAGTCACAGTCACAGTCACAGTCACTGTCCATCATGTCTGTGCTGTACAATTTATCAGAATTATTTCCACTACAAGCATGATCCTAAGTTGGTATACTTTCAAACTTTGTTGAATTTTCAGCAGTTTAGTTCAAATCCACAGTAATACAGTAATCAAAATACACAAGTATAAGAAATAAAGAAAATTGAACTAAAAACTTTTAAAAATTCAACTGACATACTGATCACACTTGACTCAATAATGATGAACATGCGATACTAAACAAAATTTCAAATTATGCATTCCGGCAGAAAAAAAACTCACACAGCTTTTCAAACTAAAACTAGAATAAATTTCAAAGTAAATCACTAACACTGCTGTGCAGCAATAACTGTCTGCAAAAGTTTGTACCTTGCAAGTAGTCAGCCAAATCTCCACCATTGCAGTACTGCAAATACGATGAAACAATCCACTATTCAGTCACTGATAATGACGTAGTGTACCATATAAATAAAATTCTAAAGTTACTCATCACATTTTAAGAAGCTGAAAATTGTTTGAATTCAACTAACATAATCTTACATCAAATAACTGCTCATTTTTCTGACTCAAAGGAACATGACATGAAATCGTATGCCCCACACTCCCACAGCCAATATGAGCTCTGCCATGAGCAATATACACTATGCGACCAAAAATATGCCAATCGCTGCTGCAAATAAAAAGTGCTTAACATCAACAGTAAATATCAATGTCTATACTGTCCCAATAAAATGCAGACCTCAAAACAAATAGTTGTAATTCCGTAAAAACTTAATAGTTTTGTCTGAAATTTTTAACATAATAACTGCAGACAGAGCTAAGAAGAGTGACCTATCAGTTTTAAAAAATAATGTGACAGTGTCAATTTTATTAACACTTTGTTTACATTACTCAAAATAAAAGTTTACAACACAGCAGTTTCTTGTAGACCTACATGACAGTTTAACTACCATTTTACAGTTACTGCTCAAAATGTCCTTCTGCTTCTCAGTGCATTTCCTTGACTTAATACCAGCTTCTCGACTGAATCAATATTGCCAGCAATCCATGTCTTACGCATTTTACCACTGCCGGGTATGCGATCCACAGTGCCGGTTTGTGTCATAAGCAACTTCTTCAGCTTTTGATCGGAATATCTTTGATGAACTTCTTTGCTCCATAACTCTTTTACTGATGCAAAACTTTAATTAAATCTTTATTACTTTTGTTAAAACCATTCTTTGTTATTGTTTACAGTTACACAGCAGTGACGTGTCAATGATGTCAGGCTATAGCAGGCACCTGCATTTAGAGCTGTTTGTTACGATATGCAAAAGAAAAAACTTTTTAAAAATTTGATTTCTTCATTTACGGTTCACACTTTTGTGCCAGATTTTGTGTACTCTTTTCAAATTAACTAAGGATACTAGACACTAATTTACACCAATGACAGTTTTAGTTAAATGCAGTTATTGACGATGTTCTAGGGGTCCACTTTTTATTGGTACACAGCGTATGTTTATGAATCATGCTACATAAAAAGTGAGCAATACATACCTCCATAACTAGGTAGACACGGTGTACTGTTTCCTGTCAAACACACCACATGACCACGTATTATACACAATATTAAGCAGGACATCATAAAATTAAACGGGCGTTCAAGAAGTTTTATCAAGAACAAAACGCACTGCCACTCACCTTACATTCCAGCAATGCAACAACATTCACATGACGATCTCCTGTTTTTGACAGCTCCTGACAAATGCACAGATACACAAGTGCACATAGAGACAGACAGAACATGTGCACACAGGACACAAATCCACAAATCACAATGTCAGATGTAATGGTTTCTACACTCTAACACTGATATTAATTGGAACATCCAAAAACTAGACAACCTGTAAAAAAACTGTGAACAACTGTAAAAAAAACTATCTGACTATATGACAAAACATTAAGATTATGAGATTTGAAATCATTAAATTATAGCAACTGCCTGCAACTACAAACAACAGTAACAATTTCTATCAATCTACCTGCAAAATTTTGATCTCTTTGCTCAAAAGGTTCTGTGACTTGGCCAGATTTTTCTTTGTGATGCACTTGATAGCAACAATGTAGTCATGATTCTGCAAAATTACAAAATGACATGAAACAATATATTTATAACTGTGCTGCTCAATCATTTAGAATCACCTCCACTAGCAATTTTCAATGTGTCATTATAAATTATATTCAAAAATTCTACAATAACAATGTTTAAAAAACACAATAACAAATCAAATACCAAAATCTAGTAATAATAAAACTACAAAACTACACGGTACATAGAAAAAGTTGTTGTTTAAATATTGAAGTCATATTCAATAAGCCAGAATTTCTACAGCTTTCCACTGCCTGTGTCTGGATAGACCTATCTGAACACTGCATGAGAAATATAAGTTTAAAAAACAACATTCATTACACAAAAAGAAGAAAACAGACAAAACAGCATACATCACAGTGACGGCCTCGGAAAACAACAGCAAATGCCCCGTGTCCAATTAAATCCTTTTTGTTGAACTCAAAGCTTCCTACAGCTTCCATATCTGCAAATCTATAACAAATTCACATATTTACTTCTCTATGCTAAAACCAAACGCACAATTAACGTAGTCATGCAAAAATATTTGTTACATGGTATGCATTTGCAGTACGATATGCGATTAAAATATATCAGAAAGAAATCAATATATCACACTCTTCATTGTTCAAAGTGATTTCTGTGAGTGTCAAGCGTGATGACGAAGGCCATCCGCTGAAAAAGTTTGTGCACCACTGCGCACTACCAGTCTACAGTGATTAGTCATTGCTCATGGTCGTCGTACATGTATGTCCTTTTAAATTTCGTAAATCGTACATTGTGAAACAGATAGGCAAAATGAACGTTAAAACGACTATAAAAATAATGACAAAAACACGTACAAATGAAACTATTAAAGAAAACAAGCAAATCTACACCTTACATCCTTGACCTTATCAACATTTGTAAACAATGCCTAAAATAAATAAGTAAAAGCTTGTTAGTTGTTACCCACTGAATAAACCTTTTGCCAGTTTATGCTTTTTTGGCGTCTGGAGTTGTATAATATGTATAACTCAATAAAAACGCACAATAAAAAGTACAAAGCATCAACAAAATTTAATCCCAATTTGCGGTAAAATGATAACAATATTAAATCTAAGATTCGAATTACGGACTGAATACTTTTAATAAATCTACAAATACAAACCTCACTTCAAACCACATGCGAATAAATAATGTCACGTGACGGAACATGGAGACGAATTTTGTTGTTGACATTTGATAGTAATGATTAGTTATGTTGTAAGCGTTGCGTATAATAACTTTAGTAAAGCAGTTCTGTCCGATAATCAACACTAAGTGGGCGCAACATGGGAGGAAAAGATTCTAAGCCTGTTTTTGTGACGTACGAGGACGCACTCGAGAGAGGTATCACTTTCTAAATCTCGGCACTGCCCAAAACTGCTCAGGCCGGCGCGGGCGGTGCATATGAAATATGTCCCACCTGTCAGTATAAGGTGTCTTATATAAATAGCAGCACTTGCTGTAACTGGTACGCACTGATATACCTAAGCACGTGAAATTTAGGAATATGTCTGCACTCTGCAATTGTGCTACATCGGTATGCCGGTATTTCGTGACACCCTATGGTTGTTACTTGTTGTTGGACATCGAGCTGCTTCTTGAAGGTTAAAAGCATATCAGTTAAGATGAGATGGTAGTGAGTTCCAGCGTAACACATCGATACCAATACCATATGCAATTATTTGGACAATTGCTGCTGATTTAATTGGACGGAATTGTGTTTTGCTGCAGTTGCACAATGCATGATACTTCCACTGTCTATTGCAAGTTTGCATTCGGTGGCTTCAAGGCTTACGTGCAGTATAGTTAAGTCTGTACATTAGTCTTATCATTCTTGTATTGTTTCTTAATACTTTAAAAAAATTACTATGATGTTCTAATGATGTTTTCAGTGAGTGACACTGAACTGAAGAGGTTGAAGGAGGCTTTCAAGCGAACCTCATCTTTAAGTGGTCACATGGCAAAATTTGCCTTTTTCCGTGAGATTCTTGGCGATAATGTGCCTTTGAGATTGGCTGAGGTGACTTATCACATTATTATTTCTGTGATGCACAGTTGTAAAAGTTTTGACCAAAATTCCTGTCTGTAAGTGTGTGTATAAATGTTTTTGTACATTGATGTAAAGCAGCTTTTTAATGTTGTCAAGTGCTAAACAGTTCATTGAAATTGAGTAACTGCTGTCTGTTAAAAATGCAGAAAACATGATGCACAGTGTTTTTATGAGCGGAGTTAAGAACTGCTCGTATTTGTAATGAAGAGTGTTTATAGTCAGAACTGTTGATGTGCTTACGGTTTAAAATTGGTGATTAATTAATGTTAGTTGTATGTGATGTATTGTAGCAAATATTTGTTGCTATGGGTGGCTCTCAGAAAGGCATTTCCTTCAGAGATCTACTGTGTGGCCTTGTTGTTCTTACCAAGGGTGAACTTGAAGAGAAGATTAAATGTATGCTGTTATGATTATTATCCAGTTTTATTTTTGTGCTCTTTGGAAACCTCTATGTTTTTTTTCATTTCTGTTAAGGCATATAGGCATTTTTTATTTAACACTTTTGTTTTCATGTAATGATTGTCTGTAAAAATGTGCAGTTCTTTTAAATAAAGTACTTCTTGCTGAGCAAGCAAGTCATTTTATCTGTGTGCCAGCTTCGTGTATGATACTGGGCTGAATGTTTAGCAATCGTGAGCAGACAGCAAATGTGGATTATAAAACTGGAAACTATTGTTCAAGCATATATTACATTACAGTCATGCTTGTGTGCTTTATTTGTAGTTATATTTGGAATATATGCAAGCGAGACATTTCCCCTGATGAGTAAAGTGATCGTTGATCGACTTGTGTTGGAGACTGAAGGGGCTGTGTCACATGACCTCGCTGAGCTCTTCAGACAGGTTCTTAGCTTGTTCAGTCTACACTTATTCACAACTACAATGTGTCTCAAAAAACACCCCCAACATTTTTGATTGTAATTTGAACAAAAATTATCAGATTCTAAAAATTTTTGGTGTGAATATTCCTGACACAACTTGCCATTAAACGACCATTTAGTTCCCCACGTCACCCATTGTCTGCTTTTGCACTACCTAGGGAAATCAGACCAAGCAAAATATGCATTGAATTACAGAAAAAAGTAAAAAAACATCCCCAACGTTATTGATTGTAACTCGAAGAAAGATTGTCAGATTTTCATAATTTTTGGCCCAAAATATTTTGGACACAACTGGCTATTAAATAACTGTTTAAGCTCTCGCCTCACTTAACATCTGCTTTTGCACTAGCTGGGGAAAGCAGATCAAGCAAAATACTAGTTAAGATGAATGAAAAAAAGTCAAACATTTCATCTATCCAGATCTGTGGTCCTCAACAGCCAGTCGATTACGAGGTTTGGCTGTCTTTCAGGCGTGTGTCTACCAGATGATATTCAAGAATGTTTATGAATTCAAGACGCGACTGATGAAGTCCAAATTTGTGTGAAGGAGAACATTATCGACACTGCTGTCAATGAACAGAGAAATTATCTTTGTGCCTGTATTCATGCAGTGGGCTGACATTTTGAACAATTTTGCATTAGGCAGTTGAAAAACAGAACAGTTACATGAAATATGAGCCAAAATGTCAAAAATGTGAACACAATATGTTTTGAGTGTTATTTGGATTAAGTAATAATAGTGCATTAGGTAAAAATGTAGTATTTCGTTGGTTCTGGTTTCCCCAGGTAGTGCAGGAACAGACATTGGGTGAGGTGGGAATGTCCCTGAAATATTTGTGCCGTAAGTTATTACAATCTGATAATTTTTTTTTTAAGTTTAGATCGAAAATGTTTAGGATGTTTTTTTGAGATACAGTGTACTTACTACTTTTATGAAAACTGGATGATACGTTTCTGTTCCGCGACTTCATTCTGAGATTAATGACTGTCTGGAGGTTAAGAGGGAAGATTTTTAGAACTACCGTTACTGTTACAACTACCCTAGTAATAGACGCTTCTTACAGTTTGAAGCTTAGGATCTTTATTTCAATATTTTGTGCTTTGTGTATTCCGTGTCGGTTTAATTTTGTGTTTCGTTATTATGTGTTTATGTGTGCACTAACTGGAAAAGTCATCTCCGATATGGTCTTCTGAAAAATGTGCTTTGGGTGGGTACAGTTCCACATCGAGATCTCCAAGGTTACTGGACCAAACTTCACCGGGCTTGTTTCGCCTAACGCGGGAGGAATATCAAAATTTTGCGGAAACGGAAAAATGAAAAGGGCAAATTTCGCAGCTCGCCTCGAAATTCTGCGGCCCACGGAAAACTGTGGGCCCTAGTCATTATTCTGGTTGATCTGTGTTGAGGTGATACATGCTGCTGTGTGTCGTGTTTATAGGATGACTCGGTGAGTTATGATGCTTTCCGTGATTGGGCTGTGCTTCACAATGATGCGCTGAGCATCACGTGCTGGCTACTCAAGGAGAAGTCCGTGCTGTCGTTGTCGAGTGATTTCGATGCTCCGACATTCTATCAGACTCTCGCTGGCGTCACTCATCGTATGTCCATCCGAAGCTTTTATGTCATTTCAGATTTTTAGTTTTTGCTGTTTGTCTTGCAACTTTTTGACATTTTTTGTATTTTTTTATCACTTGAATGGTACTTCTGGCATGCTCTGTTTGTTTACTTGTATCATATGTTCATCTGTCAGCCTAGTCCCATTCTGTGGTCACTTTCTGTGGTCAACTGTGTATGTGCACTGCATGTATTCTAATCTATTTGTTCGCATTCTGAGGTTACTCTGTACATAGGGTGACGATGGCCGTAATCCAGTTTTATAGCCATTTTGATTTATTTTTGCCTCTGCTTAGTGATGGGCTGGGAAGGTTATTTTTTGATTTGTGTCTTTTTGTATATTTGCAATCTGAACGGAATAGGTCAACTCAAAAAGTTATGGAAATATTTTGATTTAGTGTTCTGGAAACGATGGTGATTTGTGTTCATTTTTATGTGTATGGTTGCATTAGTTAGTTAGAGTGAACCAGTTTTCTACAAAGATGTATGATTGTTTTCAGTGTGTGAGTGACGTGGCGTGCTTGTGTACAGTGGATGAGGCTGATGTAATTGAACTGGAGAAGCAGTATTGGTCGCTGAAAGGCACATCAAAGTCTGGACGATTTGATCTCGAGACCTTTACAGCTGTTGTGAGCCCACCAATGCCACAAGAGCTTTGTCAAGGTCTGTATTGCTGCCATATTTACAGCTCACGGATCAAAACATGGTGCGTTTATTTCTAGATGTTGTTAAAGTTATCTGTTTACGTTAACTCGTTACATTTTGTTTTTCGTTTATGCAACAGCTAACAGCAATAAAAAGCAACATGTGGAATACCAGTATTTGTAGTTTTATCACATTAGCTGAACTGGGAAATTTCGGGGGGGTGAGTGAAAGGGTGGACAGTTTAATTTAATAGATTATCATACTCATCTGAAATCATGAAATCTGAAAACATGCCTGAAATCTTTGAATGAGAAACTGTTGATTTGGTTTGCACTGTTGTTGTTTTTATGTGTTGCATCGTTGAAGCAGTTGCTGTGCATGGTTGCTAGGCTTGTTCGGTGCTTTTGACGAGAACTTGGACAGTCACATTGATTTCAAGGAGATGGCTTGTGGCATTTCAGCATGCTGTCGGGGTCCGATGGTGGAGAAACATAAGTGTAAGTCTCTTCTCAGTGATAACATTGTAACAGTTGTCTCACAACTCAACAGTTGTCTTTCAGCTGTAAGTATTTTCTTTTGGTACAGCTATTGTAGCAGTTTTCTATCGATACTTGTGATCAGTGGCTTTATTTGTTTACACAACTTCGGAAGCAAGGCCTCATTTTATCTCCACTTGATTCAGTCTTTAAGGCTGTTATTCTCAAAAAAATTCTGTATGGTCTGTTTGGTTATTGTGGCTATGTCACTGAAGGACAGAAGCACTTGCTGCAGCAGGTACTGCATCGAGTAGTGAGTAGGTTTCACCATTGTCTGAATGAATGTATTCTTGACTTTATTCCTGCAAAAGTTGCATTTGAAAACTTTTAGGTTATAATAATGATAATAGTAATGATAATGTCGGACACGGACAGGGGCAACTTACAGCAGAGCAGAACCAGCCATGGACAGAATTTATGACGTAGAGTACCAGTATAGGAGCAATTTTATAGATTTTATCTTAGCGTTGGACTGGTTCTGGTTTTCAAATGCAACTTTTGCAGGAATTAAGTCAAGAATACATTCATTCAGACAATGGTGAAACCTACATGAACTCGATGCAGAACCTGCTGCAGCAAGTGCTTCTGTCCTTCAGTGACATAGCCATAATAACCAAACAGACCATGCAGAATTTTTTGGTTGGCAGTAATAGAGTAAAAAGGTTGTAGTTTAATCAATCTGCATAACTTATGAAGTTACTGTTTCAGCCTGTGAGTCTGTTTAAAGATGCCGCATGCTGATGTGATTGTAGTCTGTTTCAAAGTCTTTGACTGTGATCGGGACGGCCTGCTGTCTGTGACTGAACTTCATCAGATGTTCGCTGCGATGCTCGTTGTTCATCAAATGAATCAGTCGGCCACTGCTCACTCGACGGTCTGTCTGCTCACCTCATATTACACGTTTCTCTTATCACCGTCGGCTGGCTGGAAGACTCTAGTTTCAGGATCTGTGAAGCTTTACCATAAATTCGAAAGGGGCCACCCTGAGCAGGGGCCCTAAATGAGAGGGGGTAGGGAAAATTTGCAATTTTCAGCCGATAAGTCGCCATGTTTTAGAAATGGCGCAAGATGGGGCCTAGTTTACTATGAATCACTAATAGGAAGTCAGATGCTGGCTCTTGATTGCCACCAAATTCAATGACCTTGGATTGAACGCCAAAATAGGTGTTTTATGGATTTTTGGGTGATTTCGGCTGCAAGACACATTTCGAGAGTGAATTGTGCCGAATTCACTACAGATAAGGACAAGCTGCATATGAAATTTTCATTACTAAACTTAGATTTTGACGGTCCAAGTCCCGATTTTCGAGGTTCAAGAAAACCTGTGCGTGAGGGCATCAAAGAGTGGTACACCGGTAACAGTCGTTATTTTACCGCTGTTGGCCAGTCTTTCATGAAAACAATTGCAGGTCACCATGGGCATGCTGTCTATCACAACAAGCGCTAGTGACGAGCTTTTTAGTCGTATCAACATCGATGACTTTGAAAGACCCTGAACTTCCACATGATTTTTGCGATCTTTGGATGCAGCGCACATAAGAATGAATTGCAACGAAATGGCTGGAGATAGACTGACAGTTTGCGAACAGGAACTGTTGTAGGCCGTTGCACGTTTCGTGAGCATTAGCTGAAATTTTCTTGTTTTTGTTGTCGGTACGGTGAATTGATTGCCTGGACAGAATTATTTCGAAGTGGCCGATCATGTGTCAAGTGAACAGAATAAAATTCACTCACTTTCTCACTCATTTTGTACTCACCCTCTATGAGCTGTTCTACAGCTGTGATCTAGTTTCGCAACTAGATAACTAGTTCAGGTTTTGTTGTATTAGTTTCTGTGTTACTTTCTACCCTTTGTGTTGTATGCATTCTCAGTGCAAACTTGATAACAACTTTTTGATGTTATTTTGTATCATTATACAAATAGTGACTGGCATCAAGGTTATTATTAGGGCCCACAGTTTTCCACGGAAAATTTTGCCCAATTCCAGGAGCCAGTTTGCCAAATTCCGCAGCTTACCGCGGCAAAATAGTCTATATTCCACGGTTCACTGCGGCTCTTTGTGTGTGAGTAAATGGATGTCTATCCTGTTGAAAAACTTCAGTTATTGAAGGCAGCCATTGTGCTGACTTATGCTAGTAACGTGCAAAGAAAATTATCAATGTTTTTTCTTTTCATAAGTGCAGACAGTCTAGTCACATTGTGTTTATTTACAATTGTGCTATTACCGTATTGCGACTGCTATTAGTAGCACCCAGTTTCAGGCAGTTCAGTTTGATTTTTTTCTGCGATAAAATTATGTCATCAAGGCAACAATCATACTGCTCGCCAGTCATTTCTCAACTTCTGCAAAATTTCGCGGAAAAGGGCAAATTTCGTGGCTTGGCTTAAAATTTCATGACCTGTGGAAAACTGTGGGCCTTAGTCATTATTGGAATTTTTCCCTGAATTTAGTCAAATATTGCCCGAGGTCTTCGACCTCCGGCAGTGTTTTAAAAATGAGGGAGGAAAATTTTCGGTAATGATTGATGATGCCAGTTGCTATTTGTTTTGTTATACCTCAGTGCTAAATTATGGCATATTTATCAATTACAGCAGCCACGTATTTAATTACATATTTCAACTTTTTGCATAGTTTACTGTCCTGTTCAGTAGATTCATCAAATCTGCATGAGTTAGCTCTGGAAATTTAGTTGCCATGTTGGAAATGATAGTGAATGGTGCAAAATGACACCAAACAGTTCTATCAAAAAGTAAACAACAACAACAAAGTTTTGTCTATTAGTCGGATTGGCTTGAATCAAATGATTCAGCATCAGTGATGCTAACACCAATCACTTAGGGTGCGTTGCGCCAACGTCGTTCATGATCTCGGTTCAGCTGAAACTAGATCAAATGTTGAACCAAGTTCATGCAGTATTACGTTGCACCAAGTTGAACTTGGACCAGCTAATCCTGTTCAGTTGAATAACCGTGGTTATACCATGGACCACTCTGATTGGTCAACCACGCTCGGCTTACGGGCCAACTACAGTTACCTCACAGTCACACACAATGCTTATGAAACTATCCAGTACCAATTGGCAGTAATTTGTTCGAATTTTAAGCTTCCCTGAAGTTATCACACAATTTTTGCATTAACAGTTGCATACTAAAGTTCTGATAATACACATTTTGTGTTCCAACAGTTACTCATTAATTATTCTACGTCCGTTGTCAAGATATATGTTTACCGTAACTGTGGCATAGCAATGGCGCATTAGCAGTCTAGAATGCTGTTTATTTATCCATTAATTAATTTATCCAGCAAAATGGCCTCAGAAAAACGATATAGCACAAATCTAGCATATCCAGATCACAAGTATAATTAAATTGGACGTCTCATAAATCGACACGAATGAGTTTTTTGTTGCTTTGGTTAGGGTTGTTCGTATATTTACTGTAACAACGAATCATCGCCATCGAAAATGAGATTTATTCATCTATTTGTTAATTTATCGAGCACAAAGAGAACATAAAATGAACATAGTAGAAATAAATCTAACATATCCAGATCATCAGTATAATTTAGAGCTGTCAAGGCGTTAATTTTTTTAACGCATTAACGCAGTGCGTTAATTTTTTTAATGCATTAATTAACGCGTAATTAACGCACTGAGTCCCGTCGAGATGGAGAGTAGGAGGTAAATTACCCTGGGCTCGAGACGTTTATGGGACCCGCCTGTAGAATATAGAGAGTTAGAAAATTTTTCTAACTTTCTACATTCTACGCAAGCTCTTAGCTCAGATGACTGTCGCACTCTACGCATGTCGTGATAGTTATTGCGACTTACCGTGTACGCTCTCCGCTCAAATCGAACTCGACTCGATTCGGGCGGATCCGCCGAGCTGAGCGGACTGCGGACACGCGCGTATCCATATTTAAACCTGCGTATACCGCCACGTGTCCGCTGTGGATACGCAGTGCTGTGCGGATACGCCGCGGATCCGCTCTGTACGTGTCCGTCTTCGCCTAGCATTCACACTACGCGCGTAGTTATACGCACATACTACGCGCGTAGTGTGAATGCCGCTTAATAGCCGGCGTTGCTGCTTGTGCTGTTAGTGCAATGACCTCATTGCTATTATGAATCATCACGTAGGCTACGCAGAACGACGGAAACATGGACAGAACGACCAATCTCTTAATCTCCTCCAATGTTCATTACGTTCACCTTGGCGAAGATGATGATACCGAAGTAATTTAACGGGTATGCGTTAATTTTTTTAACGTGCGTTAATTTATTAACGCATTAACGTGTTAATTAACGCATCAACTGTGACAGCTCTAGTATAATTGCATTAGAAGTCTTATAATTTGATACGAGGAAGTTTTTGACGGGATAAGATCCGAATCAGACAATTTTTTGCAGCAATAATGTTACACAGAATATTTATTGCCTAGTGCGCATGTGTAACCGCGAGTTGAACCAAGATCAAAATTTGATTGGTGGTCAGATGGCAGTTCAGAATTGAACGGAGATCAATGCTTGAACCGCTTTGGTACAATGCAATTTACGGCTGAACTAGGATCAGATTCAGATTTGACCCGGGTTCAAAGATGAACGATGTTGGTGCAATGCACTCTTAGTGCTCTCCAGGGACTATGGACGTTAATGACGTGACGCCATAGACCTTGGAAGGCACTATGGGAGTGATTTTTTTGACTGCATGGTGACTATGACATATTTGTGAACGTCACATGACATGGTTTGGACCAATTGCATGCAGGTATTTTGCGTTGCGGTATAACAAATCACTATGGAAATGTGCTGCTGTAGAATCTAGCGCAACACATTTGTGACCGATGGGGTATTTCTCTGTGGTGTAGGATGGAGACAGTCTGGTGGATGCAAGTAGTGAGATGTTGGTAGATGAAATCTTGTCATCTCGGCTCAATGACAGCGGTGGCAGAGATGAGACTGAGTCTGTGAGTCAGGAGGAGTATCTCGTCTGGGCTGTCAGTCATCCTTCGCTGCCTTCCGACTTTCTCAAGCTCCTCACGCAGGTCTCTACTTTTTCTCATGTCTCGGTTGTCATAGTTTTGCAGTAGCTGCTTCCGCCAGTTTGGAATCTGCCCTTTTTTAGGACAATCACAAGCGTATTTTCGTCAGCTGTTTTTGTTGCCAAGTAACACTTTTCTGTAGCGTAGATTTTTGGTTTTCACAATGCCCCATTTTGCCCTTTGCTTTAAAAGATTCAGTGGGCCTTTTGCCAACATTGTGTGCCTTATAATGTTACTTCCTTTCTTACTTACAGTCAACAGAGATGTTTTACCTTTAAGTTTGCCTGGACTGCATTAGTCCAAACTGTTGAGTATGAAAGTCTGCAGTATATCTGTGGTGAGCGATGGTCAGACAAAACAAAGGTAATGCAGGTTAAAGAAGTGCCTGCTATCAGCTCTCACTCACTGAAATGACAAGTGAAATTATCACAGTTGATGATAACTGATTTTGTTTATTTTTCAGTTAACTGTTCCATATCGTGGAAAGTGCTATCAAACTAATTCTTTGTGAGTATTGTATCAAAAGCCCCCTAGAACTGATGCTTATTGTGTCATTTGTTTGTGGAAAATGTTGACATTAGATGCTGCTTGTGTTTTTCTCACAGGTTTGCCACGTTGTATTTGGTCTGCGGCCACAAACAAAAGACGAAGAACTAGATATTGTTTTGTGAGTTCTTTTGCACATTTTGTACAGTGGTTGTTCAGACAAACACAGTGAACAGTTTTTTAATCAAAATCTATGTTTCGAATGTTACAAAATGTGAAATGTATGTTTTGCGGAATTTTTGGATGTTGAATTTTTTTGGGTAATAGGCATGCTTCTGTTTAGCACACAGCCAAACGTTGAAGCTTTTTTCTGGTGATAAGTGTTTCATCAAGTAAGCTTCTGAAGGACATCCCTTTACAGACCCTGTCTTTTTGTCACACATGCACAATTTAAAAACTTTCTGTATTATTACGAAAACCAAAGAAGTGGTTTCAGGTTGTAGCTGATTTTCCAATGACATGGTAATCTGCACTTGTGACTTGATTGCTAATTTGTATAGAATATTTTGACTGATATTTTGTCAAATATTTTTGTCTGTGGCAGACAGAATCTAATATATGAATCTGATCAAACTGGTCATTACTAAAGTTTCTTGCTGATATAGAGGCTACGGAAAGTTATAAACAAAAGCATTATTTTATTTCAGGCTGCATTGCTTGTGGTCCATTCTGAGTTCTGACTATTTATGTTTAATGCAGTTGCATTAGTCTAATGGTTCCGTTACTGGCAGTGGCAGTGGCAGTGTGTGACTGTATGAAGGAGTTGGCTGGATAGAGAAATGCGTCAGGGTCTGAAGCCAGGTCAGACGTGGTATCTCATCAGCATGGCTTGGTGGAAGCGCTACGTCGACTACATCGGCTGGTCTCAGGTCTCTCAACTTATAGGGTGTTTACCCGATCCAGCAAGCATCCAGCAAATGTATTCAAAATACACGTGAACTGCTGGACGTTTGCTGAACGTTTGCTGCCATATGTTGTAATGGAGCTGGACGTTTGCTGGAAGTTTGCTGGACATTTTCTGGATCGTGTAAACACCCCATTACACAACCTGACTGAGGCTAATTGCTATGTGGATGTGTACAATTTATTGTCTATGAAAAATCAGCGTGAAAAATGCAACCATAGCAGTTTTTGATGCTGACTTCAGTTGCATTGTGCTTGATGAATAGTCCAATAATTTGGCAACTTCTATAACTTTTCATTTCCAAAATTGTTGGTTCTCAAATTATGCTGCTGAAATATTTCCTAGTGTTATGGATAAAATAAAACATTATGAAGTAATTATGTACATTTATTTGCTGTGTACTTTTAGCTTGCAACAAGGTTAGCTTTTGTTCCCAATTTCTTTACTTTTTTTTAGTATATATCATTTTATTTGGCTAATTAGCATTGATTTTGTTTTATCGATCTCATTGCCAGCAGCGGGTGGCTTGGTGGCTCAGCGGTTAGGGCATTGGATACGAGATCGAAAAGTCCATGCTTCAACTCCTAGCCAGTTCTCTACCAAGTAACAAACTCTGGGCAATTTGTTCACACCTATACCTGCCTGTGTAGGTGCAAGTGGTTTAGTGGTTAGTGTCGACTCGTAACTTTCAGGTTATGGTTCAATTCTCACTGCCGGTCATTTGTGATCAAACTTCAGTAAGTTGCTAACCTGCTATGTGCTCTGGCCAACTTAGTCTCCTATCCTCCGTGGGATGGGAAATGAGTAGTAGCTTACGGGTGAAATCCTAATGTGGCTAATTGGGGCGGTGGTATGTCTGCTAGCTGCAAACTGCATGTCCAGTTTTTCGCTGATGTGGGCAATGGATGGCCGCATAGTGCACTGCGGTATCATTAGCTCATGCCAATCAGCTGCCACTTCGTAGATTCTATAGTGCTTCTGGCCACGAGTCCGTTACATGTGACAAGTGCTATAGCAAGTACAGTACTTTACCCCTTACTCGTTATCACAGTGTGTATTTGTCATTTTGTCTGTTTGTGTCTGTCTGTCTGTCTAGTCATCAGAAGTTATCACAAGGCCACCATCAAATCACTACCGAGCTGGTTCTCTGTCCATCTGTCCTCCGTCGTTGTCTCGGTGCGCCAGCTCAGACTACGAAGATAACTCTTCTGCGTTGTTGGCAATGACAACGATGCGGACGTCAAACTCGTCGTCCAGTGACGTGTCGGCCGGCAGCAAGTATGCGACGGTGCCGCGGTTGTCGGTGGTGACATCTAGCGGAGTGATAATGAGTGCGTCAGAGCTGATGTCCGATGGACGATCATCGGCATCACTCATGTCCGAGTCTGTCAAGAACATTGTGGCCAGCGTGCGACCCGGTGCTATTGACAACTCCCTGCTTGTCACTTCCCACAGCAGGGTACTGTACCAGATAAACTTTTCTAGTACTGCTTCTAGTGTCACTCTTCATGGCACTGAATGGCTTATTTTGTGCTGATGTGCCGTTACGCAGATACTGTTTTCTGTTTAAACAAAGTACTCCTATTATTTCCATTCACAATATTTTTTACGATGTGTTTGGTTTTTATGAGTCTAACAAATTATGTTTAGCTTATTCTGTGTACAGACATTTTCACGGTCATTGTTAAGCTTGTCTTTGGCACGCTTTTTATGTTTACATAAGTTCGGTTTATTGATTGTCTTATTTTCTGTGTCTGTCTCTGTCTTGCTCTACACTGTTTTTGTGTGAATAAAGGTTATTATTATTATTATTATTATTATTAAGAAACTACTCGCACACACAGTCACTCCAGTGTTACTCGTCAGATTATTGTCAGAAAATATTATGCAGATATTACCACATAAACCTGTTTATTTTTTGTGCTATTAATCTTGAAATAGCTCTCCTTACTAGTAAGGCAGTTCTGATCTGTATAGATTTTGTGAAGCCATGCCATAGGTTGGACTATGCATTTTTCTGCCGCATTCAGGCTGTTAATTTGAAAGCACAAAAGACCGAAATATGTTTGAGCCTGTCAAGGGCAGCAGAAACTTGTATACCTATTTTAAGTTTGAAAGATAATGTAAAAGCCAAAAAATGTTGCATATCTCGCTTTTTCGCAGTTGTCCGCTTGCCTAATTCACTATTGTGCCTGAGATGCTTGTCGGCTGGACATACGTCTGCATATCATCCACGCTTGATGCCAATATCTTTTATAGTTAGCAGTTTTCATAGTAGTCATTATGGCTACAGTATTGTTTGCATCACTAGTAGTAATTATAGCAATAACGTTTTACATGGTTAACGGTTATATAACTGTTGCTGCAGGTGCCAACGCTGACTAATGAGGGCGGTTGTTTGAAGAGAGATCGGCGGCTTCAGCAAGGAGTTGACTATGAGATAGTGCCGGAGTCTCTGTGGAAGGCTCTGGCGCTGTGGTATGGCAAGGGAACATTTGCTCTGCCAAGGACTGTAAGCCTCACTCATTATCTGCCAATACAGATATTGTCACATGAGTTAACCACAAGTTGCTGTTAGCAGTTGCTATAAACACCATGTCTCTCTTCATCTTAGCATATTTAATGACCAGTTATCAGCATTTTAGTGATCCTGTATATTATGCATCTTAAATTGTTTCTGCAGTACATCTGAATTTTTACTTCTGTGTATAGTATCGCGGTAATTGTGTTAAGCCAGTAAGTAAGTAGCCTGCATTTATAGCATGCCATATGTCTAAACAGAAGTTTGAATCGTAGGCATGGCTGGTAGCAGTTAGTTGATATAGATGTTGTCTGAGAGCAGATGAGTCTCGAAGTGTCATCGGAAAAACTGTGATACATCGGGCGACTTCACTTTTTGACTTAGACTTTCACTGAGTCTAAACTTCAGTCTAAGTATTTACTTAAGTCAAAAAGTGAAGTGATTTCGTTGAGCCGGAATTCACTTCGACTTTCAACTTTAGCTGAGCGAAAACGTGGTGACTACAGTTCTATACATATGGATAAATGCTGTAATGGCTACACAATGACGTAAGATGTTACATAATTACGTCATTTGCGTGTGCGGCACAATTAAATAAGCAAGTCCAAGCGTAATTGGTTGATTTATTTCCTGTCAGGTTTACCTGTTTTTACACCATTTTTAATCGTTTTGTTCTAAGTCAGTGGACCTAGGCCAAAGTTTAGTTGAATTTTGGTCTTTTACAGACTTTAGCATTCAGTTTTAGCTTTGGCTCAGCGAAAAGGCTCAGCGAAAGTTAGTCAAACAGTGAAGTCACCCACTTTTATAACAAGGAGATGTGCTGAATTGTCATTTCTTCCCTGGTTTGCTCTCGCTTCGACTATGCTAATTCTCTTCTTTTTGGCACCACTCAGAAAAATATCAACTGTCTTCAGCGTGTCCAAAACACAATTGCTAGAGTCGTTGCCAGTCATGCTATCCCTTGTGGTACTGACTCATTTGATATTCACCAGGATCTGCATTGGCTCTCAATTGGTCAACGCACTGAATTCAAACTTGCCACATTGATGTACAACATTCTCAACTTCTCTCAACCTGCTTATCTGCGTTCTCTGCTTAATTATCACACTTTCGCACATTCTCTGCGTTCTGCCAACACCAATTTGCTGTCAGTTCCATGTATCCGCACAACCATTGCAGCTCCCACAGTCTGGAACTCACTATCCTCTAGCATTCGCAGTTCTACCTCTGCAGACACTTTCCATCACCTCCTTAAAACTCGCTGCTTCCAGCAGGCCTACTGCTCCCCTAGCAGCTCAGCCAAGTGCCTCAGATTCGACCACTGGCTGACATTGTGCACTTTAAATATGCACCTACTTACTTACTTACTTATTGAATCGAGCTGAATTTTATTAGAGCATGCACATGCAGGTCAAAAAGTGGAATAGATAAGTACTGCTACTATTGCAGCTATGTTCTCATCAGCTCGAAATGGACGAATACATGCAGACAGCTTTGAGCAAGAACCTATGTGCAACATAAAACAGTTGTTATTGTTGTTTATTGGAAGTGTTCTTGTATGTATGTGTGTGTATCATTGTCATGAGTCAATACGTGATGTAAATTCATCAAAATTTAATTACTGATTTGTTAACTTTTCTAGCTACATCTGCAATTTGATGCATGAAGGTCGTAATGTGATGAATTCCTATAGTTACTGTTTTTTACATGAGCTGACTTGTGTACTATCTTAGGTGATAGTGTCGCGAGCGGGTGCTGCGGCCGAGCTGGAGTTGTACCCGGTGCAAGTGAAGCTGCTGCGCTATCAGCTGTCGGGACAGCGTCAGCTGAACGCTAACATGTTTGCTGGTATGGTTGGCAGCATCGGTGGCATCATGTCCAGTAAGCAAACGAATGTACCAGATGGCACTTTAAAAAGTGGAACATTGCATGCTTTGTGTAGGTCAATAATCATGAAGTTTCGGAAATGATAAGCCTCGATCATTGCATTGAAGGGTGGACATGTGCAACACTTGAACTTTGTTTTCAGCATGAGCACTCTTCACTGCAGTGATCAAGGTTTATCATTTTCAAAGCTGTTTGATAGCTTTGTCCAGATACGTGAAGCACGAATGTCCACTTTTTGGGTACCATCTTGTCATCATCGTAGTTGTAATCTGTTTGTCTTCATCATTTCCTTGTTGTATTGTTTGTTTTCTAGTGCAGTGCCGATGTTGTAATGTAAGGAAGGAAGTAAGTAAGGGCATATTTAAAGTGCACAATGTCAGCCAGTGACCGAATCTGAGGACTAAAAGACTTTGTTGTACTTGCTGTTGTTGTTAACGATGTTGTTCCTGTTGTTTTTTGTTGTTGTTGATATTTGTCGTTTGTGGGTGGTAGTAGTGGCTTGTCAGTTGTCTTCTTGGAGTCTCGTTTGTTTTGTTCATTAGTTTGCTAGACTGTATTGATTATAATATATTGCACATTACGCTCCACTCAGGTGCCTGTTGTTTGTGGTCTCTGGTTGTTGTTACGAGGGGCGGGCAAAAAGTTTGGAGCCTCATCAGTAAAACGCGCCTTTCTTGTGTACTCGTGTGCGCGTGTTGGAAATGTGACGTCACTGTAATTTATGATGTCTTAGAGCTTTAAACCGAAACGATTTGGAGTGCTAACGCAAAAAGCGGAAAATCAGGCTCGCTGTTTGATAAAATTATTCGGTCTGTAGTTGAATTTACCAAAGCAGAGCCCCATGGTATCCGATTTTTTGAAAGCCTTGACAAATACTGTATGTTTATAAATTTCTCAATTGCATTTGTGAATATACGATAGCCTAATCTGTGGTAGCCGCAGATTACAGCACTTCAGTCAATTGCGACATTTTGTCAACATTTAACGGTATCAGGAAAAATTATTCAGAATTTGACTGGTAATTATATCAGTTGTGTTGATGAAGATTCAAGATATCTATCCTGTTGCATGGGGCCCTTGATGGGCAAAGGGCTGGGAGCAAGCCCCATGCACCCTCCCCCAAATTTGGCACTGCAGTCCAGTCCTACGTCTATTATTACCCAGCCGGCTGTTTATGAGTGTATTTTCGTACACCAAGGCCACTCTGCAAAAATTAATAAACAGACCCCCAGTGACTATTATTTGTTTTGAAATCTAAAATCTGATCATTTTGGTGGCTGCTATTCATGATCATGAATGACTTGAGACGTTTTTGTTGACGCTTCGAATCATTTTTGTTTAATGCCTTGTGACGTCATAAATTATGATGATGCCAAATTGCAGGTTTATAACAGTCTTTTACCTGCTGCTAAAATTATCTTTGACTCGTTGCTTTATACTGTTCATGTACGACACAGCATTGTGTTACAGTTACTGAACACTATGTATGTGTACAAGTTTTACTTTTTTCTTCATATTCTTTATATATGAAACAGCATTTTGTTACAAATACTAAGCACTGTAATGTGACATGATAGCAGGTGCAGCTGGTATAGCTGTGGGTTCATCAAGTACAACTCCGCCACGTCGCTACGTTGCGTACACGGCATCGTTCAGCTGCAAGCACACGTTACAGCAAGTCTACGAGTTCCTCACGACACATCTCAAGATCAGCCGTGAGGATATGCGGCTGTGGAAGGTCCGTGATGAGGTATGCTTGGGGAAAATCAGCCATTTTTCCTTAAAAGATCATTCGTGTTTCTGCGTACGTTTTAATTGTAGGTTTCAACATGGTTTACAGTATATTATGCGAGTGTAACGAGGCATAATACAGAGTAGGCCATGTTGCAACATAGCTCATTTTGTGGCCATGATCGACGGTGTGTTTTGCTTGGATAATATACAAATGCGAGATACTACCAGTCATCACTGTTGAGTGGATTGAGATTATGGGCACTTATATATCACTCCAGACATCACAGTGAGAGATAGGACTGAGTAGATCATGAAATGAAATTATGTGGTGATTTGGTTTGGTGGTAACATGTTTTTCTCGATTTGTGAAGTTGCTGTAGTCAGGCCTGTTTAGTACTTAGATGAATGACTATATGAAGACAACTAAACCGTCTTTTTTGTAACAAGATACTGTTCAAACGAACATGGAGTCTGTCCGATGCATCTTGATAGCTAACAGTAAAGTCCATATAAGTTAAATAAGTGAGCTGTGTTGGCCAGTGGTAAAAATTAAAAAGTTTAATTGCCGCCACAAAAATAATAAGGTCACGACCTTGATTTTTTGGGGTCACGTGTGACATCATTGGTCTCGTGTTCATTTGACTCGTGGTGGGCGACTTCCTATGGGTGGTCCGTTGTGACCATGCATCTGTCTTGCATCGTTATTGAGATATGGCGCCTCAAAAGTCGGACGGACGGACGAATGCTCGGGTGATTTTATACTCTGTCCAATGCTTACTTTACTTTGATATATTGAATTGCCTATTTTTGTGCTATATACGAGGTTGGCATGTTTTAGTTGTTCTGTGAAAATTCTGTTAATTATTTAATTTCTGGCAGAGGACATGGTCCCATGAGATTGAGACATTATTCTATGAGTGCTATTCATAACTGACAAGTGAGTATATGTGTGTGTCAGCAAAATGTGTCGTTGCTTGAGGCTGAAGAGAAAACAGTGGAGCAGCTTGGTATTGAGGATGGTACTCAGATACTCATCGAAGGTAATTATTATTCTGCTCCTGTTTTTGCTATTTTTGATACATAAGTCACAGTAGTGCATCCTCAGTGGCGATGTGGCAGTGGGAGTCAGTTGCCCACCCTAAATTTGAGCTGTCAGAAAATTGTCTTAAGAAATTTTCTTGGCCAAATATTCTAGTCAGAGTGCAAAATATCAGGCTGAAAACACCCCATTTTGGGGAAATATAGGGGTAAAAGTGAAATTTTGAGCACCCATAGTATTCTCTGTTGGAAGGTTGCAGCTTTCTGTTAGAATTCTGTCCAAAATTCACATTATCTGTTGGAAAATGATTGCAATTCTATGCCCTGCCTACTTTTTTAATCCATGTCTGCACTGTATGTTGTGACAGCATGATTACCCCTGGTATGAGATGGAAGGCAGTCAAGTAGCTAATATTCCAGTGTGGGTGGCATGACTGCATTCGAGGCATGTTGACTCAGTGAAAGAGTCCAATAGAGGGTGATATTCTCTGAATGCATGTAGTGGCCTGAGCGGATTTGAGTTAACTGGCTTGCAACTTTATATTGCAAATGCTTTTTTTGTCCAGCACCTTATTATAATTTTTGCTGCTTCTGCTGCTATGGCTGCTTTTTTCAATTCTGTCAGTACTTGTTTAATTGGAAAGGTATTGTTACTATAAGTTAGGCCGTGTCGCCCATACGTAAACTTTGCATTTTATAGGTTGGGTGCTTTTTTCCAGGCTCCAGCTGCTGCTGCAACTGCTTCTTTAGATTTTTCCTCAACTTGCCATTTACCTTGAGAGCTACTAGCATAGGGTTGTTTGGGTCACCCATCAGTAAACTGTTTCGGTAATTGTTTTAGCAGGATTTTTACAGCCTGGAACCTATTCTGTCATCAAATGAGTGTTGCTGCCATTGTTGCTACATTGGCACTTTGCGTGAGGGTGATTATTACTCATTAGTTGGTAACATATTATAAGAGGAATTACTGCTCAGAGGTGACACTGATGGTGTTTTATGTTGACAGTAAGAAACAAGGATTTAACATGGCCCGAGGAGCTGTGCCAGCTGGCAAAGAACAAGGCTCTTATTGATAAGTCACAAACAGGTCAGCTGCTGTATCTATATTATGCAAGTTATGTTAGTGCTGTCCTCGTGGTTGTTTTGAAAATAATGGCTATTTGCTTTTTAGATTCATTGTTTTTGTTCTGTTTAACACTTTTGAAGTTGATGTCAACAAATGTTGGCATTGGGAGGTAGGAGGCTGACAGTAGCTGATGTGTCGACAACGGCACAATGCAGCGTCACATCGTTAACCCAAAAAGTACTTCGCCTCGAAGGCCTATGGGAAAAAATTATTCTGCCTTGAAAGAGTTAAATCTGAGCAGAATGTCGTCAGGTCGGGCCAAAGAATTGCCAATGTTGAAATAGAAAAGTAGGACTGTGGGATGGCTGTCTATGGAGTTAGTGGTAAATGTCATTTATGCAGTTTCAGTTGTGACTGCATGCCTTTCGTCCATTTTCTGGATCCTTTTTTTGCATTCTTTTATTTGATGTTTTTTTTTCTTATATTCTAATATGCTAACGTTAAGAGGTTGAAAAATATTTGATGTTTTTTTCTACAGTGCTAATAGAATGGGCTGCAAACGTGACTTATGTTTGTGTTTAGTGTTTGTCAAAAAAAACTGGCAGCTTCATCTGTGCCGTAAATGTCAACAAAAGTCAACAGATGAATGACTTAAGAACTGTAATTTCGGATTTTGCACCAGTGATTTATTATGCAGATACGGTGGAATGTGCTGAGTTCTGTGTAACATTGTTATAATGTAGTGCCGATAGAAAGAGGTGCAACAGGCCTGAACAACCTCGGTAACACGTGCTTCATGAACTCCGCCCTACAGTGCATCAGTAACACCTTTATATTGACGACATACTTCACCAGTGGTCTTCACCTGTACGAGCTCAACAGGTAGATCGCCTGCCTCTCACTGATAAATAGCGTGCCATTTTGTAAACAGTTGTGCATGCTTTGATGTCATTTTTGTATGAGCTATTTCTACGGTATCCATCTGTAGATCAAATAGTAGTTATAATGATTGTTATTATTAGCTCTGTGTATAGAAACCTGCCATTGTTTTTTCTTGTATGTTTCTCAACATTTAAGCTAAGTTAGTCAGGGGTCAGAATCTTACGACATCGTATTTTGTGCCGACTTTTATCCCGTGATGCAATTTCAGTGGAATAGTATTAAAGTAATACTATTCCACTGAAATTGCGTCAGAGGATAAAAGTCGGCACAAAATATGATGTCGTAAGATTCTGACCCCCTGACTAACTTAGCTTAAATGGTGCTCATTCAAGGTCTAATCCGCTGGGTGCTCGCGGCAACATAGCTCAGAGATACGGTGAACTGGTGAAGGATCTGTGGAGTGCTACAGCAAGGAGCATTGCTCCACTCAAACTGCGGGTAAACCGGGCATCTTGTTTTTCACTATTTCACTTACTGGTGATACCTGGGTGAGTGAGGAATATCCTGCTACTGATCATGGCAATTGTTAGCAATGGTGGTGTGATGATAGGGTGTTGTATTTGCAACCATGTGTTTAACAACTGGTCGGATCATTATCAAATAGTCACTACGTCGATGTAACGATCGCAGTATATAACCAATTAACCAGGCTAATTCGGCATTGCATTCGTCTACGGTAGGTGAACAAGTACCAGCCTGTATGTTCCAGTTAAGTCATGGTACATCACCTAACACTGTATGATCCCATATGGCAGGTGATGCTTCATATGTTTGGGATGGTTTCCAATGAAAAGTTATGCATATCTTTAACTTTTTGTCAAGTGATTGATTCATTATTGGTTGTGTATGGATGTTCTTAAGAGTGCATTTTATGCAAGTTTGGTGTTGGTGCTTTAGCCATATTTTCTTTACCCTCTTATCTTTGAGCTGCAGTAATAGCCCCTAGCGCTCTAGCACTGTGGGACAGTTGTTACTGAAGACAGTTGGCCTGTAAAAGTGGAATTCTGTAATCCTCACATTTGTCTTACACACTCGTGGTTTTTATCAAGCTAGATTTTGTACAGTTCACTACTGTTTTAGTGTTTTTTGGTTTTACGTTTTAACGTGACTCATGTAACCTCTCTGTGTACATGTCTGTCTTTTGTGTCAAAGTGTATGCATGTTCATGTATACAGTGGACTATTGGCAAGTATGCTCCGTGTTTCAACGGCTTTCAGCAGCATGATTCTCAGGAGCTGCTGGCGTTTGTGCTCGATGGCCTTCACGAAGATCTCAACAGGTGCTTTGTTGTGATTTTATGTGCCGCTTCTATTCATGTAATTAGTTGTTATTAACGTTGTTATGGTGTCTCTTGCGTGCTCATTTGCTAATAACGAACTGTGCACTTGCTCACTTGATGTGTGCCTCGTGTCTGCTGACCTCAGTTATGATTATTTGGAATATGGTAAAGATTTTGTGCAGTTGTTGGATTTGTTGCTATAAATTGCCATGATTTAGTGGTGAAGGTAAAGAGTGCATCATGCTGTGAATCGTGATGTTTAATCATTTAAGCAGTTATGTTATCTTCTTCTTTTCCATCAACTGGTGGTCAAGGTATAGCTAATTGAGACAGAAGGTCGATGTAGCTGTATTGTCTGCTGAAAGGCTCAAGAGTCACTACACTACCATGTAGAAGATTATGTTTGAAAAAAAATGTATTTTTTAGTTGTGATGGTGGCATGTTTAGTGACAGCATTGTGACAGTTTTTCTCTCGTGTCTTTCAGTGAAAGAATTTTGAAAATTGGTCACAGTTTGGCAAAGATATGATAAATAGTGCCAGGTATTTTTTATGGGATATGGTGTAGAATGATGCAGACTGTGTTTGCTGTCAGGGTACATGAGAAGCCATATGTGGAGTTGAAGGACAGTGATGGACGACCCGATGACATTGTCGCTAAAGAGGTTGTCACTAGAACTCAGACTGATTGCATCTTGTTTTCTATGATCGGTTTTGATTCATACATGTACAGTGTCAGTGATTTGCAGTTTATTTTATTCGGAACTTTTGGTCTTAAGACAATGCTTTAGAAGAATGTTTATGCACTCATATTTTGTCTTAGAATCTTGAATGGCATGCTGATGGTCTTATTGCTAAAGAAGGCTTATAGCTAAGGAAAACGCTTACTATACTGTGTTCAAGCATAGTTCACATTGGTACCACCGGTATGTCTAAAAAGAAGTTAAGTGTTGTGTTAAACATCTGTGCAGAGTTTCATTCATTTGTCAGCATTTTTTTCAGTTTTTTTGGCACCCATTTCTTGTACTAACTAACTCAGCTGTCTGTCTATATCTCATTTTTCTTTTATATTCTGAAGCTGTTTTTTGTCTGTTGTTTTGTTAAAGATTAGTTGGAGCTGACATGAGCAGTGAATAAAGATAAGTACATTAATGATGCTGCCACTGCTTATGATGACGATGATGTTGATGATATGTACAGGGTGTGCCAAAAAAATGACCCAACTTGTTTTTGTCAAAACTTTGTTAAATCTGCACCAAATTTGATAAATTTTTTGCACACAGATATTCAGGAAAATAAAATTATGTGAGGTACACTCATTGTCCGCCTCACCTAATTTATGTTAATGCACTACCATGTAAAATGCAGATGCTCCAAATTGTTGCATGATGCTTAGTTGTTGTCACCGTAAAAGTTCTAGCAACTTATTTAAGCACATGACATACTAAAATGTGATTTATTTAGCAGAATTATCATTTTGTGTAAGAACGTGCTTTCAAATTTTTAGAATGTATGTCCAAAATGTACACAATGGCTTAGACGTGATGACATGGCTGATAGCGGCATCAACGATCAACTGATCAATATCGCAGCACTCATTCATGTTATTTTTAGCGTAAAATATTTAATACCACAAAATTATTAAATCATGTTGCACCCTCTGTCGAACTGATAATAAGTAGGTGAGCAATCTGATAGTGATGATTACTGTGTAATGCAACAAATTAGAGCATCTGCATTTTACACGGTAGGTCGTTGGCATAAATTAGGCGAGGTGGACAATGAGTGTACCTCACATAATTTTATCATCTTGACTATCCGTACAGCAAAAATTGTCAAATTTGGTAGACTGGAGATTTGACGAAGTTTAGACAAAAACAAGTTGGGTCATTTTTTGGCACACCCTGTATATGTGTTTGTTTGTGTCTGTGTGTGTGCTAGGCCTGGGACAATCATCTGTTACGCAACCAGTCCATCATAGTGGACTTATTCCACGGCCAGCTCAAATCCTGTGTCCGCTGCATCCAGTGCCAGCACACCAGTGTCAAGTTTGACCCTTTTACATTCCTCTCTCTACCTCTCCCCATGGACTCCTGCATCTACCTCGAAATCATCGGTATCCGTGCCTCTTTTATTTTATGACTTACGTATTCCCCCTATCTCTCACTTTAGTGTCTGAAGTGTTATAAGTAGGGCCCTCAATTTTTCCGCGGGTCGCGGAATTTGCCTTTTTTCACGGAATTTTTGATATTGCCGTGGAATTTTACAGAACTTAACAAATGACTGATGATTAGTACGATCATTGGCTTTAAACTAACTATATCATGGAGAAAAATCAAACTGAGCTGCCTAAAACTGCGTCTCTACTATAATAATTACCATCGCATACTGCACAATCGTAAATTAACACAATGCGACTAATTGACAAATTGCATTTTTGAAAAGAAAAAAAGATCAATAATTTTTTTGTATGTTGCTAGCATAACTGAGCACCGTGCCAGCATCCAAAAACCGCACTTTTTAAAACATAATAAAGCTTAGTTTACACACAAACAAAAGGCCATGTTAAGCCGCAGAATTTGGACAGTTTTGCAGTGGTGAGCCGTGGAATTTTGCGAACTGGCCTGCGGAATTTGGCAAAATTTACCGCGGAAAAACTGTGAGCCCTAGTTATAAGTGCCGATAATTCCACTCCACTCATTCATGACGACTGACAGCATTTTACATTTGTATATCACACGTGTCTCCAGGCAGAATGCACTTTCGATCATGGCTATGAAATAAGTATGTTCCAACA
>Ga0209671_1000264_pt1 | contig 30825 bp, 16 predicted proteins | sample WorMetHERISLAND2_2_FD_187401 | JGI IMG/M metagenome (GOLD analysis project Ga0209671, IMG submission 187401) | Marine gutless worms symbiont microbial communities from Max Planck institute for Marine Microbiology, Germany - Olavius geniculatus... | ecosystem: Host-associated > Annelida >...
TGGCACCACATCGTGGACACGGCTACGCTCTGGAAGAGTACGCCATAAGAAGAAGAGAATAGTCTTTGGCTTTGGGTGAATGCAGCATATTACATCAGAAGTCTGCTGCCAATGCTCACTGACGACTGCAAACGGTTGCTTCCATTTGGATTTGTATTTCAGCAAGACAGCGCTCCTGCGCACACGGCCCGTCAGACACAGGACTGGTTGACGGCAAACTGTACCGACTTCATCGCAAAAGACCAATGGCCACCAAATTCACCCGACCTCAACCCACTTGACTACCATGTGTGGGGCGCAATGCTTCAGGCATTTCTCTGGTTCATAAAATGTCAATGATTTCTGTTTTAAACCTGTTGTTTATCGTCAGTTAGTAAAACTCGTGATGGATGTGTTGTGAAATGTAAAAATTCGGTGGATGGTCGCACTTAATACAGCATAACTTTGTTAAAGTTGAAGATAATTGAATAAAATTTTACACGTTGGCGTAAGTCTGAATGCGTATCAGGCACGTAAAATTTTGTTTAAAAATTCTCAGCCGTTTTGGAAAAATTATCAGAAAACCTCAGAGGGGTAAAATTTTTTGGCGCACCCTGTACACAGCTGTTTAAGGTGGCGTAGTTATTCTAAACAATTACCCGAAAGTTCTCGGGAACGAAAGTTCCTGAAGACGAAAGTTCCACCTATGAGCCTAAACTTCGGTCTAAGTACCTACTTAAGTCAAAAAGTGAAGTGATTTCGCTGAGCGAAAAGACGGCGACTAACACGGATAGTTTAGTAAATTAAAACAGTCTGGTACCAAAAATAAACGCCGTAATGGCTACACAATGACGTAAGACGTCACGTAATTACGTTATTTGCGTGCGCGGCGCAATTAAATAAGCAAGTCCAAGCGTGACTGGTTGTTTAATTTCCTGTTAGGTTTACCGGTTTTCCGCCATTTTTAATCGTTCAGTTAAACTTTGGTCTAAGTACAGACTTTATAGCGTTCAGCTTTAGCTTTGGCTCAGCGAAAAGGCTCAGCGAAAGTCTAAATCAAAAAGTGAAGACGCCCTATAACTGTAGTGAGAAAGGAAACATCGCTACGCCACCAGTCGCTCGAGTAAAATGTGCGTAAATCGACTATGAAAAATGTCCTGCATTGTAAATGTTAAGTCGCAGCAATTTGCAAAAGTATACAACTGCACATCGACTCTAACTCTATAGAAATGGCATAAAAAATACAAAAGTAAATAAAATCCTGAAGTTTCGTTTCACACTCTGAATTACTTTTCTCAAGATCAACGAAAACTGTAAACAGGAAGTAAGTAAGTCAGTGCGATACGAGACGATTGCGAAAGAAAAGACGACGACTACGTCTTCAGTCTTCAGTCTGCACATCCGTCGTGTCACTCACGTATGACACAAAAATATTGCAATTTGCACATTATTTTATGGCTATAATTAGAATTTACAAAAAGAAACACATTTGCTATGGCAAATTTCTCACTGGAAGAGTGGAAGACGAAGATCAACTCTACAACGGAATCGGAGCTTTTAACTTGAAGAAACGTTAAACAAAGTGCAGTTTAGTTACAGGTAAAACTGCTAAACAGTAACAAACTGCATGCGACATACAGTGTACATCGTATAATCTTTTGGTTATAACCGTGCGACGTCGATCTCTGAACGTCTCTAATGAAAAGTTCAAACGCGCGTCTCACTTAAGAGCAGCAGCTGCAGCAGCAGCAGCAGCAGCAGTAGATGACGTCAAACGAGTGACGCTTGTATTAAAATCAGTGATCCGTGACAGCGACTCAGTAAACTGTCACGTCTCTGCTGTTATTTGCTGCTTGGATTGGCTATAGTGTTTTACCGATAAATGTTAACTCTGATCGAGTGCAATGGATTATCTCGCTTCGTTTGCAGCACTGTTTCTCAACTTTTGTCTTTTAGCAGGTAACACTACGATTTGCTGAATTTGTTACAATAAATCATTGCCTCGATCTGTGTTAGACGTATTAAGGGGCTAGTGGTATTACGGCCTGTGACTGTGTTGTTTTATAGGCATTAAATTACAGTAGGCTTTCTTTGGGGCCCACTTGTAACTTAAACTTTTAGAATCGTTACTGATGTGTAGGCCTAATTAAATTATGTAAGGACCTATAGTTTTACCATTCTATCAGCTCAGTGAGATATACAATTAACGTGTCCAAAAAACTGCGTCAGTGTTATTTTTTAAACAACTATGTGAAACATTGGCCAATTTTAATAGTGTTGACAGCAACATCATGGAAAAACTTGACGCAAGCCTAAACAGGAGCACTCGAGACCACAAAGGGCGTGAAGGTTTACTGCAGAATAGAATAATAAAGCACTCGATTTAGGCCCATCTAGCTCAGAGAGATTGAAGGCTAAGTTGATCTTGGTGTTGGTTATATACCTGAATTGTTTATCTGTCCACCGACAGTCACCCAAATCCATGCAAATAGTAACCACTCGATAGTAACTCGACCGGAAGTCGAACCCACAACCTCCTAATCGTAAATCTGACACCCTACTGTTACACCACCAAGCCTCAAATGGAGATGATGTTTGTGTTGAATTGGTTCGCATGCTGCAGTGAGGCTGGTCGAGTGTGGTTCATATCGTCACCTGGGCTGCTGGGCGGACACCGACCCTGACAATCGTGACATCAGCGACTCAGTCGCTCAGATGGGAGCCGGTATAACGGTCGACAAGTGCGCCTCGTACTGTGCGACGAGCGGCCTTCCATTCGCAGGTCTTCAACTCAACGGCGCCTGCTACTGCGGACACACATACGGCAGTCACGGATTCAGCTCCAGTGCGTCATCATTGCTTGCTTTCTGATACCATTTCTGCTTCCTTTACTCTCTTCCGTCATTAAATAAAAATATATTAATGAGGTTGCTACTATAAACGTTTTCACTTGGCTCTGTCGTGCGTAGTAGCCGTTGCTTTAATAACCGTTGAATGGTTTTTGTTTGCTGTTCAATTTATAATAAAATCATATTTCAGTTAGGCTAATATTTTAATCGTGGTTTATGAGTTCTGACGTGTGACGTCACATCGTCTATTCAACAAAAACGCATGCCTATGTATACTAATATCTAGAAACTTTGAAAGCTTAAAACCTAACAAAAACATTTTTCTGAAAGCCTAGTTTTTTCCGCGTTGGTCTGCGCATTGCAGTATGCTATATTTTGTATTAATGACGTTGTTTGGATAGATTGCAATACATCGTGTGGACTGTCCCACAGCTGCGGTGGATATCAGGCTAACGACGTTTACTACGCCGTCGGTACGTCGATTCATAGCTATTATCATCACCTTACTACGGCGTACTATCGGCCTACAGTGCTTTATTTCATGATTGTGATCGACAGTGCGTTTTGCCTGGGACGCGAGTGTTAAGAACAGACGCAAGACGCATTTCAGTCGTCGAGTTTGACTGGAGTGAAACTGTGGGCGGTTATAATAACAATGCAGACTCAGTGGTGAGAGATAGAAGAACGAAGTACATGATGTCATGAAAGAAGAAACGCTTCAAAGTACATGGAGTGTTCATGCAATGTCGCACTGCTGCTATGTTACACGATAGCGTTATAGATAAGCGTAGGCCTTGTGCTTATGCCAATACTGCTCTAGACGAGTGGAACTGTTGCAAGTATCGCCAGTCTCTCTGCTGCTGCAGCTGCTGCTGATCGATGGTTGCCATGGAGACGAGATGACGCCAGTCGATGACGCATGACGCACGATACAAATAACAAAACAAAAGCGACGGACGGACGCAGGCAGCGTGCAAAGTTCTATTGTGATGACAGAATAAGGACAGGTATAGAATGCAGAAGCACACGCCAGTAGCCTAGAGAGTGCGCTGTGACGTCGTAACACCGATATGTAGCCACTCGTAGGCTGTATGTGTAGCGTCAATCGATAGCTCTGTACCCCACCTGACGAGTCTCATTTTACCTGTTTTACTTTTGAACAGCAAAAGTTGGGATGGCAAAATTTGCAACAGTAACGGCAAACTGTGCCGGAAATAGTGTCTACAAATTTCGTATAAATGTTAAACCGTATCGAAAATAATAATATTTGTTACTTTTCTTGTTTCTCATTGCTGCACACTATGCGAAAATACTGGTAACGTTAGCAAAAACTTTGTCACCATCAGAACCTGGAGTTTGCTGGACTAGGTAGTAGGTACATTAAGCCTACTGCTTTGTAACATGCGGCACTAAGCCTATAGAAATATGTTGTGATTGATTGATTCATAGATGTTAAAAACATTTTTATGTTTATCATAAAAGTTCAAAAAACATGTTTTGTAATGTTTTAACAATATTTTTTAATTTTTTAAAATTTTTAATTTTTTTAATTTGGTTATGCTTTTTAATGTTTTTGTTCTATTTTTAATGTCGCGTTTTTGTTTTTATTAAAATAAACATACAAAATTACAAATATGATGCATTTCTCATGGACAAATTGTGTTTAGTCCTGTTTTCGATCTGTACCATAATCACGGTTACATAATAACATTCAGTACATTCCGGTCTTCAGTCTTCACAAATGGCAGGTTTTTGTTTTTAACATGTTATTGTGCTAAATGTGGTTCAATGTTTTTATATATTTTTTACATGTTTTTTCTATAAAAGTATAAAACATGTTTTATGCTTTTAATTTGCAAATTAATGTTATTAACATTTAACATTTAACATTGATTAACTGATTGACTGGTAATAGAAGTTTTTTTCTCTGGCTCTACACTGCAAGGTCTAATGCTGTTCCTGCCACTCAACCAAAACGTTATATCCAGTAGTGTAAACAAGACTTTTTTTAAAGACCGATTAATACGTTTTGTTGCTCTTGAGGCGCCTCGTTAAATTCAATGTCGAAAACAATATTTTTTGAAGACCAAGACCGAGACTTTTGATTCAGAACCAATACCAAGAAAAAAAACTACGTTATAATTATTTTACGCGCGATAGCAGAATGCTTCGCGCGTTTTAGCCATGGCCTGGGCGGTTGTCTGTCCGTCTGTCTGTCCGTCCGTCCGTCACACTGCTGTATTGTATCAAAACGGTGCAAGCTAAAATCACGAAATCTTCACTGTGGGTTGCCCTAAAAACTCTAGTTCATCGTGACGAAATTTCTTGCTCTCGAACGAGGGCGTCAGATGGGTACCCCCACTACTCCCTCTAAAAGACGTTATTTTGACGCTATTGGCTCTTCTAGTGTGAAAACGGTTGCAGATAGGTACATACATGTTGCTTATCATAACAAGCACTGGTCACGAACTTTTTAGTTTTATCAACACTGATGACTTTAAACTCCCAAAAATTAGGGGTTTTCGTGAATTTTTCGTGATTTTGGTCTGCAACAGAGTTGCAGAGTGAATTGCGCCGGAATGGCTAGAGAGACTCAGACAACCAGCATGTGAAATTTTCAGCATTAAACGTAAATTTTAGCAGTCTAAGTCCCGGCCCCCTATGTTCAACGAGGCCTGCGCAGGCGAGCATCAAAGAGGGGTGTCCTCTTATAAGTGGTTGTTTTTACTGCTATTAGCTCGTCTAGCGTGGAAACAGTTGCAGATAGGCACAGACATGCTGCTTATCATAACGAGCACTAATGACGAGCTTTTAAATGGTGTCATCATCGATGACCTTGAATAACCTTGAATGACCTTGAACCTTAAACGATAGAAGATTTTATTGTTTGTTTGTAATTTTCGGCTGCGACGCACATTTCAAGAGTGAATTGCGCCGAAATGGCTGGAGATAAACCTGGACAACCTGAGTAGGCCTATGAAATTTTTAGCATATAGGTTGTCCATTTTTAACTGTTTAAATTTCGACCTCTTAAGTTCAAAGAGACTTCCTTACGGAGGCCTCAAATTTGGATATTCCTTCAAAACGCATTATTATTTTATTGTATGTTGTACACGTTTGCCCAGGTGGCAGGACCGCTGCTATCGCGCATTACGTGAGCTTTGCTCAAATTACTTGTCTTCGAAATGCCTCAAAACCAAAAACGTTGGACGCAGTGATGTAGCCTAAACTAATTTTTTAAAGACCATTATTAATACCAAAGCTATTTTGACCGACCGTTAGGTCGAGCTATGGGTACGATATGTTGTCTGTCTGTCGTCTGTTGTCTGTCGTTTTTCGTCGTCTGTAACACATGTATTGTAGGTAAACGGTAAGTTTTACAAAGAAAATTATTTAAAGATTAATTAGCCCATAAATGGCGTAAAATATATTCGTTGTTTGAGCGATAAATCGCAGTATCTCAGAAACGGTGAGAGATAAGGCCAAGTTGCTATTGATCACCAATAGGAAGTCTCATAAGCCCTTTCAGGTGACATAAAAATCGTCGACCTTGGATGATCTTATAATTAAGGTTAATACGCATTGTGCGGTATTGTGGCTATATAAACGGCACGTCGTGAGGGTCGGCGATGGTACCGTAGGATTGGGCGATGACGAGTAGGTCCTATGGGCTGTCAATAGTAACCATGTTTATCTGCAGCGGTTTGGCTGCAATTCTAAATGTATAAAGTTTACCGTATTGTATCCTAACATTTTTGATTGTAGCGTTTGATATAGCATTGTCACCATAGCGTGTATGGGACTGCAGTCACTCTAGAAAGTCGCTTTCTTTCCGCGACCGCAAGTCGGACGCTGGCTTTCGGACATAGGCGGTACGGTCGGCTTACTTTAGCAACATCTGGGTTTCTTGTTTGTTATCGAGGCGCCTAGAGATTAGGCTACATCACTGGTAGAATAAGCGGCAAAAAACGCTTCCACGCATGAATACGTTAGTAATTCGCGTATATTGTTCATAAATGTGCTACAGACGAGGACTTGGCATCTCAACGAGTGCGAGTAGTAACGACTGGCGGCAGATCGTTCAAAGTGGCGCGTGCTTCGTGCATCGTCAACGGCGGAGACCTGGTTGCTCCTCATTCGACCAACATCATCTCTGCCGTCGCTAACGTCGTCAATGCCTCAAGCAGGTACACACACCATTCCTATACGTCTTCCTGGCATTCTCATTTCACGCTTTTTACGCGCAAAAGCAGCTACTGCTTTCAGCGCGTCCAGCGCGTCTTAGCCATCGCAATTCTGTCCGTCTGTTTGTCTGTCCGTCTGTCATACGGGTGGATCAGTCAAAAACGGTGCACGCTAGGATCACCAAATATTTACCGTCGGCTGCCCGAAAGACTCTAGTTTCAGGAACCGTAAAGCTTTTCCACAAATTCGAAGGGGGTCACCCCGAACGAGGGCGCTAAATGAGAGGGGGTGGGCAAAATTTGCGATTTTTAGCCAATAAGTCGCTGTATCTCAATAACGGTGCGAGATAGGGCCTAGGTTACTATTAATCACTAACAGAAAGTCGTACACTGGCTCTCGATTGGCACCGAATTCAATTACCTTGAATGACCCTGAACGTCAAAATAGGGGGTTTTATGAATTTTTGGCGATTTCAGGCTGCGACACAAGTCTATATCATTCACAAGGTGGCGCCACGCTACTATCGTTATGCGATCCAGATAGAGAATTTGTTATTCGTATATTAACTTAGCGTGAACACCCCAATTTTTAGCTAAACTACTGAACCGGTACTGCTGTGCGTCTCGCGAGCATTAGCTCAAATTTCGTGTATTTTTCGCATTCATTATCACTGTCCAGCGTAGCGACGAAAGTCTTTTTTTCACCACCGTCGATAAGTTTTTGGTCTGTCTGTTTTTTTGTGTCAACACGATAGCTCATGAACTGCTAAACATAGCTTCATGAAATTTTACATTCTAATAATATTTAAGTTTCTATGTCAATGGTCAAGGTCACAAGACCGGATTTTCCAAAAGACTTGACATTTTTGTTACTATTGTCGTCATCGGTATTTCTTGATTGCACACTTCAAATAACATTTTGTGTCTGTGTTTATACATGCGTTGAAAAAAACGTATTAACGACGAGTAACTTCTTTGCTAATGTTTATTTTGCTGCATTTGCTCCGAATACAGCCTTAACTTGCAGCGATACCATAATTGTAAAAAAATCTCCCTAAATATTTTAAAACTTCTGAATTTATTTTTAACTTATATAATTTATTTTTTGGTTTTGTGCGTGCACATACTGTCACTTTAATACATTCGTTTTAATTTGTTCAGTGCTAAAATAGTTTTACTGGAAACTTTTTGCAGATCTATGCCAGTGAAAAAAAATAAAATTTAACCGGTATTTAGCAAAGATAATTATGGACATAAGTTTGTTGGCACGTTCTTTTTAACTCAGGGCGTATGTCATGTGAATAAGACATGAAGCGTTAGCGCCCTAATGATGTGCTATCATGTGATGATGTGTTAACGCAGCGTGACTGAGAAGAACCTCTGGATCGGTCTGAGTCGTCGTCTCTCTGGCGGACCTTATGAATGGACCAATCAGAACATTCAGCCCGCTTACGCCAGCCGCAGCGCCGGTTATATGAGCTTTTTACTTCTATTATTCCTGCTAGCAAACATATTAATAGAATACTACCATTAAATAATATACTGTAAAAGCGTACGGGTGTTATTTTTTTCAGTAACTCTTGCAAAACATCGGCCGCTTTTAATAGTTTCATGTATGCCTAAATGACTATAGTTTTGCTCGCCTCACCTAATACTGTTACTACACTACCTTGCGAAATGTAGAAGTCATAGTTTAACCGAAAAGTAAAATGCGTCAAGGATTACTGCTTCCAGTTGCCGTCCTTTCCTTGAACCTCCCCTTCTAAAAACGTATATTGGAGCGTCAAGAATATTGATGCAGTTTTTTGTCTGCTCTAAAACTTTTACTGAATGAAAAAAATGCATTTCGTCAACTATGTTGCAATAAAATATCTTTACTCAAGTTTTCGTGTGTAATAAGTATTATTTATTGTGTCAGTTTGTTTTATCAGTTTTGTTTAATATCACACGTTATGTCATGAAATAGCAATTTAAAAAATATTTGCATCCGGCTCCCGTCTCTAATTTTTCGCCGGATTACAACCGGCAACACAAAAATTTTTAGGCGTCAATGTGTGACGGATGTGCGGATGTGCGGTTAGACTATGCGAGTCTATGGACGGTGGGAGACCCTCAGTTGGACTGCGTCAGTGTCAAGGCTGATACGGGCAAATTCCAGTCTAAGGCTTGTGACACACTACTGGCGTTTGCTTGCATGCAACTGCCCGGCTCCGCAGGTTTGAATCATACTTCGTCTTTCATCTTCATCATTATCGTCATAAAAGCAATAGATACTTAGATCAAACACCGAAACACAAAAAAACAGACCAAATAGTAAGTACACTTTGTGTTCAGCTATATGGGCCAGGAGAAAATTATGCCGCCATGTTCTGTTGTAGGCATAACTGACTCAACTGTTAACCAATTTCAATTTTCCACAGACATAAAAGTATATATCAAAGTGATAATAACAGACTTTACCACAACTGAGAGGCTTGACTACAGTACTTTGTGAAATAGCCTATTGCTGTTCAGAAACGCATAAACTAAGATGCAAGAGTTGTGGTATGTGATAGGATCTTTAACGATCAGTAATTTTCTAGTAAATTTGTGGGCAAAATTTCGCATGCAGCAATGCAGGAATCGTTTCTTCACAGTCTACAGTGTATTGTGCGAGTGTAACGAAGCATAATATACTCCAAACCATGATAAAACGTACTTATTTCATGACTGTGATCCACGATGCGTGTGATAAACAGATTCGAAGTGCATTTAAATCGACGCGCTTGATTGGGGTGAGATTACGTGCGGTTATAATACCCCGTTTACACGATCAAACACTCATCAAGCAAACATCGAGTAAACGTCGAACAAACATCGAGCAATTAGAGCACACGTCGTGCACGTGTATTTTGAATGCATTTGCTGGATGTTTGCTCGATGATTACTCGATGTTTGCTTGATCGTGTAAACGGGGTATAACACTCCAGGCACTATGATGAGAGGTCAGAGGACGAAGTAGGTATAGGTCATGAGGCAGTGATGTTACTGATTACTGATGAGTGTAGGTGAAGAGGTGACGGAGGAGCCAGTAACTGATCCGCCAGAGTCGATCAGTGAGGAAAGCAAGCGTCTGGCGTTGTTCATCGTCCTGCCGCTGTTCCTCTGCTGCTACGGCGGATCATGCATCATCTACTGCGTACACAAGATCATCCGTAACTGCGTCAGGGCAGAGCACGGCCCGCCTGTTCCCGTGGAAGACCCGAAGCCTCCCAGAGCTGTGCCGGTCGTGGTCGGACGTCCACCTGGTGCAGAACTGGGTGCTCGCGTGAAAAGACCGACGAGTGGCTCAAAAGTTGCTCCGGCACCGTACGTATAATTACATCTTGAAAACGCGTTTGTGCAAAAACTACGCACATATTTCGACACAGTTCCGACATATTACGTGACCTCTGGCCAATTCCGACGAGAGCCACAACGAGGCCTATATGGTGGTGTCTGGGAAGCGGGCTAGAATACTGCATACATTCAATTTGTTCATAAAATAGTCAGATTTGTTGAAAAATCGTCGCAAAGTAACTGACGAGACATTGGCGTAAGCTCAATTCAGATAATTAGTTCTGTTTTCGAACATATAACAAAATATTTTGACCAATGGCAAGGGCCCCGTCGCGGTGCCTAAGAAAACGTTCTCTTCTCTTTTCGCTTTCGACGGGCCTTTTGAGTTGAACATTGGTCACTTTTGATCCGAAAAATATTTACACCTGTTTTGATTTATGGTTTTTAACGCTTTTTCGTTGTTGAGTTAGGAGCCCGTACGGAACAGACAGACAGGCGGACGGACAAACAAAACCCTTAATGCGGCCTATTAGGACGGACATGTAGGTAGCTTGTTGGTTGTATGTCAGGCTGGTGTACATGCATCAGCCGAAAATGCCTGAACTCGGCCCAACGACTGAAATGAAACCACTCGGACCGCCGTCAGCCAAGGACCTCCGTACAGAAGCACTGAGATGACGTCACGCAGGGATCTCCGCGGGGAAACCATAAATGAGAATACTGATGACGTCACTTTGGGGTTCGTCGTCAGCCAGGGACCGTGAAGAAGCTCGAAGAGCGCGTCTGTTGGAGAACGCCGCACGCGAGGCACGAGAACGTAAACAGAACTCACGTCCGAACACCGGAACCAGCACTGCCAGTGACGACACGACCAAGCTACTGGATGACCAGTCACCACGAGGCGAGGGAGGTGCCGAGACACCCAAGGGGCTGGAAGGAATGTCCATCAACGACATTCTCAAGATGAAGTCAAAGGACGGGCCTCGCAAACCGCGCAAGATCGTCTCCTCGTAACTAATAGGGTGTTTACACGATCCAGCAAACTTCCAGCAAACGTCCAGCAATTAACACGTGTATGTTGAATACATTTGCTAAAAGTTTGCTGGAAGTTTGCTAAATCGTGTAAACGGGGTATAATTCTTCGTCGCAATCCAACGTCATACGTTGGCGTCAACTATTGATTTGATTGCAATCAATTTTCGTACGTGTTCTCTGCGACGACAGATTCGCTCTGTTATTATAAGCATTGTGTGTAGTGGTGTCGTGGCGGGGGCATTGATGTCGGGCAAGTCCCCGTATTTTTTTATTTCCAAAATGCAAATTTTGGGTCAAAAAATTCCCCATTGTGACAAATTTATGGGCAGAGTTAAATTTCAGGCATCCACTCATAATCTACTCTGTCGGAAAACTGCAGCTTTTTGCCTTCAAATTTTGTTGTAGTCCACGGCGTCGCCGAGTGGCGTCGCCAGGTTTTGGTGTGTGGGGGCACGGAAATCAAAGACAAATAATTTAAGGACGACACGAAGCACTATTACAAAATTCGTACAATTAACTATGCTCAGAATATGTGTTTTGTGGTTTCTTCGGGATGCGCAATCGAATGTCGAATGCCAGGGTATGTGTGGCCCTGAAGTGATGTGAATATATAGACGGTCGTTGGAAGTTGAAGGGGGTCACATGCTTCACTGCCCCATATAGCTTACGATATAGATGTTAAAACATTTTTAATGTTTTATAAGAGTTTAAAAAACATGTTTTATGTTTTTTATTGTTTTAATGTTTTTTTAAAATGTTTTGGTTGTATTTTTAATATCATGTGTTTGTTTTTATTAAAAATAAACATACAAAATTACAAATATGATGCATTTTTCATGGGCAAATTGCGTTTATTCCTGTTTTCGATTTGTACCATAATCATGGTTACGTAATAACATAGGCCTCCAGCACATTCTGGTCTTCAGTCTTTACAAAAATAGTAGGTTGTTGTTTTTAACATGTTATTGTGCTAAATGTAGTTCAATGTTTTATCTAGGTTTTTACATGTTTTTATAAAAGTGAAAAAAATGTTTTTAATGTTTTTTATTTGCAAATCAATGTTTTTAACATTTATGGCTGGCGACGTCAACGCGTGTGCTCGCACGTTAAACGTCGATGGTGTGCAGCAGCTTGTTTCTTTCACGTGATCGATTTATCAGTTTGACAGCAATGTTATTTGTAGAATACTAAATATGTTGCAAAAATTATTTTACTGCTGTCAGTTCCATATCAACAAAACTTCAGCAAATTATAAAATAAGCTTACTGTATAAAGTTAGTAAAATTAAACTCTCATATACAATGCAATAATTATTGATCGATGTAATACCGGGTGGCGCTAAAAAACGTCCCAAACTTTGCGTAACTACAACGGCGCGTATACTTTATGGCGAGAAATTTTTTTCGCGCATTTGTAGAACAATATGTACTCTTACTTACTTATAAATTTCAGTGACCTCACTAATAACATCACTGAATGCCACTTGCTGACGTAAAGAAAGTTAAAAATCCAATTATGTAAAGTTAACGCTGCACCACAGTGATCACACCGCATCAAAACTACTCAAAATTTCCTTCGAGACAACACGCCGGATTTTATCAGCTCACAAAAATGGACACCACATTCGACAGATTTGAATTCGCTACATTACTAAATTTGAGATACCTTGCAAGAACTTGTTTATGAAGGAAGGCGTTAACCCTTGGGACGTTTGCTGGATCGTGTAAACACCCCATAAGTGACGTTTTGGCATAGTCTGCGTACGAGCGGCAACGAAAATGATGAATGGCATGCAGAAGTTGCTTTGTGGCGTGTATCCCTATTTTGTTTGTATTAAGGCTAATACAAGTGTTTTAGGCAAAAATTTTTACACATATTCCAAGATGTTTGGTCATTACATTTATGCTTCTGTGCTGATTCATTTCGACCACTCGGCTGAATAACGCATGCAAAATAATGTTCGGGACGTCTTTTGCGCCACCCAGTATAATGACATTGTGATGTGATACTATGTGTGATAGTTATTATTGAATTGATATATCAAGATTGCGAATATCTTTCTCTTTCATCGCGATCTGATTAAAATTTGGTCCGAAACGTCACACATTATGATCACTGTTTGCTGTTTGTTTAAAATATGTAATTTCGTTTACGTACATATTTTTCTTGTTAAAAGCTAGGTCTACATAATTAAGATTCAATGAATGCAAAATTTGAATTATATGTACTGTTGTTTAATCTATAATTTTGCTTATTTTATGACTGTCGCCGGCTGCTTTGGCTTGGAGTGATGCACGTTTGTCATTTATTTTGGCACTAATGTAATAACGTTTATCACGTTTTATTTTTAGATGAATTGCAAACGTTATCAGTTAAGTTTGTGATAAATCACTACAATGTTTTTGAACATTTGGTTGGAATACAGCATGTTGGTGGCATATTCAAAATTTTATCAAGCGGCAACAAAGTCCAGATTCTATGCTTATTCCTACACTTTTGTTCTTCTTTATCCTTTCCCTCCTGACTTTTCTGTCTTTTATTTCTTATATCTACTTTTTTCTGTTTTCGTTACCGCGAATCTAAGGGCAAAGTCCGTGCAGGCAAGACGTGTGGCAATTTTTTTCTCAATGCAATTTGGTGCACTATGGCAACGAACTCGTGACCCTCCAGCTTCCATTTTCGTAAGCAATTATTTTTCTCGGCGATGGTGAGCGTGGAGGACTGCCTCACTTTAAATACGTACCGATATGTCATCGCGTACGATGTGTTTGTCGTCTGTTTGTCTGTCGTTGGTCTGCCTAACGCAGTTACGCATGTATTCTGGCTAAACCGTGGGCTACGTGGCAGAAGGACGACGATAATACTACTTGACGGGGCGATGACGAGTTTCTATAGGCTGCCAATAGTAACTAGGCCATCTTTATTTGCAGCGGTTTGGCCGCAATTTTGAATGCAAAGTTTCTGCCTGCTGCCATCAACCACGTGCGCCCAATTACCGTATCGATATCTTAACGTTGATTGTAGCGTTCGATAATAGATAGGCCTACAGAAGCGTCACCATAGTGTGTATGGAACTTTGGGGAATCGCTATTTTTCTGCGATCGGAAGTCGGACGCTGGCCTTCGGATATAGGCAATACGGTTGGACCATATAGGCGGCAGCTGGGCTTTTTTATACACAGTGCACATTGCACTATGCTAGTTGTATTTACGTAGAAATAAAAATTGTTGCAAATGTGGCATTATGGGGCGGCAAATAGGGTAGCAAATATATACGCATCTTTCCTGCCGATTAGAGAGCGTGAGATGCCATTGGCTAAATGCAGTTTAATCCAGCATTAGGATTTTATTTTACAGTTATAATATGTGAATACGTTTCTGTGTGCATAGCTTAGGCTTTGTTGTTGTTGGCACTTGAAGATTGTGTAGAGCAAATGAAAAAAACGGCATTAACTATTTTTTTGGTTTTCACACCAAGCCCTATAGTTGTGTTCGAAAGCCACACAAAGTTAACAAGCCCAGTCAAATCGACGCAGAAAACAGATTTTAATTATTCGTGTATGAATTTTTCCCCTATGAATTAACGCTTAGCCACAATACATCCGTTACAGACGACGACAGACAAACAGACATAAAGACGATGACGACGACGGACAGACGACAACTCGTACCATAAGCTCGACCGTTACTTGAACGGTCGGCTAAAAATCAAATTTCTCGAAGTAGTCTGCTTTTCATAGATGTACGTGATGTACTTCTTGTTTATTAGTGTCGTTTGTTTACAAACTTTTTCGTACGTTAAAACTAAGGTAAAAGGTCTTATCAACGACTGTGCCGTTTCGCCAACGGACAACATTATTTTACGCTGTGTGAAAACTATGCAAGATTCGATCAGTTGCAGCGAATGGTTGGCTAAATCATTCGTAAAGGAGATGGCAAGTCAGCACACGGTACAAGCTCTGTCCTGGCGACGACTCTACTTGGCCAGAGCCAAACTGAAGGCGTCTAGCAGAACGTCAGCACTGCTGTCTGGTTTTGCCATGGTACGTAGTTAGTGTTCGTTGTTTTATACTGCATACCAGTAAAGTAAAATTTGCCTTTGTATTATTGTGAAGTATGTTAAAATTCTAATTTATCAAGTAATTCTTATATGTAAAAAATATATGTTCATGTTTGTGGCTGTAAAACTGTAAAGTTTTGAAATTTTGACTAACAGACATTTGCGTCGGTATACAGGCTACGGTACAGGTTACTGTTTTGTTCAGACTAGATTCACAAGAATACCATGGTTAAAATGTTTAAATGTTTAAATGCTATGCAAGGTGTTATCTGCCATGAAAATTCATGGACAATAAGTAGTTGATTTTTCGCTATCTCCCATGAATTTTTACGGAAGCTAGCATGAAATGGTTATCTGCCGTGAAAATTTATTGAAAATAAATAGGCCTATCATTAGACCTATATGCTGTGAATTTTCATCAAAACAAACTATAGTAAGATAATTGCCAGTGCTATTTAGTACCCTGTTATCAGATTATACAAGCAATAATAGTAAGTTAGCAACTTCTGTAGGCCTAGACTGTTGGCCTAGCCTATGTAATTGATCACATCTTTGGTAAGTGGTCATGGCTTTTCAGCTGATGTATTTCTAAAATGTATAAACTTTTCACAATGAGTCAAAACGTAGCATTAAACTTTTGTCTATATTTTTGTACGGACATTGGCACTGAAAGAATTTTGCAAATCAGTCAGACTTGTGAAACAAGTTAAGCTTCCTTAACATGCAAATTTTTTACTATACCAAATTGTTATTATTAGGCCCTAATTGTGTGATTATTCACTTATTTCTTAGCTTCAATATATGCGTTTCCATACATCAATTTCCACGGCATATATCTAAAAGTAAAAAAGATGGTTCTGTGATAATTCACAGAAAATAAGTAGTCGATTATGGCTATCTGCCGTGAATTTTCATGGCAGATATAATCTTTGAAATGCTATAGCTCTTCATAGGAAACCCATCTCAGAGCTACGGAGCATCACCCGCCGTATGGGATCACACAGTGTTATCTGCCACCCGACAGAGGTGAATGCACTCCACCTTAACCGCAGCCAGATATTCTGGTACTTGATTTACCTGCCCCGGATGCATGGAAGGTTGAGTTGATCTAGGCGGCTGGTTACATACCGAGATGGTTTACCTGCCCACAGACAGTCACCCATCCTAGTACTAACTTGGCCCGGCATAGAGTAACTGAAAACTGGGCAAAACAAGAAGATTTTAAAGCCACATTATAAATGATGAGTTTTAAGTGCAAAATTTTTAACTAATTAACTAAAAATTTTGGTTTTTTGCAATTTCTCTTATTTCCATTTTTGTAATTTCTGTCATTCATTTTCTCTGTGGACTTCTGTTTATGAAGTTTATGTGTAAAGATAAATCAGCCGATGTTGATGCTTGGTTTGTGACTAATGTTTCAACAAAACCTGACCTCGCCCAATGTGTGCAAGTAGACTACTCCAAAAACTTGTAATTTTGTTGCAGAACAGTTATTTTCTTAAGTCATAATGGCAGTGATTGAATAAACTATTTCAGACATAAAGTACCTAGCCAACACTGATGTGCATTGTGTATGTTTTTGAATGTTGTTAAGGTTGCAATGGTTGAGATACAGCTGCGGAATGACATCCCCGAAGGTCTCCTGATTGCGTTCAGCATCTGCACAACTCTGGTTGTAGCCGTACACCTGCTTGCTCTCATGATCAGCACATGCATCCTGCCTAACATTGAGGCCATCAGCAACGTGCACAACCTCGCCGCGGTCCAGGAATCGCCACACGACCGTATGCGCTGTTACGTGGAGATGGCTTGGATATCCTCTACTGGAGTGGGCATCTTGCTGTTTCTGATCCAGATGGCGATTCTTGCTTGGGTTCGGTTTGACAGCCACAGCCACAGTGCACCGATTGTCTCGACAGTCATCATCGTTCCCGCCCTCGTCATCTTTGTCGTCTTCGCAGTGAACTTCTACCGCCAGCTGGTGGCGCACAAGGTCGAGAGGTCAGCGAAGGGTCTCGAGGAGATAGAGTCCATGGCAAACCAGCTGGACGTTGGTCGTCGTGCTGGCTCTAGCACTGGACTTGAGACTGTGTGAATTATTTCATGCTGCACAAGCATGCGTTTTCATTCTACCATTGCAGAATCATCTTTGACTGTTGCTCTGCTAAGTGGGCCAAAAAGTGGCACTCTTTGTAAATGTAATGCCATATAAACTGTGAAACACTGCATATTTATATCGTTTGCACAATTCCAACATTTGCTATTAATTATTCACATTTTAAATGTGCTTGTTTATTTGAAAATAATTGTATACGGAAATTTTTTTAGAACCGTAGTTTTTACTTTACATGCAAGTTCTGAATTAAATATCGTTATTTGTTAGTTAATCCAACCGTTATAATGGAAATCAATTTATTTGTTTACATAAAAAAAGAACTTATTCACATCAACAGATAAAGTTCCAGACAACTTGCTTTGCTACTTTGTGATTTTTCCCCTGTGTTGTGGTTTTCAACTGGGTTAATCTTGTGGTCTGTTTTCACAGTTTATTTGGCAAGCATGTTTGCAGTGTACTATCATAATTGCACCGAATGAAGCTGATGACTGTCAGTCATAATACTGGTAACTTAAGATGTAAAACATGCTGATACTGGTAATCTCTGTACACCACTGTGTAGGCCTACTTACTATCTGATGTGGTTTTGTTCTTGTAAACCATGTGGATTGCTTTCATGCAGTATTTTGACTTTTTGTATTTTACCTACTTGTTGACTTTCCGTTTAGTTTACGAATGAGTGATAGTTAATTTTTTTTATATCATATTATACATGCTAATTAAACTATTATTATTCAACTGTGGGATTTTAGGCCATTGTATGAAGTACAGTAGCATATAATTGATACATACTCTGCTGTTTTGTTGTGTACAGTATGAGCATTTACTGCAGTTCTCAGTGAGTGGTTATTCAGCAAGCTTGTCCTGAATTGCTTTGTTTGATGTTTATGCCTTCATACCTTGTGAAGTGTTTCATGATGCTTTATGAACAATAGAGGTACTGCTATTACATGTACACCTGCTGCTACTAGTGCTGTTGTTGATTTGTCTTTAGCTGACCAGTTCTTTGTAGATGTTGCACATTAGACTGTCACATCTTTGGAATGACTCTCCACCAGAGGCACATCCGGCAACGTAGTGGCTACAAGATTTCGGCTGTGATATGCTGCCAGCTGCTACAATTTTTCGTCAGACAACAATCTACATTAATGGCTAGTGCAAACGAACGAGACGTCATATTTGTCCACCAATGATGGTTGTTGATGGTTGTAATAGGTGAATTTTGAGTAAAAATAGTAATTATGCAAACGATTTTGTATTAATGTTATTTTATTCTGTACGGTGACACATTTAGAGTGATTGTTCAATTACCATCCAAAAATTGATACATTCAGAAGCTCGGACGTTGGCCTAGGGCCTTAACGTAGCATACAATTTTTACGCTACAAAATGCTCATAGCGACTCATAGCTGTCTTGCCATAGCCGAGTGTCCAGTAGCGTAGCAGCAACGAGCTGCTCGTAGCTGCTAAGTTAAGCCCAAATTCCATTACGCCAACTTTCACCGAAACTTTCCCGCGGGGAAAGTCGTGGACACAAACCATCTTGACATGTCAAGGTGTTTGCGACAAAGTCCGTAACAAGTCTGTGACAAACCCGTTTGTGTCACTCTAATGGAATTTAGTCCGTTACAATGCATGGGGAAAGTCGGCGACTAAGTCTGTGACAAAGTCTGGGACAAGTCGCGGACACAAATAGTGAAAGTCGGCGACGTGATTTATGTCGCGGACTTTCATGATTTGTGTCCATGACTTTGTCGGGAACTTGTTCCGAACTTTGTCACAAAGTCGGCATAATGGAATTTGGGCTTTACCGGACGCGCCTCAGGTCTTGACGCAACCAACTACCACACGTCTATGATTACTTACTGGACGCCGCAGCAACACCTGGCAGACACTCATTCTGAAGAAGACAGCAGCGGTTGCCAAAACGTAAACTAAAACAATAAAATAATGGTTGTATTTTGATGAATTTCTTAAGTATAATTTATGTACCATTTCAGCCTATGAGTCTGTTCAAACACATAACAGAAGATGCACTATTTTATTTTAAGATTTCCATCTATCCATTTTAGACATTCCACATTTTGAAATGTAAAATTTAACTTATGATTTTCTTTCGTTTACAAGAAATTTTTTATCAAAAACTGTTAGTGTTAGTAATAGCATGCATGACAGCGTTTTGTTGTAGGTTATGATAGTTTGCATTAGTTTGTTTTTTGATTACTTTTAATGATTTGTTGGCTGCAAATTTTAGCATTGCTTATTTCAGTAATCACATTTTGCTGTATCTGTGTCCTGTTTTTACAAGTTGTTACGTTTTGAGTTGCCAATTGATTTAGTTTGTGCCATACGCTATATACTGTTATGTGGTTGCATAACTGGAAAATCAAGTTTTATGACGAATAGATAATCTTCCAATTTATTCTTAGAATTTACGCTGTTATTTTAATGGGGACATTGTCCGTGTATTGCCTGTAGTACTGTACAACACCAGCTGCACCAAATATCACCATAATGTCTATACTTTGAAAATCTCGGTATGTTCCCAGACTTTTGCGGATTACTTGGACAAACATTCTTCTTTTGTTTCGCTATCCTGCGTTTAGTTCACTGCAGTCAATACTCTGATTTTGTCGCTCACTATTGCAGTATTATAATTATGTTTGTTGCTGTAATACCTGTACATCATGTACACTTTACAGTGTAACAACTATTAAATTTCAGCCAATTTTTGTGATTGCCGTTAATTATTGTGGCCACTGGAGATGGTTGTTGTAGTGAGTCCTGACGTCAGTTTGGTGTGTGCTGAGGAGGTAATGTTTTGTTCTGGGACATTGCTGTGTGTCATTTAGCAAAATTACACAGAATAAGGATTTTTCTAGAATTTTGGTAAGGTGTACAGTTTACTATAACAAGTGTTTGAAATAGATATTAAGTAGCTGTTAATTACATTTTCGGATGATCTGGATTGTGGAATTTCACAAGGTAGGGCAGCAACGATTTTCAGGTGAGGTGGACGATTTCAGATTTCATTTCAACGGTTTTGCATTTTATCATCTCTGAATGCAGGGTTGAAAGATTTATTAAAATTGGTCTATATTTGTCAGAAGTTATTGTACAACTAAAAGTGACAGCCTCCTTTAACACACAGTATATTTTTTTACAGCCCTGCTGATTTACCGACAGGTTGTTAAAACTATTATCTGTGTGCATGCGGAACTGATGTGATATTTTTTTGATCTTTGTTTCCAGTGTCGTCGTGGCTGGGGCAAGGGGCAATCTCCCAAATCTTAGCTAGACGTAAAAATTTTATTCCCAAAAAATTTGGGGATGAGAGTCCTCAATTTTGGGGAATTTAGAGACAAAATTTAAATGTTGAGCACCTGTGATCTCTGTCAGAAAATTGCATTTTTTGCTACCGCCCTCTAACTTTTGGTTGTGCCCGTGTGATAGTTTCAGAAAAAATATTTAGTAACAGTAACAGTCGCAAACCGTGTGCGCTATGTTATTTTGCTGCATTTGTATTGTATATAATTAGAAAGTTCGTATTTCATTACCATTTGGATTCTTATCATATGATGTATTCTGCTGAACACTGAAAAAGACATGCTTAATGCTTATAGTAATTCAGTCACCATCGACAGTAGAAAAAAACTGGTGTAAATTTGATGTGTTAGAAGTGTTTAGTAAGTGCACGACGAGCTGAAAGGAGTCTAGGGAAGAGAGCCGAACACCAATCCTGCTCTTTTTCCGGAAATATACAAGAAAGTTTGGCTAACGCAGAGAGAACGGCGCGACAGCAGTGCATGTATGAAGGCTCACTACGAACAAATCTAAGCTCACATATCCTAGCAATCGGCGTTCTGTGTTAAAAAATTTTATATTATGCAAGTTTTCCTGTATTTATCTCCAGTCATTTCTGTGCAATTCATTGTTGAAAGGTGTGCCGCAGGCTAAAATTGCAAGAAAATAAAATCCCTATTCTGATGTTCAGGGTCATTCAAGGTCATTGCTTTCGGTGCCGATCGAAAACGCGTGGACGACTTCAAATTTTAATTAGTGATTAATAGTAACCTTGGCCTTAGGCCTATCTCGCACCGTTGCTGAGATATAACGACTTGTTGACAAAAATCACACATTTTTCCTACCACTCTTATTTACAGCCGTCGCTCGGGATGACACCTTTCGAATTTCTGGACAAGCTTTACGGATCCTGAAACTAAGAGTTTTCGGGGGAACCGACGGTGAAGATTTGGTGATCTTAGCTTAGGCCTTACACCGTTTTTGACTGATCCAGCCGAGTGACGGACAGACAGACGAACGGACAACCTAACAGAATAATTACGATGGCTAAGACGCGCTATTGCCATAGATGTAAAAAACGTTTTTAACGTTTTTTTTTATTCTTGCCACGTTTTTTAACTTTTATTTTGTTCAACGTTTATTATTTTAAAAAAACGTGCATTAAAAATCTCATCAAAAGCTTAGAGAAGCACTTTTGGAATCACAGAAAAGAAATAATAGGTCTTAGCAACTAATATATTTTATTTAGTTAATCCAAATATACTAAAAAAGCTAGTATATTTGGTTAGTTTAATTCTGTGGTCATATGACCACACGGTAGAATTGAAATTAACAAAGTTCTCTCTATCTAAACTATAGTTCAAGGTATACTGCACTTACAGCATTAGGCAAGAGGTTGAACAAATTATGGCCATCGTTATTTATTGAACGTCTAAACGTTTTTTTATTCTTGCCACGTTTTTAACGTGTTTTTAACTTTTTTAATTTTTCCTGGAACTTTTTTTACATCTAGGGCTATTGTAGTATCTGCTGTCGCGCATAAAAATAGAGATATGGGATTAGAGACATAACTGAGTATAGCTGTATGTGATAAATAAGGTCCACAAATGAATCAAGCTTGCCGTGAATAGATACAGCAGCAGTTTTACTGGGTGACGTCGTGTGATTGATGGCGTCACGGAATTCAGTTCTTCACATGGGCGACGCGATCTCTGTGCAGGTCGACTTGCGGACTACAATGCGCGTAGCTTGAAAACAAACGTCATCGGATTTAAGGAACGACAAGCGGTCGAACTTATAAGAATCCGGACATCTTCGGCGTGCACTATAACAAATCTTCATCACACTCGTTTGATAGTAACACCAATGTGCAATAGCTGCAAGTAGTAACTGTAACCTCTATTGCCCGAAATGTGTTAGGCCTAGCGGTTTTGTGTCGAAGATATGTGGAGTGGTAAAAGATCGACGTCGTGGTAGCCGATTAAGGCCTAGCTGACGATGGCTGCTAATGATACGATATGGTGCTGGAGAAACCCTTGTCGACGCTGGTGTGCCCCTATCACGTGAGTTTAGATACCGAACATTGTTACTGAGTTATTTACGCCATATGACCGATAGTATGCTGCCATAAGCTAGGCCTAGCATATTTCCGACAGTCTGTGGAAAAAAGTCACACACTGAAAAGTTTCGAGATTTGGATCGGCCGTCTGGTAATGTAGTCGGACAGTCCTACAACATACCGGAACAAAATTGGTTACAAGCCATATTTGGTATCTTTGGAAAGGTAATTTTATGCAGAATCATTGTACAATTTGCCCCATTGATCCCAGCTTGTGGCTAAAAGTTATAGACAAAAATCCGATGGGCCCTTTCGCTATGCATCGGTCATGCCAGACATGCAATGATAGATAAGCATTTACAGCATACAGTTGTAACACACTAACCTAATAGTGACAGTGTATTAAATGCAGTGGAGCGAGCTATATATTACACAAGAAATGATGTTGCAGTTTTCTTTGGAGTAGCATGTGAACATAGGCCTAAATGGAAATACGACGTATTCAAAAAAGCATGACATATTTAAACGGAAATTATGCACATGATTGCCGAAACGCTTTCAGCTTCCGGGAAGGAGGTTTGTCCCTGATCCCCTGACTAAGGGCCCTGCCCAGCTAGACCACGAGTGGGCTAAGCTCTCAGACTTACATTATAGGCTCGCGCTACGGCGCTCTCCATATGCCCCTCTTTTCCAGCTTCTGGATCCGCCAGTGGTAGGTAGCCTAACAAACAAAAACAACTTAAACCATTCAAACTGAAAGTCAAGTCGGAAATGTTTTCTGTTGCACCTTTCACTATTTTATTGAGAAATTTGTTGTCGAATGTTCTCTGCGCTTGTCTTACTGGATTCTCAGTAGGCACTGGCATAGCCACAGGGAAGCACTAAGTGAGGGCACGTGCCCCTCAGGAAACTAATAGGCCTAAGTTACTCAAAATGGTCCGAAAACGCACCAAAACACCTTTTAGCACCAAAAAATGAACAAATTGGGGAAAGAGCAGTTTCCTACCCAGACCCTCCCTCTGGTGAGGAGGAGATATCGCTCAGCACACCCCACCCCTTAATTGCCTCTCCTTCTACACTGTGGGGGAAAACACAACCAGCGAAATATCACTTTTTTATACAATGCGATATGATTGCTTAATTAACATAAAGCGTAAAACACATTTTACTCACATTTCGGACATTTTGGCCGATATTTTATCCAGTTGTTTATTTTTCAACTGCCTGTAGGCTAGTAAAATTGCTTGAAGTGTTGGCCCACTATGCGAACACAGGCAAGGAGACGCTTTCTCCATTCATTGACAGCAGTATCAAAAAAGTTCTGTTCCAGACCAATCCAGGCTGTACCAGTCGCTTCTTGACTTCACAAACATTCCTAAACTTCACCTGGTAGATACACTGCTGCATGACAGTCAAACCTTGTAATAGACGGGCTGTTTGGGGCCCACAGATTAGGACAGATGGAATTTATTGACGTTTCTTCATTCATTTCAACACGTATTATGCTTGGTCTGCTTTCCCCAGGTAGTACAAAAGCAGACAATGGGTGAGTTGGAAACTAAGAAACATATTTAATAGACAGTTGTGTCAGAAATATTTAAGCCAAAAATTAATTAAATTTGGTAATCTTTCTTCAAGTTATGATCGATAATGTCCGGGATGTTTTTTTAGGTTTTTTGTTTATTTCAACACACATTTCGCTTGATCTGCTTTCCCTAGGTAGTGCAGAAGCATACATTAGGTAAGGTGGAAAACTGAACGGTCATTTGATGGCAAGTTATGTCAGGAATATTCATACCAAAAATTATCAAAATGTGATGATTGGTTTTCAAGTTACAGTCAAAAATGTCGGGGATGTTTTTTGAGACACAGTGTACATCCAGTTCCTGGCTATGTCACTATCAGTAGACCTATAAATTTTGTACATATGTTTTGTATATATTGTAGGCCCGCTGCAGAAGTGTATGCCTACGCACAATTGATTTTGTGATTGGGGTGTTTATACCGGATGCAGGCTGATCTATCTGTGGCACACACAGCAGATGATAACGCCGCCGTCGAAAGGCGCGATGGCAGCCGTCGCTTCAGAACATATTTGCAGGATAGCAGCTCACAAGAACTACTCACGCGACCAGCAAGTTACACTGCGATTCTTGGCTATAAAGCCCAAACTCCACTTTCTTCGATTTGTTATAGATCGGTTACACAACAAGCAGTACAGCACGTCAAGGTCACATTATTGTGATGCAAGTATGACATTTTGCTCAAGATCAAGACCAAAACTTTACTTTTGTTTTCGTGTCAAGCATAGCGAGACCAAACTTTTGGTCACAGTGACTAGCCTACATCACTGGTTTCACAACACAGGTCCATAACAAATCGAAGTAGTGTAATTTAACACAGCGGTGGCTTAATGGATAAAAGTAGAGCAGAACCAAAACATAACTCATGCATAATATGACGATCAGCCTTGAGCCTAAATGCTTCAGGTTTTGATTTTGTTGGTCGACCGTACTATACGGTTACGGTTGCATTTGTGGTACAATGTTGTAGCGTTATCGTACAGTGTACGGTAGTCACCTCTAGGGACTAGCTTTCTATTGGCGTCCGGCAGTCGGACTCTGCATGCTTTCGGACACAGGCGTTACGGCCGGTCCATTTTAGCGACAGCTGGGCTTCTTGTTTTAATTTTTTTTGTCGCAAATGTGAACATTACAGTTTTGAGTTTTCTTTCAGTGTGTAGGCGATCAAAGTACTTGCTCTCTATCAAATGTCATTGTCCTATATATAGAGGCTGTTCTGGGTGTGCTCACAGAACGTTCCGAGTCTCGTGTGTCTTTGTCACCCAGTAAGAATAGTGTTACCCTTCTTTTCGTATGGGTTTAGTCGGGATCTTGCTGGTCAGTCACATCGTGCTGGACAGCACGTCAAAATAATGTTGAATCACTCTTGTGTCCACAGCACGTAGACGAGTTACTGCAAATATTTCATCAACAGTTGCTTTTTGGACTTCTCAATTTCTGCCTGTCAGGAGTTGACTTATCAACCAGTAACTGCGTTTCTGTTAGCCTAAAGGCGCATACGGAGCGACGTAACTGAACTGAGCTGAGCTGAACTGACATGGTTTAGTTTCTGACGAACTGACCAATGATCAAGCAGTAATGCTTCACAGTGGGCACCGTCTAACGGCGTTGGTGTTTACGTGACTACGGTGTCTACGTGACTACGGGTACGTATACGCGTGAACCAATGACCAATGAGCTCGTCCTGCGCATCCGTTCATTAGTTAGTTCGTTAAAATTAAGTTCAGTTCATTTCAGTCATACGTCGCTCTGTACGCACCTCTAGACAGTGCGTTCATTCGGTGTTTTGTGTGCACTAGGGGCCTATTCATTGTACGATTTTCATACTGCAAAAAATAAATAAGTAAACGCTTTACTAATGGATGAGCGTTCTTAGTGTCACGTAGAGGCTTGCGGGTCTACCCGTAATCTACCCGCGGGTATACCAGACCCGATATGTTACCTGCGGGTCGGGTAAAGTAGAATTCTTCCTTAATCACAATTGACTTTAATGTAGAATAATGTTTGTGTATCGTATTCTGGTGTACAGAATTTACGACATAACGGAACTCACGGAGATGGTTCGTCCACTATCCAAAGCAGCGCTGAAGGCAGTTCCATCTGCAAGAATCAAGGAACTAGCCAAGCCGACCAGATACCTCGGCGTGCACTTATGATTTAACGATGCAACCTGTTATCACCTATTAACTGCTATAAGTTGTCTTACATGTATATACGGCGTTGGGAAAAAAACGTTGCTCGTGTGATGGTCGTAATATCACGTTTTTCAAGCCGATACAAAACAACATACTCGGTCGATTGCTGTAGAATATAATAAGCGCAACTAAGCATAAACTTTCAACCTATACAGAAACGGTCAGCGGTGTTAGCGTGGAGACGTTTTGTATAAATTTTATTTTAATCTACGAATCGCCGTATGTTCGCTTTTTGACGCACTATCTGTAGGCGCTCGTCTGTTAATTCTGCAAAACAACAAGGTCAACAACCGTAGCAATAGCTTTTTTGTCGAAACTGAAAACGCAAAATAATTATAATTATTGCACAAAAACCAAGCAGTGCAGTCTATAGCATAATTATGGCCAATGCTAAAGCGAAATGCTATAGGCCCCTAAAGCGCAAAAAAATTCGTGCTTCAGGCTGCAGCCGGCAAAAATAGGGACGGGGGCGGAAATTTTTTATTATTCACTTTTATATCATAACCTGTCAGGTAATATTAGCAAACAGCTCATAAAAACGAAGTGACACACTAAATAGTACTCTCGAGAACTTAAGTAAAGATACTGCAACATTTCAGGCTAAATGCAAACAGTATTTTTGCAATAAGTTTTTTCTAGGGAAGCACGCAATTTTTTACACCTAGTCTGCTAAATTATGCAACGCAACAACCGTAGCTTTCTTGTCAAAACTGAGAACGGAAAATAATTACTAAACAATAACTAAGCAGTGCAGTCTAATACCTAACGTGCATAGGCGATAGTCCGAAGACGGTTGTAGACTGCATACAGTTCACATAATACAATTCAGTCATCATTATCACATTCAAGGGCATATTTGGACTTTGGAGGGCCCTGCGTCTGTCCCTTTGGCGTGCAACTAGAATTTTGTGTAAAATTTGTCGAAAGTGGTTTTAGTTTTGGGTCGCACTATGGGCTGTAAGAGCAAATGAAATTATAATGTGAACATTTGAAAATGTACACATGAAACGTGCACCTGTCCCCTTTTCATACAAATACGCTCCTGATCACCTTACATTTTTTATCAGATCAGTCGACCACACATGGCTTGAAGACCGCCAGCAAACAACACAATTCTATATGGTCATTGTCACTCTACGTCTTTATAGTGGCCGAAATAATAAGTCATTTCTACGTCTACAATAGTAGAAGAACAGCGACGCTGCAGATGTGACGTCATTGCCGAGTGCAAGAAGAGATTGTGCAGTCAAGCTGGAGATTTCTTTCAAACAGTTTGATGAGCCAGGAAGTTGACCAGAGCCTTTGGCTTTGTCGACATAATTACATGCTTCATGCAGAGACAATGTCAGATTGTTCAGCAAGCTGTTGATAAGCATACTATTGTCAGATTTTTGAACACTCTATTGCAAAATTCACCAGCGAAGCATTTAATTGTTGTAGGGTCCGTATTCGTCGTACGTTTAATGCAAGTTACTATAAGTTACTGCAGAGTGTGTTAATGGCGGAATCTGGATGATCGGTCCGCAGCTGCGGCCTTTGAGAACTTGAGAACTTTCAGCACTCCGCCACCCTCGTCAGCCAATCCGGCGTAGAGACGCCGTGTTACGTGATCGTAACAAATTCGCTTTAGGCCTACTCTGCTGCTGTAACTCACCATGCCGTCGGTGATGCTGCGTAGGAACAACAGGGAACGGTTTAGGACGATCACTCTTCCATTCCCGGAATCAGCCACAAAGATGGATTCTGTCTCTGGATCCACGGCCATGTGGCACGGCGCATTTAAACGTCCCACCGTGGTGCCTCCGTAACTGCCACCGTAGAATCTGATTTCACATTCTTGACTACCGTCTTTTCTTTTGCCTACTATGGAAACTCGATGATGACTATCACTTGAGTATCCCCTAACACTACGATGATATACAACGACGCTGCCACTGCTCAGCTGCAAGGGGTGACACGAGAAATATTCAGGCTGAGCTCCACCAATTTCCAGAGTCAGTGCTACTTGGCGAATTACCTTAGAAGCCTCCCAATTCCACTCAACAAGTGTACAACGCGAATCCTGGCCGCTACGCACGTATGGGCCTCCGCAACGATACGCGCTCACTAGCAAATTGCAATTTTGTTCCACCGAAATACCGTAAACCTTCAAGTTGTCAGCGATCTTGCACTGGCTAATCTTTCCAGGCAAATCAATTCTGTGCACAGTGGACGACTCTGAGATAAGATAAAGGCACCTTTTCACGGGGCACGATGCCATGTCCACCCAGTATTTTTCGTCTGTGGGCAGGCTGACGTCGCCGTTCTTGTTCAGAGCATCTATGTTGATTCGACGCAGAAGGCTGTAGTCGGCGGTCGAGTAGACGTCGAGTTCTTCGCATTTTCTTCGACGCAGCACGTACAACTGCTGGCCAATTAACGCCATTGCAATGATCTCCTCGCTCAGTGGAAACGAATAAACGCTCACGCCTGTATAACAGTGTACGCACAGACAAAATAACTACAGTGTCGGCACATCTACTGTTTATACCCCGTTTACACGATCGAGCAAACATCGAGCTAGCTCTACGAGGAAGGCGGGCGGGTTGTAATTGGAAGGCCTATATAACACGTGATCAGCTGTGGGCTAAGCCTAGGCCAACATTTGAGCCAAAGGGCGGGGTTCCATCCGGCCTGCTTGATGTTTGCTCGATGTTTGCTCGATGTCTGCTCGATGTTTGCTATGCTTTATACCCCGTTTACACGATCGAGCAAACGTAGAGCAAATGTATTCAGAATACACGTGTTAATTGCTCGACGTCTGCTCGACGAGCTATGGTAATAAGCATGTTAATTAGAAAGGCGGAAGGGTTGTAATTGGAAAGCCTATATAACACGTGATTAGCTGTTGGCAAAGCCTATGCCTACATTTGAGCCAGGGGCGGTTGGGGTTCCATCAGGCCTGCTTGGAGTGCTTGATGTTTGATCGATGTTTGCTCGATCGTGTAAAAGGGGTATTACTGATCGAGTTCCAAACACTCACAGTCAAAACACAAGAAGCAAAATCGTAGACCCAGGGCTATATTGCTCTCAGTGACTGATTGGCATAGCAATGTGTAATGACCCTTCAAGGTTTTCGTCATTCATGGCGCAGTAAAAAATAAGTTAAATCTTAATATTTCCCTGATAACAGACTCGCTGCATTCGGGCCACTATGTCTACACTGTGTCTAAATAAACTTTTTTAAACCGGACCCCTGGTATATTTTTAGGCCATAGTAACATTTCAATAATTCTACTTTATATAATTATAAAAAAATAATAATAACTAGAAATATGGGGCAGAGCCCAACGTAAGGCCGCCCGGCGCCGCAAGTCCGATTGGGGGACAGTTAAGGGGTTGAAATTGCGTTCGCAGCAAAGTCACGTGGCCCGAACGCAATTGCACATATATAGCAAGCACAATGTTGAACTTGGATGGTTCAAAACGAGAAAACAAAACTTTTTATTTGTGAACCCATGTTCACCAGTTTTTTTGCGTTCGACGTGAAATTGATCGTAGTTGAGAACGCCGTTTTTGTCGATATCTCTATCCGTTCCCGAGATATGTGCGATCAAAGTCTAAAGTTGTCCAAAATCGCGCGCACAGTCGATTTTGGGTAGGTCAACATCTGCGTCTATAACTGTTTTTGTTAGTAAACCTAAGTTCACCAAATTTTTGTTCAACGCAACAGGGATTGTTCTCAATGAAATTTGTTTCCTGTTTTCAATATGTTGACCGGTTCTTAAGATATTCGTCAACAGTTGTCCTTAATCCCACCGAATTTTGGACGTTTTTTGTCCTCCCAAATTTTAAGAAAGCGGTGACCCCAATGTTGTATATAAGTGATAATGACCACCTTATGGCACGTCCTGTGGCAAAGTTTTATGGGGTTACTCCCCTAACCCCAAAGTTATAGGCGCTAATACGCTGAATTTTTGACCAATTTTTAACCCCTTTGAAAAATTGTAAGGGGCCTCGTTTCCGATGGGGTGTGGGTTAGCAAAACTTGGCCACTCTATAGCGCGTGTAAAAATTTCGGGGCGCAGCACCCCTAGGGGCCGAAATATGGTCTTCCGAAAAAGTCGATTTAGTGGGTAAACATTAGCCGCGTACACGCTGTGGTT
>Ga0209671_1000265_pt1 | contig 30764 bp, 22 predicted proteins | sample WorMetHERISLAND2_2_FD_187401 | JGI IMG/M metagenome (GOLD analysis project Ga0209671, IMG submission 187401) | Marine gutless worms symbiont microbial communities from Max Planck institute for Marine Microbiology, Germany - Olavius geniculatus... | ecosystem: Host-associated > Annelida >...
ACCCAGATAAAGTTCACCATCGATGCAGGGCAGCTATTCAGCAACTTACAGCACCGGTTGTGACAAACCAGTTTGTACTCGCGCCACGCTATGACGTCATCATTACATCACAACTAGCAAAGAATATTTAACTAACAGCCATATTTTGTCCATATATTTTGAATAAGCATTTCTTCTGCTACATCTGGTAAAAATTTTGTGTAAATTGATCATCATTTGAGTGAATTATGAAAGAAATAAAAAGGGTGCCAGTTTTTTTGAAACACAGTGTATAATGGTATTTGTGACGAATCAACCGGTGTTGAATTGACCTAGTGATGAACGGTTTCACGTGAGGAACTGACCGTGTCGAATCAACCTGTGATGAATCGACCGGCCACCACCGTTTGCACTGCGCTTCTTTCAGACTTGTGGCCATTTCTTCAGTCAAAATACATTATTCCCAGTGGTGTTGTGCTGTATTTTCCCTGAAATTGATATTGATTAAGGATTAACACTATGTTGCATCATATGCTGTTTTTGTCTCCAACTCAGAACTTTATCATAAGGTGGCTTATGGCGTAGCTTTTCGACCATTTTACAGCCCCCACCTCGTGACATGCACAACTTGCCAACAGTGCGACGCTGTGTGCTGCAGATAAATTGACTTACTTACTGATGTGTGTGTGGACATTTCATCAGGTGACGAAGAGCACTCGACACGTTCTGGTAGAGGTGACGAGCTCGGTGAGCCTGGAGGTGTGTAAGAAAGTGATGGAGCAGCTGCTGCAGCATGTGCTGGAGATGGGACTGGGACTGGCTGACCTTCCATCTGAGCTCCCGACAGATAACGTCCAGTCAACCACTAGCTCCGCTGCTGCTGCTGCTGCTGCTGGTGATGAGGATGTTGATACAGTTGCTGCATACCAGGCTGCAGCACATGATGACGAGGATGCTGACGAGTGCATCGGGCCGGGGTTGACTTCAGAGCAGGTGCTTGTTCTTCAGCAGGTGAAGGTCATCGACAATCTCGGAGGACTGCGCGTTATTTACCCGTCCCGAGTCGACCTCCAGTCCACCGCCTTTAAAGTGATACGTGATTATGAGTAGGGTTGTGTCACTTGTGTGTTGATAATTTTTGCTGCGGAATGTGCGAATTGTTATATTTTTGACACAACAGTGAGAGTTTGTTCTGTGATTGTATATTTTTTATATGCAATGCACTGCATGTTTTTCAGTATGCATTGCGTGTGAATGGATTTCAGTGTCTGCCGTACAAGGAACAGGTGTAGATGAGTGGTTAAGCGTCAACTTTAGTTCAGTAGAACTGTTGAGATGTGTTCGAACTTTTGCTGCATTGATCTTTGCAAGATCAGCACCATTTGATTGGGACTTAAGTTATATACAGCAGGTTTAACCTGTTAAACCTACCATATTACTTGAGTTCTGATTGCAACCATTGGATGGTAGGAGCTAGATAAGCTCAAATTATAAAAAATATTTGGTCGTCATGCATAAATTAACGTATTTTTAATATATTTATCTATGACCAAACACGAACGCTTTCAGCATCAAAAACGCGGCTATAGTGTCATAATTTAAGGACAAGAAAATCTATAGTTATTATGGTTACTGACACATTTTTTCTATCTATGTAAAATAAACTGCCTTGCTCAATGTTCAAGTCTTGTTTCTAAGTTGTAAAATTTACAAATTTATCCCTTAATTAATATCAATATCACGATATTTTATAACGATAATTATACATTCAGATCGGCAATCTAAATCTATCAATTTTTATACACCTTCTAGATCACTGATCTGAAGGTATCAATCAATTTTTGTCCAAGATTGTCAGATCACCGATCTGAATGTGTCACTGAGCCTGTGCAAGCAGATTTGCAAGGGGTCACTAGTGCTGTACATAATGCCGTAGGATTAATTATTATTTTATTAGGGTTAGGGCTATGGTTAATGTTTATGGTTAGGGTTTGGCTTAGGTTTAGGGTTATGGTTAGTGTATTTGATAGAGTTACATGATGATAGATTAACACCCATATTAAGGGTGTAACATTAGTTATGTATAGGAGTCAACTGATCCGAGTCTGTAAATTTGGCTGACTGCACGTAACCCGTGATATGCTGTAGGGATTGAGGTCGTCAGTAAGCCAGCTGCCTTGATGGCATGTGTCTGTGGCAGTACGAGCACCGATCTGAAAGTATCAATTTTTGCACACTTTTAGATCGCCGATTTAAAGGTATCATTTTTTTATCCAAAATTCTCAGATCGGCGATCTGAATGCATCACTATGCATTTTAAAAAAATACTGTATCGAAAACTAACGGTATCGATATCACATCCAAATTGAATGTCGAGTCATCACTAATCAAATCAAACGACATTTAAATTAGTGGTGTGCAGAACTGTTACTTTTCGGTAACAGTTCCAAACTGCTACTTTTGGGCCATTAACTGTTACTTCTTATCTGCTACTCGGTATCTGTTACTTTTCAGCCGAGCTGCAGAGTCTTAGTCACAGCAGGCTGCAGGTGGCTATATGCGTATCACGGGCAGTCGCGGCGAATAGCAGATAATGGCTATACTTTGCAAGCCGTGGCCAGTGGCCACAACAGCAACTTTGTAAAAACACTAAATAAGACTAAACGAAATCAGCGGTTGCTGAACACGTTGTCACTGACTCGTCTAGAACCGGTAGTGTTAATGATTACTTTTGGAACTGTTACTTCCGAAACCGCGGAATCTTTCTTATCTGCTACCGGTCGTTAACTGTTAACAATTGGTTACTTTTTGCACACCACTAATTTAAATATTCTATGTAGTGATTGTTTACAATTTACGTCTTGATAAAGTTGAAGTTATGTTGTGTTGTTACGAATTTAGTTGTTTTTAACTTACGTTTTCTCTAACACAAGCGTATTTTGATTTTTGGTGTGTTTGGATTTGTGAATGCTTAGTAGCGATGAATAAAATTAACGAATCTCACTGCATGTTGTCGATAATCGGAGCTGTGCCATTAGCGCTCTTCACTTTTCACTTTTTCAAACTGAAACATGACGGACCTGACAGACGGGATTGTTGATTTTTTCCTCCCTTACGTTATTTCTTTCTTTTTCTTTTTTTCTTTGTTTGTTTTTTCCCTTTTTTCTCTTTTTGTTGTCTTTTCCCCCAAATCCAGAACTCTAGGGAACACTGTAATTTAGCTCTCTGAGTTGGGTTTGAGGGGACCCCCAGCCACCAAGGCATTTTTGTGCGTTTCGTGCTCCAAGGTTGCGAATATTGAAAACAATTTTTCGTCACTGGCATACAAATTATGTGTAACAGGCAGAAAAATAAAATGAGATAAAATTTCAGCAGGCAGAGAAGCGTGTAGCATGAGTTAACTGAAAATGTGTGAGACACACACGAGATGCGTGAGACTTTGCAGGCTGGGCATAGCAGTGATGTGCACTTTTGCATAATAATTTTAGATTATTGGGTCTGTTGCAAATGTTCTCTGTTCAAATCCAAACCCTAAGTCTAGCCCTTGAATCGCTATTTCGGACTTTCTTGTGGGGAACTTTTGTGACAGTGCGCTGACCGTCAGATGTCAAAAGGTGTGCATTTTTTAGTGGCAACTTTTAGTGCTAGTTATGACTTATGAAAGGACATACTAGTAGGTAGATTCAACTGGAATTTCAGCTTTTTTTACGTTAGCAAAATTTTAGTTTAGCTTTTTTTGCTGTTACTATCTAATGTGATGTGTTTTAACAGTTTATTTGCTGCTGTTTTTGGCACACACTGGCACTGTTGCACTGTGAATGGAGACTCAACGTCAACGAACTCACCGGCCGACAGTTCGTGGTTTGGCGGCTCGGCTGAAGTCTGTTGATCATGCGGAGGATGCAGCCACTAGCACTATTGACAGTGAAACATGTCAGGTGTATTCACGCAGAGTCGAAGAAGTCTTCAAGTCAATGCCACTCATGTCATTTGCCCATTCGTCTTCTTCCACTATGAGCCCAGGTTGCTTGCATTAATAGGATGTTTATCGTGTGTTTCATTTAGCACTGTTTATGAAGAATGTTGATATGCTTGAAATAATTTTTTCTGATTATGGCATTTGTTATATAGTTTACATTTTGTTTGGTACAGTTCTAAAAATGGTACACATATACTTGGGTAAAACTTGTTCATCTTTGGTCTAAAGCTATAACAATGGGTACTTGTATTTTCTGGAGAAACTTGCTTACAGATAAAGTAAAAAATTGATTTTTTTTGTAAATCTGTATTGTTATACTTGTTTCAGATGTGTGGCCATTGGCTGTGTTTATCTTGCAGCCAAGAAACGAAAGATTGACGACGCAAAGAGCTCTGTAGAGTCACTGTCTTCACCTCGGAAAAGAACAGCCACCGAGTCGTAAGATGAATTATCTTGTTATTGAGTTAAATGAATATGTTTGCTTAAATTACAATATTTGTCATGTCTCTGGTCCTTTAATGGTTTTGTGTGGGCAACAGGAAAGCATTTTGGTTTTAATCGTGATATAAAGTTATTTCAGACCTTTGCTTAACCGAATCAGTGTGGAAAAAATAAGCATGATGGAAACAAAAAGAAGCTGTAGCATACCGAGTTATTAATATTTGTTGTTTGTTTATAATATACATATTCAGTATTATCACAGATTGTATGTTTAGCACTCACTGACATTGTCCACTGTTAGAGACAGTTGGTTATTTTCTGATCCATGTTGACCACAGTAAATATTTACATGCAGGGAAGATTGTAATTTTGACTACATGCGTTATAGTGTAACATTGTAGGCAGACAGATTTAATGCAGCAGCTTTCTGTCTCGGAAGATTCGCCACTGGAGCTGAGAGATCCAACTCCACCACCGACACCAAAGTCTACTGAGAAGAAGCCTCGCAAAGGACTAAAACGAGCTGTTCGCACAGCAGTCACGTAAGTATCTCTATCGAGTTCTTGATTATCTGCAAAGCTCTAACATTTGCTTAAAAGTGGACAATATGCCACTTATAAATAACCTGCTAAACGGCACAGTTCTAATATTTTCGGCAGCATATCGACACCCGGTAGCGATTGTAGGTGAAACTCACTCAGCTGGCGCAGTCTGCACCTCTCAGCTGAATTATTTCAATATAGCAAAAACAAAACATGCCAGCACATTGTGCCATGTACAGATGCACGAACAGATATATACCTGGGTTTTCTGTGAAGTTTTTGTTGTCAGAAACTTTAACTTTTTATTAGTATGGAGCATTTGTTCGTACATATACAGTTTTTGTCTGCTGATGCGTCTTCACCTACAGCGTGGCGTTTTTCGGCACTGTGCCATTTGCATCGATTGTGTGCTAGCGTTCTTAGGTTATGTATTTTTGGCACAAGGAACTAAATTTGCAAATAGCGTGTTTAAAACGATGGCTGAATGAGCTCAAATTTATGCCAATCAGCTTCAAAACGTGTGCTGTGTGCCTTGATGTAGCCTGATGAGCCTGCCAAGCATTACACCAGCACAGAATGGATGAAGAGATTTCAAAGATTAAAATGATGTTAATTGCATGTGCTACAACTTTACCATGTGGATGTGTGTAACTGATTATTAACAAAATCGTTATAGTACAGTCTGGTACGTATGATCTGGGTACCAGTTTAAATCATTTGCTGTCATTGCTCACTTTAGTAAAGTAAAAAAACCCAGTGTTTTGTAAGATTGCACAGACACCAAAAAGGTCACGGACTGCAGGTTGATTTTGACTCTAGCTTATGCTTAGAATTTGAAATCTGTATGCTGTGCATGAGTCAATATGTGACTTGCACATCAGGCCGTGTTATACTTATAGCATTGTCATTTTATTCAAGCTATTCGTTTGACACTTTTTGTGTTATGTCTATATGAAATGTCACTGTTTAAATATAAATATACAAAACTGCATGCTTGCTATGACACTTGAGCACTATCACATCGAAAACAGTTAAAATCATAAAGCAGTGATTTACACACATTGCATTGATTATGTGTCAATGTGCTGCTGAGTAATATCTTTTTCGGATTTTTGTTATGACTTATAATGTGTTGAGTGGGATGTAAAACTCTGGCAGTGACACACAAATAAGTTCTTGGGTTTTGCTTTTGGAGTGAAACTTTATATAGCATGCAGCTTGTATGTCCGTCATGATCTGTAAACTGTGTTTGCTGCAGGAGATTGCAGAAAGTGCAGAAGTACCTGGACAGCAGTGCTGACGATGATGATGTCGTGATCATTGATGAGGAGCTATCAAACGGTCAGAGGTCACCGAGCAAAGACCGAACGACCGACATCAAGTTTCACACCCGCACCGGCATCATTCGACGTAGCATGAAGCCAGTTAGTTGACGACACATTTTATTACTCGGCTGTACTAACAGGCTACATAATGAGTCTTGCTCATCTGTCCGTTCGTTTGTCTTAGGCTGTCTGTAGTGGGCAGGTACACTCGTGTGCCGTGGACACCAGATGGATGGCCGCATACATGCAGGGATGGATTTGAGGCTGGCATTTTTGAGACCAAGCCCAAGGCCAATGTACAGGTATGTTTGTGTGCAGTGGGCACTAGACACTGGTGGTCGTGTACATGCTTTCACATGGCATGGTGACATCTTTGCATGTTAATGTTGTTAACTGGCAACATTTAGAGAACACACACATGTGTGGAGATGTATACTGGCTGGCAGCTTTGGGAATACAGGTGTAAGTCGTATTAAATTTTGCACTTTCTATTACCCACTTGGCAGGGTTGTTGATGCTTGAAGTGACTAATTACATCGTTTCAGAATCAGACTGAAAGTTGATGGATGACAATTAAGATAAAGCTGATGTGCTGAAATGTCTAGAACGTTTGATTTTTCTCAGCTGAATGCAGTGCCCACTGACACTCTGTCCGTCAACCAGATGAGTGTCATAAGTGAGTTTTTATTGGCAGTAATGTATCCTTAAACTATGCGTTAGACTTTTTACGGAAAAGAAAAAATGCATGATCACAAAAAATACTGTTAAATTCTGGCTGAAGTGAGTATCACGGATGCAGCTGCATATAACTGCAAAGCAGAAAATAAGAGAGGCTGTTTTCAGGTTTTGCTGTTTTCTTTTGCATCTCCTGGACTTTGGCTGGTGCAGGAAAATGGTTTAGTAACTTGTGTATGCAGTGTGGAGGGGGGAAATGTGTTCATTGCTGAAATAGTTTGTTCATTGAGCATACACGACGGTGTGTTTGCTATGTAGACCGATCGGTTCGCCAATGTGATGAATTTTGTGGCAGAGAGTGAAGGTGTCGATGAAGAAGACATCATAATGTTCATCAACGATCGCACCGTGCATCCGTATGATTCACCGCGTTCGCTTGGTGTCACTGTTGCTGATATCATTGGTTAGCTCAACTGTTTTCTCATGACTATAATTTTAACTCACCTTTCTCCTCAGAGGTGGAGTGTCTTAATGCTATTGACAACGTTTTGGATTTTACTTAAGATGCAGGGATATTTTAAAGGAAGCATTTACCTTTCTTTACCTGATTGTGCTAATTGAGTTTAGTTTGTCAGTTGCCATTACTAGTCTCACATGGGTTACGGAAGGTGGGGACCTTAGTACAGCTGACTGGGGTTGCCTAGCCGGCCGCTGCGCCAGCCTGTGTCTGCAGGCTGCACACGATGGCCTTGCGGCAGGCGGCTTTGGTTAGTGACGAAAGCACATTAAAGGCGTGTTTGCGACGATCCCCTATACAAATTGCCGACCTTTACCTTTACCTTTCAGTCTTGGAGCAGTTTAAGTTTCAGTTTTGTTTCAGCTGCCAATGTTCCTGCATTTGGTCCATATGAGACCAGGTTTGCAGTGAGCTAACTTTTAAGAATCCATTGCGCAGGACTTCACAGGCTGGGATCCCTTTATGTCAACCAACCAGCATCATTAAACCATGGATAGCATCTTCTGTTACGTAGGCACATTTTGTCATTCTTTGATAAAAATGTTGATGCGGGCCAGCGAGCGGAGCTTGCTTTTGGAGAATCATATCAGATAGACACAAGGTTGGTGTAGCAACAGTTTAGCAACAGTTTTAGCAGACATTTGCTTTTCAACTGTTGAAGCTTGCAGGTGGTCGGTCGAGTGACATTTTGTTGTGGTTTCAGAATGTCATGTGCGTGGCATGGATTTGTCAGCAAAAGCAGCCGATGATGATGATGATGATGACAATGTATTTAATGATCCGTCAAAAGTCCGACTCGTACTGCAGACGAAAGACAGCAAAGCCAAGAAGTGTTCACTTGTTATTTTCAAGGTAGCTGATTGCTTGCCGTTATTTAGCATTGTATACTGTGCACAATTCATATACTTCACGACACAGTGGTGACATTATTGTTACTGTCAGTTATGCTATTTTCACTGTGGCCAATGTCCATAATAAATTCGATGCTCTGGGATACTTTTACGTTAGCCAGTAATCAGCTTTTTATCCAAATTTGGTACATTAGATTATCCAAACAATATTTAGTTGAAGTCGCTAACCGTAGTTAAGAATTATAGTCTTACCGTAGACGGTACAAATATTTGGTTGAGTTAATTTTATAGTCAGCGTCTCTTCTGAGAGAGCTTCACTGCTTCAGCGGTGCCTATTATTTGTGACAAATGTCACCAGAGCATAGAAATTTGTGCATCCTCTGGAGCCATTAGACAGAAAATTTTAGATTTCATCTGTAAGGGACACTCATGTGGCCCTTAAGTGACATTGTTTAGACATTGGTCCTTAGTTTCCCACAGAAAGGAGAGATCTGGTCAGTCAGAACTGCCACCATTTTCCCAGTCAAAATTTGCATTACAAATTGTACAGGTTGGCCATCAACAGGGAAAACAGGGAATTTTGTAGCTTTCAGGAAAATGTCAGGGATTTCAGTCAAAATTGGAAAAAAAATGTTGACAGGGAAAAATGTCCAAGCGATTTCCTAATAATTGCATCAACAGGCTTTTTGTATCACTCACTTTAACTGTGTCAATTGTTTTACTCTGTTTATTGCTGAATGTTGCTTACTTATGTTTAAGTTTCTAATATCATATCACTTATTTATGTTACTTACAAAATGGTTAGGATTGCCGCAAGTCATCGGGGAAATGTCATAGAATTGTCAGGGAAATTCATAATGTCTGAGAGTGGTCACCCTGCTTGCAGGCAAACCACTTCATCGTTACTATTGACAGCCTGTACGAACTTACCGACGCCCTATCCATCGTGTCATTGCCGACCACGTATGACTTCCTGTCTGCCCAGTATAACATGTTCACACTGATGCCACTCACGGCACCAATCACTTCAACTCTTGTAGTGATGTAGCACTCAAGTCTGGCAGTGGACTTCAATGTTTATTTTTATGACTCAGACACGAAGTAAGAGGAATCAGCTATATCACATTGACATTCATTCCCAGCAGCAGCAGCTATAGTTGAATGTCGGTATTGGATGAACTGAATGCTGATATATTAGTCAGTATTACACAAGTCATGTCACATCCATGTAATCAGGACTTACAGGTAAGTAAGTAAGTAAGTAAGTGCATTATTTTAAGTGCACAAAGTAGAGGTCGACCGAATTTCAGTTTCGGTTTCAGCTAGGGATGTGACGAAGCAAAAAAAAATATTCGTATCCGTTGAATGCGAATATTAACTTTACTATTCTTTGAATAACTAATGTGAATGTGAATACTTATTCAGCTTCATGAAACCTTTCCTATACCAGTATTTGAATAAAGTGAAACATCCAAAGGAGTTGTTCAGTGTTCAGTCAGTGAAAATCAGCATTGGTATCAGTCAGTCTAGTTCAATTAAGAAAATGAAACATCCAGAGTGCTGTGTTCTTTTCATTGTCAGTATTTTTTACGTAAAATTTAATAAAGTTCATTAAAGTTGAATGAGATGAAATGTTCGTATTCGAATAGCTGTAAAGTGGACGAATATTCGCATGTTGTCGAATGCGAATACGAACTTTGTTACATCCCTAGTTTCGGCATCGAATCTGCCAGTAACAGCACTTTCAGTCTGGTTTCGGTGTCGGTGGGACGCACTGTAATGAGTTCCAGTTTCGGCCGAAACTGTGAGTGGATTCGGCACCGAAACCGAAACTGACCTAATGCTGGCTGCCTTCTTTGTTTGTTCCTTATGTCCGTCGTCTTGTACTCAGTCATTAACGCCGGTCCACGCTGTTTGCAGCGCAGAGTCTGCATGCGATATGGCAGTTGTTCAGTGCCGACATCTGTGCCTCAGCCTAGTGCAGTGTTATGCAAATCAGTCGGTTGCTGCTAAAAGGGACAGGCATGGCTTGGCTGGTCAACGAGTCGAGCTGGGATTCATTTAGGGCGCGTTGCACCAACATCGTTTAACTTTGAACCCGGGTCAAATCTGAATTTGAATCTAGTTTAGCCGTAAATTGCGTTGCACCAAAGTGGTTCAAACATAGATCTCCGTTCAATTTTGAACTGCCATCTGACCACCGATCAAATTTTGATCTCGGTTCAACTCGCAGTTATGCGTGCGCACTAGGCAATAAATATTTTCGGTGATACTATTGCTGCAAAAAAATTGTCTCATTCGAATCTTATCTTGTCCAAAAAACTTCCTCGTATCGAATTATAAGACTTTTAATGCAATTATATTGATTATCTGGATATGTTAGATTTCTACTATATTCGTTTTATATGTTCTCTTTGTGCTTGATAAATTAACAAATAGATGAATAAATCGCTTTTTTGGTGGCAATATCTCGCTGCTACAGTAAACATACGATCGAACCCTAACCACAGCAACAAAAACTCATTCATATCGATTCATAAGACGTTAAATTTAGTTATACTTGTAATCTAGATATGCCACATTTGTGCCTTATCTGTTTTCTGTGGTCTTTTTTGCTGGATAAATTAATTAGTAGATAAATAAAAGGCATTCTAGAGTGCCGATGCGCCGTTGCTATGCCATACCGTAGGGTAAACATATTATCTCGACAAGTCACGTAGAATAATTAATGAATATCTATTGGAACACAAAATGAGTATCTTCGGAACTTTAGCAGTGCAGCTGTTGATGCGAAAATCGTGTAGTAACTTCAAGGAAACTTAAAATTCTGACAAATTACGGCCAATCTGTACTGTACTGTTTTGTAAGCATTGTGTGTGACTGTGACGTCACTGTAGTTTGCTTGTAGGCCGAGCGTGGATGATCAATCAGCGTTGTCCACAGTATAATCACGGCCTTTCAACTGAACGGGATCAGCTGATCCGAGTTCAGCTTGGTGCAACGTAATTCAGCGTGAACTTGGTTCAACTTTTGATCTAGGTTCAGCTGAACCAAGATCACGAACGTATTTTTATACTGGCATTATAACGGCAACTTACATTTCTGTCTGCATTCATATTAACGCGGTAAATGTCTGAGACAGCTATCTTCGGTTTTGGCCAAATCTAGACACTCACTTTCGGTTTCAGCTTTGGTTTCGGTGCACATAAGCGGTCCCAGTTTCAGTTTCGGCCAATACTGAAAAATCCGGTTTCGGTCGACCTCTAGCACGATGTCAGCCAGTAGCCGAATCTGAGGCACTTGGCTGAGACACTAGGGGGAGCTGTAGGTTTGCTGGAAGCAGTTAGTGTTAACAAGGTGATGGAAAGTGTATGCAGATTACACAGGTAAAACTGTGAATGCTAATGTACTTAATGAAGTGGTTGCTGATGTATGTCAGGATGAACCAATGGAGAAGCTGATGAGACAATACTGCAGGAACATGCACATCAAGTACGGCTCAGTCCAGTTCATGTTTGACGGAGAACAAATTGATCCGAGTGAGACGCCCGACAGTCTGGAGCTGGAGTCGGACTATTGCATCGATGTCATCACCAGTTAGTTGTTAGTGAGATGACTTGTTCAGTGCAAAATGATGAACGTTTTCCAGACTTCGGTTTTTTGTTTAATTGTTTGACCGCTGTGCACCGCATTCTCAGCACCTGCACGAAAATGTTATTAGCAGCTGCTTGAGTTGTTCATAGTTTATGTCATTTTGTCTTAGATTAACTGGAAGGCTGTTCCACCATTTTGGGCCTGCAGCCAGTGGTGACATACACATTATCATCATAATGTTTTGCTGTTAATGTCAGAAAATATTATAACTGCTATTGGAAATGCCTACAGTGGATTGTATGTAACCTGATGCTTGCAGTCATTTGAGTGCAGCTGTTGTATGCGTGCGAAGTACAAAGGTCGTTCGGTGAGTTACTCATTCGACACCGATTCCTCCCGCGTTAGGCGAAACAAGTTTGGTGAAGTTTGGTCCAGTAACCTTGGAGATCTAGATGTGAAATTGTACCCACCCAAAGCGCATTTTTCGTAAGACCATATTTCGGCCCCTAGTAAGTAGTAAGTAGTAAATTTAATTTATAAAGCGCACAATGTCAGCGAGAAACTCACTGAATCTGAGGCGCTGCGCCCCCAAATTTTTACACCCACTAGAGAATGACCAAGTCTTACTAGCGCACCCCCCCACAGGGGATGGGGGCTATTAATGTCAGAAAATATTATAACTGCTATTGGAAATGTTTACAGTGGATTGTATGTAGCCTGATGCTTGCAGTCGTTTGAGTGCAGCTGTTGTATGCGTGTGAAGTACAAGGGTCGTTCAATAAATAAGTCCACAAAATGGCGCTATTTTATAACTTCCCGGAATAGGAAAAATTTGAAGTATACGTTTTGTATGGAATTTAGTTCTGAGTGCAAGTTGTGAGTATTAAGAAGATGATCTATAACCATGAAATACGGCGACGTTCGCAGCTTTTTATTAGTTTTCTGTGGGCAAAAAGAATTAATGCAAATCAGATTCACTCTGCAATTCATCCAGTGCATGGCAACAAGTGTTTTGCGAAGCCAACAGTGCAAGTATGACGTAAGAAAATGTTGGGTGGGCAGAAATTTGCGTCATATAGTGAGGTGCAGTCAGTTGTTCGTCAGTGGCTTGGACAGCAGCCAGCATCATTCTTTCCAAAGGACATTCAGAAACTTATTGACAGATAAAACAAATTACAAACTTGGATGATATGTTGAAAAACGAAACACTAACGTTTAACATTTTTAATGCATTAACTAACGTACCCAGGCCTGTCAAGAGGGAGAGTAGGGGTAAGTTACCCCGGGTCCTGCGACGTTTGGGGGCCTCGCCTGTAGAATATAGAAAGTTAGAAACACGTTTTTACGCGCGAAAGCTATGCTTTCAGCGCGTCTTAGCCATCGCAATTATGTTCGTCCGTCTGTCTGTACACGGGTGGATCAGGCAAAAACGGTCCAAGCTAGGATCACCAAATCTTAACCATCGGCTACCTGGAAGACTCTAGTTTCAGGAACTGTAAAGCTTTTCCATAAATTCGAAGGGGGTCTCCCCGAACGAGGGCGCTAAATGAGAGGGGGGTGGTCAAAATTTGCGATTTTCGGCCAGTAACTCGCTGTATCTCAGTAACGGTACGAGATAAGGCCTAGGTTACTATTAATCACTAATAGGAAATCGTATACTGGCTGTCGATTGGCGACGAATTCAATGACCTTGGATGACCTTGAACGCCAAAATAGGGGGTTTTACAGATTTTTTTTGCGATATCGGGCTGCGCAAGTCTATATCATTCATAAGGAGGCGCCACCGTCGCCAACGCCGCATGCGCCTATGGCCGATGTGTTTATGGTCCCGATGGGCCGAGTCCAAGTGATATGCGATTTTCGAAACTATAACTACTGAACTGGAAGTGCTATAGGCTTTCGCGCGTCTCGTGAGCTTTGCTCAAATTTCTTGTTAAACATATAATCAACAATAATTGATGTCATGGCTAGCATAGAAATGTGTTAGCTTGTCGTCGGAATAATTGTTTATTTACATTTGTGATGGAACGGCAACTACAGTTTAGTTACTTGAATTCATTCAATTGTCAAGGGCGTCAAAGAGGGGTACTCCCCCTAAAAAGACGTTATTTTGCCGTTAGTGGCTCGTATAGTGTGAAAACAGTTGCAGATAGGTACAGCATGCTGCTTATTAATGTAATAAGCATGCACTGGTGACAGGCTTTTCAGATTTATCAACATGATGACCTCGAACGGCCTTGAACACCCCCCAAAGGGCGTTTTTACTGAATTTTTCGCAATTTTTGGATGCAGCGCACATTTCAACATGAATTGCGACGAAATGGCTAGAGATAGACAGAAAGACCAAGACAGCCCGCGTAGGATATTTTCAGCATTAAACGTAGATTTTAGCAGTCCAAGTCCCGACCCCCGTAGGTGGCCGGCGCAGGCGAGCGTCAAAGACAGCTACTCCCCCCAAAAGTGATTATTTTACCGCAGTTATCTCGTATAGCGTGAAAACGGTGGCAGATATGCACCAGGCTTGTCGTGGATATGGATATCCATGGATATATCCATGGATATTATGATTGCTGGCGCACCTGCTAATTAAACTGAATACTTTATGCTTTGTGTTTCTATAATATTTTCTTGTCTGTCGTTTTTACTCGGCATTTTCCCCTTTATTTACGTTACTGAGTCAAATGAATAAGTAGTGACATTAGCACGCTATTATTTAATCAGTCCAAATTAATTTATCAGTACTATAACAGCAACGGATTTTAAATTTCGGTGCTTTAATACTGTTCGTTGAGCAACAAAAGGTTTATTTATTTGAGAGTTTATTTATAATTTTTATCAAACGTTTTTCTGCTTACTAACATATTTAATACTAGTAGGAAGTATAAACCAAGAGCGCTTCAAAAGCGTCCACTCCACCCTGTATTTGTAGTCGTACATAAATGCAACCTGCGTCTTGGAAAACAAGAATCCCAACTGTTGCTGGGATGTGCCGACCGTAGGCTCTCCCTTACATCCAAAGGCCAGCGTTCGACTTCAGGTCGCGGAAAGAAAGCAATTTTCCAGAGTGACTACAGTCTTATTCACGCCATGATGACACTGTTTTAGTGAACGCTAGAATCAACATAGGGATACGATACGGTGGGTGATGGCGGCAGGCAACAATGTTGCATTCAAAATTGCAGCCCAACCGCTGCAGATAGAAACGTGGTTACTTTTGACAGGCTGTGTAAAGTCGCCGTCGCCTTATCTAATAATACCATCGCCGTACCGTTCGGCCAATAGTAAGTAAGTAAGTAAAGTGTAAATTTATATAGCGCATACTCAAAAAGATCTCTAATGCGCTTAATACATTTTGTCGTCAATATTTCGCAAAAATGTATATGTCTTCAGCTGACGTTTGAAAGTAATACCTACGACGTATCGTTTAGCCATGGTACATGCGTTACAAACAGACAGACGACAGACACACGACATATTGTAATCCAGAAACAGAGACAATAAAATTATGTAGATTTTCACGAAACTTGGGAAATATTAAACTAATATAATGCTAATGTGCGTTTGTTTTTTTATTTATTTGTTAGAATTTAAAGTGGGGAATATATGTGTCATGTTTTACGGGGAGATAAACGCTATTGCATTGCTGTATTTTGCAAAAATTGGGGGCTGCCAGGGCCGGATTTAGGAGGGAGCGGGGGGCCCCGGGCCCCAGGCCTCTCACCAACAGGGGGTCTCCCACCAAACCCCTCAATTTTTAAAACTCTGTAATTCGATAGCCAATCCCTTTCTGAAATCCCAAATACGCCACTGGGCCCAGGCCTCCCACCAGGGGCCCCAGGCCTCCCACCAGCTAAATCCGGCCCTGGGGGCTGCATGTACGCAGGTTAGGCGTCTGTGGATATGGATATATCCATGGATATCCACGGAAAATCTATGGATATGGATATGGATGCGAAATTTCATATCCACGGCAAGCCTGGATATGCACAGACCATAACAAGCACTGGTGACAAGCTTTTTATTGGTGTGAACATCGATGACCTTGAATGGCCTTGAACTTCTAAAATAAAGGTTTTAGTGTTTTTTTGCAATTTGTGGCTGCGGCGTAGATTTCAAGAGTGAATTGCATCGAAATGGATAGAGGTAGGCCTAGATCAAGACAACCTGCGAATAGGAACTGCTAAGGCTATCGCGCGTCTCATGAGCTTTGCTCAAATTACTTGTTAGCTTTTCGGCATGCAATGAAAGCCGCAAATTTGCCTGCTTTTGGTAATTGCAATCGGGTACCCGGTTCCTAAAACGGGTATGCTGCACAGGCCTACGATATTTCGGATTTTCCATAGACACATCACTAATCCTACTACAGTCGGCTTTATAAATTTTTATCTTAGTTTTCACTATCTAATTTTGTTGCGGCCATGTACGGTAGGGTCTGGTTTAATATTTTAAACTAAATAATAATTTGCAAGTAGTCAGAGCCACACAGGTTAGCCAATAGCATTCGAGCACGTCTTGTGGGAATCCCCTAGGCGGGAATTCTGTGAGGTGATTTCCAGCAAGTTGTTTCGATTTTAGCGATGATGTCGGTTGGAGTGTTTAGAGTAGTTTGATTAGATATTATGATGATTGTCAGTAATGAAGTGTAGTTCCCCAAGTGAAATTGCACGTAAGCCTACTGTGGTCAGAGCTGATATTCGATGATAACGCGGTATGTTTCGTGAATGCGTGCACTTTTATTCACTTATGTCTGGAGCTGATGTTCACTCGTCCGGGAGTGAGTTTGTCAGATAACCAGGCCTGTCTGCAGCACTCGTTTATTGAATTGCATCACAGAATGGACTAGCTTAATAAAAAATGTAGATTTGTTGGTTGCAAAGAGGGTAAATTAGTTGTTTTTTGGCATTAACGACAGCATTGATGAACGGTAATGGTTATGTGCTGGTTATGACTATATTATTGTAAATTCCCGCAAATCTCTACCGGAGCAATCTGAAATTTTATTACACGATTAATTAGCCCTGTGTCGCAGCTCTTTGCATGCAAAATTTAGCGATCTAGTGCAAAGCAAAGTTTTACAATTTGGGGTTGAACAGAGGTGCGGCAGAAAAAAATGGTGATTATCAACCAATAAGTCGCTCTATCTCAGACACGTGAGAGTAGAGCCGAGGTTGCTATTAATCACTGATAAGATGTTGCAAAAGCTCTTTCAGATGACACGAAAATCATCGACCTTGGATGACCTTGAAGGGTTATTATGCACTCTGCTATGCCAATCGTGCGTGCTTCAGAGCTGGCCACGGATATACATGTATGAAAGACGACACACTTATACCATATGCAGCAAAAATGTAGCATTATAAGGTTCGTGCGGATGTTCGTGGGGGGTTTCATGGCAAGGGGGCCTCAAACGACAGTGGCTGGTTAGCAGAAATGCAATTTTTATTTATTTTGGTTGCATGTTTCTTCAGAATTTTTACAGCTAAGGCCAACATTACTATACGGTGACATGAAGTAGTTTATAGGCTTTCCAGTGACCCTAAAATGCTTAATCTTGAATGACCTTGAGATGCCATTTTGATGCCAAAATCTGTTTACTGCATCAATTTGACAAGATTTATTTGCATGCCTTTTGGATGCATGAAAGCAAAAAAATGTAGACCTACATTGTCAGCAACCAAAAAATGTAGCCTAAAGACTAGCTTTTGGCAGTGTCAAACTTAGAGATATTTACCGCACCACGACTGGAATCGCCCCGCTGGTAGACCACGGACTAGATGGATGAGTCAGATTGTTCGGGACACCGGACTCACTGCTGCCGACGCATGGGCTCTCGCCGACGACCGGTCAACGTGGAGGGCGCTACGACCCACAGCCGGTTACGCGCAGCAGTGAGTGAGTGAGTGAGTGATCATGTAAATAGTGACAAACGTGTGTGCCCATGTATTGATTACAGTTAGACTCCTATGCACTGTAAGCTACGTTATGAGTAAATAAGTAAGTAGGCAGATAAATAAGTAAATATGTAAAAAAAAGTGTGTAAGCATGGTCGTCTGCATAGGGCAGTGATGTAAACCTTGCTTAGCTTTTGCTTCTCAATGAGAGCATTATTTTACTGTGCTGTGACATACTTGCAAGCTTGTAGTCATTTTAATCAATTTGTTACTTATATCTAGTATGTATGTATAATGAAGTTAAAATATTTATGTTTGTTTACTGAATTGTTACAGGGATCCAAATGTCTTCTGCTGATATTATTGTGGCTGTGTCAGACATGGCTGCTAATAAAAATCATGTTCAAGTAGTCAATGTTGAACATTTCCACAAATTTCACAAAATCTTTTTTGATCCTTGTCAGAGTTGTCGACGTATTGTTGTCAGTGGAGTTTGTATTTTAGCACCATCAGATAATCTCTTTCTGGAATCTACAAAGAAGCTGAATTTGTCAAGAGACACTTTGGAGACAGAAGCCAGCAGCAACTGTTTGCCAGTGACTGCTGTTGATGTGTCCTGCAGAAATGAAGATGCTGGTGGAACTTCCGAAACTATCCAGCAACCGGATATTGTGAAAAGTGCAGAAGACTCTGAGTTGGTGCCATCGCCAAGGAGTCCAGATATTGTCCCTGAAATGGAAGGAGTTTATCTTCAGAAGCAATTCAGTGAACCATGCAACCCCATTCATAATGCATCACGGAACCTTCAGCGGACAGTGAGCTTTGGAGAGCCAGCGCCTGCTTTCAGTGCTTTGCCGCCAGTTAAGGTTGGCAGACAGATTTCTGATTCAGTTGCTTTACGCCGACTAAGCAGTGCATATGGTTCACAAGACCAGAGTCTTTCACCTTCAAACCGAGAAAAGGATGAAGATGATGAAAGTACAGTTTTGCCTCCACTGTTATGTCTTTCCAATCACAACTTGACACTGGACCACTCAACTGAAGAACGCTCTTATCATTCTGACAATACGGACCTCCCAACGTTGGTGACTGAATGTCGGCTTACAGACGAAAACGAGTTTGAGTCCATCTGCATGACAAGTGCTGATGAACGTTTTGTTACTGCAACGGATTTTTCACTGCAAGAGCAGATTCCACCTGCAAACCAACCAATTGCATATGAGGAACTCTGCGCAGTTTTTGCAGATCTGGAGAATCAGTTGATAGCACAGCTGCTCATTGGCCTTCTGCAAGACAACCAGTCGCCGGAGTTTGTGTATAGTATTGCTGAAGCTCTTTTCTTGCCGGTCGTGGTACCAGCTGCAGTTGGTAGTTGCACTTTGTTTTAGCGCTTTTATCACTCTTAAAATGCTTCAACACATTGGTCTCTTAGCGTAAAATTCCTACTTTGCTTACCAGCATAAATAATAATTTATAATTATTGATGTTACCCTTTCTTCAGTGGATGTCTTCAGATTTCTTATAGTGCTTGGCATGTTTAGCTGAAGGACAGCTGTGGACATTTCATTAGCTATATTGTAATTGTGAACATGTCAACGTTTTGGGACATTTTTTATAGAAATGTCTGTAATATATGGAACAAGGGTCTCAACCCGATCATTGTAAGGAATGGACAATAATTAGTTAATACATATAACCACAATATCTGCTGATTGCATTTGATGTCGTTGACCAGTGTTTATTGTGCTTAGGTGATAATGAGGCTGAAATCCATCATCACTATATTCCACCTGACATTGATGTATGTGTCTCGTTTCATTTCTCATTAATTCTCTTTTTAGAATTACTACAGAGTACGGAGATTAGAAAATTGTTAAGACCAATAATACTACTGGAACTTTGGTGATTCCGAGAGCGCGAGGTGGTAGTGGTTCAGATTAGAAATTGTGGTGGTCCGTGTCTTTAACCCACTGCGTCCTCAGGCCACCTGAGCTTTCTATCCGTGGCATAACGGAAATGGGCACTAGCTAACTTAGTGTGAGCTTTATGGTGAAGACGTAATGTGGTTGACTGATATGTACGTTTGCTGGCTCACTGCAGCTCACTGCAGTGGATATCTGCACGATAGTGCGCTTTTTACTGGTGGTAGATGCCAGTTAGCTGCCATTCTGATATTGTAAATAATATGATGATATTAAGACACTCGCGTAGTGGCCTTTCAGGGGTTTCGATTGAAACTTTGGAGATGCCAAACAAGAATGTAAATAAGTGTGATTATTTCAGTACTGCATGGAGTGATATGTACGAGTCAAAAGTCACAGTGTAATGTGCTGTGCTGTCTGTATGTTTCCAGCTGTCGTCTTAAGTTGTAGCTTTGTATAGTTGCAGCGGCTGAGATGGTCTGTTCCACACATACACATGGCCCTGCCCGGGCAGAAAACTTGTCGCTCGGTTTCGGTTTTTTTCATGCGAATGTTGTGCATGTGTGGAACAGTGCATGTCTTGGTGGCAGTTAGCGACGATCATCAAAGTAGTGCGGCCGGAAGGTGGTCATGGAAACATTCAGTAAGTAAAGAACTACGGTTGTACAGCTGTAGCTGCAAACTGAGAGGTGATTGTGTGCCAGGCTGCCGCTGCTGCTCCTGTTGCTGCTGCTGATGATGATGGCGAGTGGTCGGATGAAGTGATGTGCAATCTGGTTGATCAGCTGCAGATTGCGTCACTCTGTGATGTCGTCAACTGCGCCGACGAAGCCTGCACTTTTGTGAGATATCATACGACACTTATCTTTTTGTTACCACGACGTCTTCATTGAAGAAGCTTGTATTTTTGGGTCTGCTAGGGCAGTTTAGGCTGGTAGCCAAGGAGGTTCGATGTGTTTGATCAATTTCCTTGAAAGCCAGAACCATGAAACGTTGCATAACAATAAGCAACAAGAAGCCCAGCTGTCGCTAGGATAGCCGACCGTACTGGTTGTCAGTGATCTTTGGGTCATCAAATGTCGATGGTTTTTATATCATTTGAAAGCTAATATGCGGCTTCCTATCAGTGATGAATAGCAACCTAGGCTCTATCTCGTACCGTTTAGCCACAATAGCGCGTAACGGACTTTAAGGTCATAGAAGGTTGATGATTTTCATCCAATCTGACAGGACGTATGCCACTTTGTATTAGTGATTAATGGTAACCCAGGCTGTATCTTTTACCGTTTTCGATATATGACCAGTTTTCCGCTGCATGCATAGTGCATTATGACGCTTCAAAGTCATCCAAGGTCATCGATGTATACATCATTTGAAAGGTAGTATGCGACTTCCTATTAGTGATCAATAGCAACCTAGGCCTTATCTTGCACCGTTTAGCCACAATACATCCGTGACAGACGGACGACGGACGGACGGACGACAACCATGACAATAGCTCGATTGTTACTAAAGTATGGTCGGCTAAAAACGTGACCACCAGATGCAATCATCGATCCCGAAATGCAAAAAAAATGCGTTTGTGGCTGATAATGTGCCCTGGGTTCCACTGGGGTAGGGGAGCTTACAGCACTCCTCAGACTCTCTACCTGGATTAATCAGGGGTGCAGTCAAAAGTCGGGCATGCAGTCAATTTGCTCTGTCGACTTATTATTGCCTGCCAGAAATTTTTTTTGGCCAGATAATTTTTATTCAAAAATACAAATTAGGGCTGAAAACCCCTTAATTTTAGGAATTTAGGGATTCAGTTGAAACTCTGAGTTCCCATAATCTCCAGCTTTGCAACAATTGCAACTTTTTTCCCAACACTTTTCAACCCACGATGCCACAGTTTCAAGCTGTATAATCGTGTTTCTAGCTGGCAGTGGACTGGTGATTGTTTGTTCGTGTACACAGCACAAAGAGTTGATACAAGACGTGACAGTTAACCTGCAGCACGGTGTCGACATCCTCAGACCATCGTCGTTGTACAACCGAGTTCTCCGCGCTGTCATTCACCACGCTGCGGACTGCTCGGAGATACACTGCGCTGTGCCGTGGTGCTACTTCTTCTGCAGACGGTAGTTTAGTCGTTTGTTAGTAGCTAGATTCGATAGCCCAGCAAGCTTTCCTTCACGTGTTTTCAAGTGTTTTCAGGTTTTCTTTTGTTAACCATTGTCTTTGGAAGTTTCTGCAGTTTTGGATGTTTATTTTTATGTTTTTGCATTTTTGTTTGTTTTTTTTTGTGATGAAAGACTTAGTTATTGGTACTAACGTACTTACTTATTTAAGTTTTGAAAAATCTTTTTTACTTTAATTTTTATTCGCTGTTTTTGTCTTGTTTTCTGTTTTTTTAAACATTTTTTGACAGACCGTACCTCCAAAATCCAGGTAGGCCTACAGGTTCTAGCAATGCGCTGTAAGCTTGCCCGTGAAAGTTTGCTCAGCAGTTCCAGGAAGAGCCAGAAGGTGTCTGTTGTTTGCAATAACTGGCCAATGCTTTACATCGTGTTCAAATCTGTGATTGATGTGAGTTTAATGTGTAAGTTGAAAATGGTTAATTTTAAAGCACTGGTTATTTAAGGACTTTTCAGCGAAAATTGTGTATTAATTGATGCAGGGACGTGACACCTGAGGAGCAGATTGCGGGCTTGAGACACTTTCTGCTAGCTGGAGACTTGGGAGAACTGTTTGAAGACATAGTCATTGATGATCATAGTGATGATGATGATGATCCCAACTTCTCCTTCATTCAGGTCTTACGCACACATACACGTGTCATTCCTTATTGCAGTGACTGGTAAATTTGGGTCAGTTAGTTATGCGCTTGGTTTTCTATCTTCAGCGGTCCAGAAGCCGAGCATTTTTTTCGGTCATGCCAGATCTTTGCATTTTCTTTCTTGCGCAGTTTCGACAAGCTGGTGTTTTTATGTTTTCTTACTGTTAACGATATGTTGAAGGATTTACTCTGGAAAACTGGCAGGTTTAATCTGTGACAAATGGTACCCGACGCGTTATGTCTTGTGTATCCATGCTTGATGGCGTTTTTGTGATATCTGCAGTATGCATTGATTGATTTTCACTAAACTTTTGATGTAGATGAACCGTTTGGGTAATGGGGTCATAAGGTTAAGGTCAAGGTCACGGTCGCAAAAATATGCTCTAAATACTCTTTTGGTTATTGCATTAGATTTCAGGCATGCATCGGTAGAGATATTCTCCAAGTGTTAGGCATCTGTAGCTCCATACTGTGGCATTCACTTTCAACCATGTGCTGTGGATAAGTGTTAATTTAGGCTTGTCGTAATGCTTATGTTCTTGTTGTTGTAGCTGGATGAAAGCGTCAATTGGCCATCAATAATGTTCGAGTATGGGCCATTTCCACGTCCAAGGCTTGACTATGATCTCTATGGCTATGAGCTTGGTCGCTTTGGTCGCATATCCGCTGATGGTCGTGCTGTTACATTGCCTCCAGAATATATACACATTGATCAGGTCAATGTCTGTCTATTGTTATGACTCTAGCTCACTTGTGAACTGTAATTTGTATAAATTCAACTTTAATCAACTGATGTAGTGCTTTTCACCTATGACTTGCATCTATGATTTACGTTAATTGCACGTTAATTGCTAGAATGGTTGTAATCATTTTTAGCTGTCTTAGTTCTGTGGCATATGCTGCAGTTTTGGACTTAATGCTTTTAATTTGAGAGAATATTTTGCAATAGGGTGCACTAAAATTTACGTAGTTAATTGTACTTGGCATTGGCATCAGAAGACAGGTCATCATTAAAGGCATAGAACTTGGATTGTAAAAATAAAGGTCCGGTTACTTTTCAATTAGCAGCACTCAGCATTTCTACGTGGAAATTGATGATATTATGTGTTTAAACTGACAGTGGCATTACTTCAGGTAGTAGAGGTGGTGGTATTATGATGCTTTGGTATTGTGTAATTTTGTAGTTTTTACAAATGCCGCTGATATAACGAGGTTCAGTATTCGGCTGTGGCTTATTGTTAAATTATAATTTTATCTAACCCTTGTTGGTGTTGGTAGTTGGTGTTATATTTTTTGAGGATAACTTTGGTTTTTATGAGTTTTTACTGCATAATACAGTAGATGCATGCGCATAGGGCATTACTGCTACTGTAAGTTTCGTCTGTTTGTCTGTCTGTCTGTCTGTCTTTCTGTTCATCTGTTGAATTGTTGTAGCATAGTCTTATGAGTTGGGTTACTTAAAATTAACAAGTAGTTACATAGATAATCAGCCTAGAGCAGTGATTTTCAACCGGGGTTCCGTGGAACCCAAGGGTTCCACGAGCATCTGCCAAGGGTTCTGCTGCTTTATCGTCAGCATTTTAGGGGTTTGCCCCAGACTCCCACAAGATTTCTGCCTCTCGACTCCGCTGGGGTCTTCGGTCCCCAGACACTATAAAACTTTCACTTTGCCCCCTACGCCGTTGGACTCACGGATCATTGCATGCCATGGGGTTTCGTGAGTGATTCTGACACTTATGCAGGGTTCCGCTGCAGCAAAAAGGTTGAGAAACACTGGCCTAGAGCCTTTGCTCTTTAACAAGAAGCCAAAGACATAGATTGGATGGACAACGTAATAAAAGACATCAAGCAAATACAGCTGAGTGCTGAGAATGCTACACGGGCGGTGAGAGGCAGAACATTCTCAGTTCTCACGTTACCTTATTGTGCCTTCCAGCCTGGATGATGGACAAAAGAAAAAGAAAGATGAAGAAGAGGAGTATTGAAGCGTCTTATATTCTGAGTTGTTTGACCTGTGACCTGTGGCATGCAACTTTTTATATAAACAGTTAGGAGCTATTGTTATCAAAACTGACTGCAAGCTTCGGCTGTTTTTTTTGCCTTCTACGTTGTGTGATACATTGCCAAATGATCTATCGAATGGTAGCATATTCCGAAAAATGGATCAGGATCTACAATGTAATCCTGGTGTTCTTTAAAAACTACTGTTAGTTGATTTTTTCTAGCATGTAGAGAATATTATCAGCATTATTTGGTTAATAACTTTTTGAGCTATTTTTTTCACTTTGCCGGACAGCCTGCTATGAAACGTAACGTATTTGGTGGAGTTAACAAGATTCTGTCTGTTTGTTCGTTTATCTCCGCTGTATGTATTGGTCGAGAGAGCTAAACTGTATTCAACAAGATCAGTGGCGCCAAAAGGGGCAGAAGCAACCACCTTCTCCCTAAATTTTAGCATGTCGGAAAATTTCTTTAGTGTCCGGAAATTTTCATCCAAGAATACAAAATGCGTGGCTTAAAATCCTACATTTGGAAGAATTCAATGACAAGATTGAAATGTTGAACACCCACTGTCTCCTTCCTCTGTTGGAAATGTGCTGCTGTCTGTCGGAAATTGCAACTTTTTGCCTGGAATTTTGTCATTTTTACATCTAAAACTATTTCTATTCTCAGTATCTGTCATTTCATTTTTTAAACGTTTCAGTTCTTTTTAGTTTATGTGCTAGATTAAACTGACAGTTTGTTTGTCAGTTTTTGAGTGCAAATTTTCTATTGTATTGTATTGTATTGTATTGGGCCTCAACCGACGATGTGTGAGGGTGTGTGTTTGTGTCACAGTACACTCTGATGGAGGGCAGTTGTGCTATGTGGCAGAACATGCAAGGTGCTCATCAGCACTCGCAGCACATTGCTCGTCACTTCTGGACGATCTGTCATGATTCCTCAGTCACCGTCTGCACTGACTTCTACAGCGCCTCCGGTCGATTTCTGTCTTACACGCTGTCACTTTGTCTGTTTTTTAGCGTCTTGTAAACAACACAGAACCCCCAGGACTAGGACTAAACTCTACCTACTTTGAATGTTTTACAATTAAGCTGGTAGAGTTCTAGTAAGGAGTGATAGTTCTGTGACTTTAGTTGCGGTGGTGAACTTGAAGCTCATCACAAAGGGTAGCTGCAGACTGTTGAGACCAAAAAGTCAAGACCCTGCTCTTGGCTAGCTACTCCACCTTTACTGGTGAAAGGGAGTCGCGACTCTTTCATGAGGAACGAGGGACTGCCGACAGTCGTTGTGGCATTGTGACTGTTGGCTTAACACGTTCTATACTTAGGGCTGCGGTCTCCGTCGAGACGTCTCGGTCTCGAGACGGTCTCAGGACGTACTAACGTCTCGTCTCGGTCTCGTCTCGGACAAAATCCTCAACGTCTCGGTCTCGTCTTGGTCTCGGACCGATGCGTCTCGGGTCTTGTCTCTGTCTCGAAGCAATATGTCTCGGTCTCGGCCCAGTAGGTCTCTTCTCGGGTCTCGGGCCATTGCGTCTCGTCGAGACGTTTTGTGCAGGCGCGTGCCGTGCATACTGTAGCCGCAGTTAGAGCGATATTAACCAGCATGACATTTGTGGCTTAGACATATCCGTTTACAGTGTTTTTACTCTTTCATTTACTTATTTATCATAAAGCAGAATTATGTCATGTTAGTCTTTTTTGACATAAAATGACCTAGTCGCAATGAAGATAAAGTGTATGATGTCAGAATGAATACTATCAGCCAAATATAGATGACGTATAAGGCTATAGTCAGCTGTAGTTTACTAATTTCAGTTGCTTGCAAACTGCGATAAACATAATGGCTCATGTCTACAGCACTGCAGTTGCAATTCTTTATGGTGCAAGTCGTTAATTATTCAGTGATAATTGTCAGAATAAAGTGCAAAAACCCACAATATCACAAATAGAAAGCGCTTACCATGGTGCGAGTTAATTAATTCGTATAATTTTTTTCAGCATCAGTGTGCTTCACCATACGTCACGGAAAACGTCTCGGCGAGACGTTAAAGCTCCCAAGACTTTTGAGAGTTTTGGGAGCTTCAAGGTCTCGGCCAACGTCTCGGAAGCTGCAACGTCTCGTCACGGTCTCGTCTCGGACAAAATTTTGAACGTCTCGGTCTCGTCTCGGTCTCAGCTCAGAAGGTCTCGTGCACATCCCTGTCTAAACTTCACATTGTCAACTACCCGACATGGTCTGGAGTCTTTAACAAGCTACTGAAGAAGAAGCTAGGATAAAATTTGTCATTAATCACCGTAAATTGATTAAATTGCAGGCTAGGAGAAAGCGAGCCCTTTTCTGAGACACTGTGTTTTGCTGTGGTGTTTTCACACTTTTTTCTTCAATGATTTTGCTCGTTGTAAGCCGCCTTATAACGTATTTGATAATAATGATAATAGTACAGCATTTTTGTTGTGCTTTGGAGTTCGGAGGTACAGAGATGCTTCTCTTAGGTCTATGTGCATGGAATCGGTTTCTTCAGCTTGAGACTGTGATTCTGCATTGCGTGTGCTGTGGAGCAGAGAGAAGTCTCAACCTACAGGAAGTACTGAGACTGCAGCGAATGAACTGGCCAATGATCTGTAGCTACGTGTCAGGACTAGTTGCTGCTGCTGATTACCTGCATCAGCGAGATATACTCTACCTGCTCTGGACAGGTGTGTCATTGATCGATTGGATTTATTGGGATGATTCACTAATGATTGATCTATTGATTGGTTGCTAACTGACCGACTGAGTGCTTGGTATTTTACCTTCTTATTTGTTTTTAATACCTCCACCAGAGTAAAGAGTTAATGTTTTCCTTGTGTCTGTTTGTCCACAAAATTATTTAGAAGCTTATGAGCAGATTTTGATCAAGTATTTTTGAGTGGTGAGGCATGGCTCAACTAAAGCTGTTAGATTTTGGTCTTGAGCTGGATTGCAATTTGGATCCAGGAATTTCTAGAAGCTTATTTATGTAACTAGGCAGCAAAGAATAAAACAAGTACAGATTGACTGGTCAAAATTGTCAGAACTGGTCTGCAAGACAACACGTTCATCGTAATAATATGTAATCGTAATTAGCCCGCTATGTATCGTTGCAGCGTCGAGTATTAGTTTGTCGGCTGACGAACAGAGGGCGCTGCTGGTGGATTTTTCGTGCGCTGTGCATCAGCCGACGGTCGTCAGTGACGATCTCGTCGACGTTGTGCGTGACGTTCTTCCTCCACATCTCATCTCACCAGAGGTTTATACACTACAAGGTTTTACTAAGACTAAGCATTCACGAATCACGCGACTCTGGCAACAACAACAACAACAACAACAAAATTAAGAGGTCATGTTTGGACTGTACTTGGGAACGCCTGGTTTAGATTTGAAGTCCGTAGCTTTAGCCGTCTTGAAGCTATCGGCATTTAATGTCAAAAAATTTAATGATTCACTTGACGCTCGCAAGACACATTTGCCTGTCTTTCTCTGTGTAAACTTGGTTTAACCCGGTAAGGATCGGTGTAGATTGGGCTCAGGGGAGAAACCGGCTAAGGTAACTGGTTCCCACCTCCCCCCCTTCTCAGCAGCGTCGTGGATTACATAAATTGGGGGACAAGAAGGTACAATTTTCGTATAGACACCTGCAAATTTTCCACCAAGGGGATTGTAGATGCCCTAAAGTAATTTTGCACACAGAACTTTTTTAAAATGAAAGATTTTATAGCCGATAATTTTTGTATTTTTGGAAGAAAGTTAAATTTTTCGACAAGAAGAACATTTTTGACCTCCCAAAATTTATTGCGGACATTTGCCCCTTTGCTACGACGCCACTGTTTTTCCCTGGTTTTCAACCTGTAACCTAGATGTTAACACCTCTGTATATTAAGACATCTGAGTGTTATAGGAATTTCGTTCTTATTATAACAATACGTTATATGAAAATAAAAATTTATTATATCATCATTACTAATTAATGCATTTCAGTACCGGTTTGGTATGTTATTTAACTAGTTGTTTCAAAAAATATATATAACGTCAGATCAAAAGAAGTAATTTTTGACTGTGTGTTTTATTTTTAATTGTTCTACAGTGTCTGATCACTAGAAACTAGAACTTGGAATTTTATGAAGATATTATGCACAATCAAAGAACTGTCTCTACAAAACAGTAATGAAAACTGTACATGGTTAGTGTGTTATTGCATTGGCTTGTGTGATTAAGTTTATTTAAGTTCGTGTTATTATACGTTTAGTTTTTGTTTGTTTTCTGCGACCATTTATGGTGAAATAAATATTATCATCATCATTATTGTTACTTACTTAAGTTTAGATAAGTTTAAACTCTTTTACTTTGATCTACAACAAGTCATACAGCAATCTGCTCACGTGTGTACAACATTTTGACGTTGTTGTGTGCTTTTGATGTTTGGTGGGCTTGCTGTACAACTAGTTGTAGATTTGTTGCACGGTGTGTTGTAAGTGGAGCTTGGACGGCGTTGCAGATGTTTGAAGGCGTGATAGGACGGGAGTCGGACGTGTGGGGCATAGGCTGTCTGCTCTACGAAATGGCGTCTGGTTTACCATTGTACCACGCCATTCGACACCAGACCCGCGAACGCCTTCGAACAGCTGTAAGCAGTCAGACAAAAGCCTACCTACAATGCTGAGTATTTTTATTTGTTTTCTTTATGAAAAACTTTAAAAATATTAATAGTTATCTGACTGGATTTAAAGCCGGGTTCACATAAATTATTCATGCAGTAGCTCGTGAAGTAGTTGTCACTTACGTCTCTGCTAATAATCGTGTAGTCTGTGCAAGCTGATGTAAAAATATTCATGGTGCTGGTATGAATATTTACAGTGATAATTTACTCAGATATTCTTGCTTTTTGTCAGCGTAATTTTTTCATGAATATTTGATGACTTTGGTAGGCATCAAATGTTCTACTTGCTTGTTTTTTTGTGATTTATATGAAAGAAGGAAAATGACAAAAATTATAAGTATAAGATGGTAGGCAGTAGCTGTTTAAAGTTGTACTTGTCTGATAGGTGAATCAGGTCGCAAGATATAAAAGTGTGTTCCGAGGAAGTAATGTACCACATGACTTATAGGCCTCAGTGATTAATGGAAAAGTATTCTTAGGCCTACATCTCTTCAAATATCTGCATTTTCTCTAAAGGCAAATGATTAATTGTTTCAGTGAGAGAGATTGCTTGTTTGCACAAACAGTTTGCAGCAAGTAATCTGCATCAGTGTAAGTCGATAATCGAGTCTTAGGCTCAACAAACTGCGCACCGTGTTATGTTGAAGATTCGTCGCGTTTCTATTGAAGATCTGAGACGGCGCATTCTCTGTGCTTTTCTGCTGCGCATATTCACGGTGCGTAAAACCACTGTTGTGTGTTTCCAAATAGCTATTTACTTTTTTGCGTAGGCTACATACTTTCTATTGCGGCCATTTGCTGGTCTTGACTTCGTGTTTTGTCAATGCCCAAGTGTTGCAGAGCGGAATTTTTGTGATTTCTGATGTTGCAAAACGTGAATTAATAAGATCCCAGCATACAGCGTATTAAAATTTTAAAGTGAAGTAAGTAAATAGCTAACGAGGTGATCAGAGACACATTTCGTTAAGAAAAACCTCTGTTGCGCTAAAACCTTTGACTAATGATCACGTTTCTGTGCTGTCGTGGACTGGACTCGTGGTCCGACCTGGTACGCTAACACGTTGTTGAACGTCTTAATCAATGATGAAGCTTTTCTGCTTTTAAATTCTGAACTTGTAACTGTTACGACTTGTACGACTTGTTGTTGTATGCAACATCTTAACGTGTCAAGATGTCGTGTAGTTGTTCCGGGGTTTATTTGGATTTTTGCAGACTTGTGTTTTACAACTTGTTGTGGCTTGCAGTTTCAACAAATTCAACAAGTCTGCAAGAAGTGAAAGTAAGTGGAAGTTGGGCTTGAGATATTGGTGATCGTCGTTGGTGCTGATTGTGATGAAGTAATGATGCGTGGTATATTGATGCATAGAGCGTGAACGAGAGAATTGATTTGAGCGACGTGTCGACTTATCTCAATCAATTTATGCAGCGATGATCAACGGTACGAATTTACGAAGCTCATCGTCAGGTCAGAACTGATATGGGCCTGCAGTAGTAATAACTAGAAATTTGGGGCAAAGCCCAACGTGAGTCCGCCCGGCGCCCTAAGTC
>Ga0209671_1000267_pt1 | contig 30649 bp, 20 predicted proteins | sample WorMetHERISLAND2_2_FD_187401 | JGI IMG/M metagenome (GOLD analysis project Ga0209671, IMG submission 187401) | Marine gutless worms symbiont microbial communities from Max Planck institute for Marine Microbiology, Germany - Olavius geniculatus... | ecosystem: Host-associated > Annelida >...
CAATGGGAAACCCCAGAGTTTGGGCACCCGTAGCCCCCAAACCCCTGAATCAATCGACTTAAAATTTGACTTGGATGATTACGTCGGCGGTGTGACCCTACGTGCCAAAATGGTACGGTACAAATCAGCCCAGCAGGGCCGGCGGGGCAAAAAGGTGAAATATAATGTTCAATTGGGTTATTTTGTCTTTTTTAACTTTTTGCCAAGCTCTGGAGAACACACTTTTGTGAGCATCGCCGTATTTTTGCACTGGATGACGTGTTTCGGTGGGGATTGATTTCCTAGGGGGTCTCAACAATCATCTTTAATATTTTCCCCCTTCTAAACCCCCAAAACCGCAAATTATAGGCCCCCATTTTCGGACTAAGAAATTTCGATTGAAAATGCTTAACAATGGAGATGCTCATCTACAAACTAAACTTATCCTAAATCGTCGTCGTAGCCCTACAAAAGTTGCGTGGTGAATAGGCAATATGGCCTAGGAAATTCCAAATATGGGGTCATTTTGAATTCCCTGCATACAGGTCACGTGACACGAAGCATGCGCAGTGAACTTTTGGCCTTTAACATTGGCAAATGCAAGTTCGAGGTTTTATATCTCCGTAACGGTGCGATATAGACGCATGGTCACAATGGACCACCCATATAGGAAGTCTCCCACCGCGGGTCAAATGGTCACGTGATTGGGTTGGGTCACATTATTGCTTTCAACTCATAGTTAAATTTGCTGATAAAACAGCAAATATTAAATTTCAAATACTTACAGTTTACACTACTGTATAAGGGTGACCAAGTCACACATCCAAAACAGCAGAAATCATTTTACTAGGACACAGAGTGATAGAACGACTGCCCTTACAAACCCATGTATCGTGACCCCATTTAACATTTTCCACTCCAGCATTATCTCGTAAGCCAATAAACGTAGTCAATGCAAATGCGATACAAATATTTTCTAGCTGATTAAATGTATCGCTGGTCCATAGACAAAAAGAGTTTAATTGGAAAAAGTGTTGAACCTTTTTTGGAAGACTGGTTATATACGGGCATGTAGGTGTACGGTACCTTAATCACCATGGGCTCTGAATCATTCATTCGTGCAGATTGCAGAAGTCATGAGTTCGTCAGTTTACCCACACCTCGCATGTCATGAATCACTTAAATTTAACATTTATCTTATCAACCTCAAAACTCACAAACGAACATTTCAAGATAAAGAATGAAATCGATCCACAATGTTTCTTGCCACTCGTGTGCGCAAAGACTCTGTGTTCAATGCTTACTTTACTTGAGAAAAAAAGGAACGCGTCATTCGATACCAGCAAACACCCGTAGCTAGTACAAGCCGCATTTTGCGGCTCGAGTCGGCTAGCCAGCCGCAAAAATTTACGAGCCGAGCCGCAAAAGTTTGAGCGAGCGACTGCCAGGTCTACGACACAGCGGCAAAACTGCATCTAGAGCTTGTTTTTGGTTCGTACTGCTTATATACAATTTTATAAAAACAAATGACGAAGTAAAATAAAATTATTTTTAGTCATACTTCCTGCTGTTGTTGGCTTGAACGTTAATTTACTGTTGCAATATTTTTGTAAAAATTGCAGCTGTCACATAAATTTAATGTGATTAACCGTTGTTTTGGAAAAAAAACTGCACCGTACACAACTTAACGATTAGTTAGGCCTACAGCTTATCGTGTCGAGTGGTATAGGCCTAAATGGCTTGAAAATCTTTCCATGTTGCTGGCAGCGGAGACGTCAGTTGACATACATTTTGTCAGGTTAGTTATATTATTGGCGATACAACAGTATCGTGAGGTGGACGTTGGTATAATTGGGCCTCTTTTTAGTTGTAAGTCTACGTTTACTGTAATAGCGACTGAATGGAATTCGCTGATACAGTGACAGGTCGTAGATCGTAATGAATGATTTATTATTGATGCCGACAGGAACAGTGTTCTACAGCTACATACCAATAAATTACATATAGCCAGATATGACGTGGCATTTGCACAATTGATTAAGACTTTCGTAGACTCCGAGATAAAAAGCATAATATGTAGGCCCATGAAGCAAAACAGCTATGTCATAGCTGCAATAAACATTAGGAAAAACGAAAAAAACCTAAAAGCGGTGCTTTTGTAAAAAAAATTTTTTCAGTGCTTTTGTAAAAAAATTTTTTTCAGTTTTTAAAACTTGAATAAAAAAGAAACTTTATTACTCGACATGCTTACTAAATGCAAAGTTTATTTACTAGGTTTTTGATATCTTGACATCAAGATGTTGTATCTTGTTCAGGGTCCGATTAACGCGCAGGCCAACAAGACCGTGGCCTAGGTCCCTGCGCTTTTAGGAGCCCCGCGATATAATGCACTAAATGCGATCAGTTAATTCTCCGAAATGTCATATTTTAAGGCTAAAATGCACCAAATTCGATTTCGGTCCGCCGCAGTCCAACTGCCCACTGGGAAAGCCCAGAGAGCTCACCCAGCTAGAACACATGCCTGAATTTAGGAGGTTACACGCAGTGAAATATACAACCGTTTTTACACTATGGTTGTTTGTTAAAATTTTTATATAATTTTCTATAAATGATTTATTGTAATTTGTACTGTATGCGCAAGGGGGTCCCACAAAATATTTGGACTTATGGCCCCCCAAAGCCTTAATCTGGCCCTGATCTTGTTGACGGTTACAATAAATTCACCGAAATACGAAGTCGCAAGTAGTGGACTTTTACACTGCGAGCCAAGTCACCACATGCACATAGCGTGCGTCTGTCTTTGTCACATTTTTGTCACAATTCTGAGCAAATCCGGATGAGCGTTGCAGGCGTCACGTGGTGTGACGTGACGTCATCGACCACCCACGATTGTGACACGTTTTCCATTCTAGTAGCTCTGACGTCAGAAAATAAATAAGTAGCCGTCGTCGTTGCCGCAACTATACGTGACAAGATATAATATAACAGCGGACTAGCTAGACGCTCAGGATAGTGACTGCTGTGTCAGTTGTCGCGAGATAGCGCCGTCTGCACGGTCGACAAGACGACTCGATGCACGCAACGACACTTCGGCAGCTTTTTATTTCTCGTCGATATATGTGCGCTCCATGAATTTATTTATTTCCTTACTGCACGCGTACACGTTGTAGTGTAGGCTCTACTAAGGTTTATAACACGTATAGGCCTATCAAAACAAAAACCGGCAACGGAATACCGGTAAAACGTTACCACCAACTTTTCGTATGGCAGTTACTCATAGCACTAGCAGCGCGCGGAAACTGTGAAATTGTCTTCTCTCGGTTAAATCACACCCAGCTCCCACCGTTACCGATCTCTCAAATTTCGACTGCAGTCGTGGATCATAAAGCAAACGACGGTGTAGTCTGTGCGATCTCAGCATGGTTTATATACGATACCGCACTGTCTGGAGGATTACTATAAGCTCGTACTGCGAACCCGCTTACCCACTCCAGCAGTTGTAGCGGCTCGAGAACGCATGAAACACGTGCTAGAAATCAGTTTCAGTTACAAGTCAGTCGGGTTTCAATCGCGTCTCCGCTCGCACTCGCAAACGCGCTGTAGTTTTGCAGCATCATTTGACTTCCGGTTGACGTTGCAGTAGAACCGGAAATGACGTCATTGAACGCGGTTCGTAAGCTGGGCGCCGATGAGACGGAATTATCCTGTCTACTGCTACCTCACTCGCCGTACTTTACAAGGTAACCACGACCCACCTGGGCGGGTAGGGGCGCGTCGAAGGTGGGGAAAGGGAAAGAGGGAAAGGAAATGGGAAAGGATGCGAGCGTTTGAGTTTAAGAGAAGACAAATGTCTTTATATTTGTCAGGAGGTACATGGTAATTAGCAGTTACAAATGCCGATTATTTTGTCTACATTAGAGATTCGCTTTTTACTCTACCGTGAAAAGTGCAATGCGGATTCGCTGCTTTTAGGCGCTCTCAGATCGTTATCGGCATTTTCACTTTTATCTTGTTTACTTGCTACTTTCTGTTTTTTTAATTTACCGTCTTTCAGTTTTTACGCGAGTGCATGGTTTATCATTCGTATACTGTATAAAAATTGTTATTAGGTCTAGACTTTGCTCTGTATTAACTGTTCTGCTTTGCAGATTGTCGCAGTTTTTATTAAATGAATATTTGATTTGATTTGACTATATTTTGCATCACGTTATATCATTTAATCCGAGTTATAATCGTCTTCGTACAATATTGTTGATTTTACCCCCGGTGAGTTTTTGGCATTTTTGTTTTTATTTGAGCAAAACGTTTTCTTAGGTTCAGCGATGTTTGAAACAGTCGTATTTGAAAGTTATGTTTTTGTCCCGATTATTAGTGACGGTGTTTTCATAAGTATAGCTCAGAAAAAGCACCATGTTTCTCTTCTCAAATCATCACATGCGTGCGTATTGCTGGGTTGACAGAACAGCTGACGGCGCATGCGTACTGGAACTCGACGAACTGCCGCAACGGAAGTCCACGTCCGACACCAGCAACGAACTGGGTCAAGGTCGCTCGACAGACGCAAAACTGGGTCAAGGTCACGACTGTTCCGCGGGCAAGTGTCAACGGGTTGTCATCAATGTCAGCGGACAGCGACACGAAACGCAGCTGAGAACCCTCGAACGATTTCCAGACACGTTGCTAGGCAACGCGGTCTCGTTGCTAGGCAACGCGGCCAAGCGACGCCGGTACTGGGATCGTCGTCGGAGTGAGATCTACCTTGACCGCCATCGACCGACGTTTCAGGCGGTTTTGTACTATTATCAGAGCGGCGGCCGGCTGCGTCGACCGCTGGAGGTTCCAGACGACGTCTTCCTGGAAGAACTGCGCTTTTACGAGATCAGCGAGGACGCTATCGTCGAGTACAAACTTAAGGAAGGCTTTCTCATAGACAAGGTAAGTAAGTAGGCTTACTGGTGTACATGTACGCCGGGAGTACTGTGTGTCGCTACTAGTGGTGTCGTGGCAGGGGTGGGGCAGGGGGGCATTTGTCTACCCTAAAATTTGGGCTGTCGGAAAATTGTATGAAAAATTTTTTGTCAGAAAATTTTTGTCCGTAAATGCGAAATTTGGGGCTAAGAAGCTGGAAAGGTAATTGCGGGATTGTTGAAGAGTAATGGCAGCGTACCACCGGGTACGATACGAACAAGAGCTAGAGGCTTTCCAGTTGTGGTATCTGTGAAGAATCCTTGGCATACGCTGGCATGATTTTTTTATGACAAATGCTTCAGTAATAGATCAGACCCAACAACAAACCGTCTGCAGCAGAATTTGCGAAAAACGTATCACGATGTTTAGACACGTCCGTCGTCTGCAAGAATAGGTCGTGCGCATGAAGCACTTCGTCTGGCCGTCAACACTCGTGCAGGTGACCGATCCGATCTCCAGACCTTATTACGTCCGTACCGAGTACATGGAACTCTTTACCATTACTTTTACTTTCGGCTACCACTTTTTCAGTGACATTACATGAAGTTAGAAGTCCGATTATTGATTATCGATAAATACGAAATAGATCTTACTCTCCGTGCACCGTAACATCAAGAAGTGTTTCGAGACGCAATGACGAGGTAAGTGGACATATAACGCACGCAGGATGACAATTTCTCCCGCGTTTGAAGATGCCCGACAAATCCCAGGCACCTGCACCACGGTCTCGCACTGTGTTGTCATTGTGCCGCGCGTCGTCTGTATTTTCTCCGCCGACGACGACGACGTAAAATGCAATAATATTGATCAATAACGAACACGCATGTTATCTGTCCGTGCGTGACTGAAGGCGTACCGTACACTCGCCGCTATGTCGGTGTCGCCACGTCGCGTGCGCCAGCTTTGCCACTGTTCAGTTTCTGTCGCATTATCGCCTGCCAATAACTAACTCGATTAGAAGCTGACAAACGACCATACATTGGCCGCATATTTCAGTCACCCACGGGCGCCCAGACCCCCGTGTACAACTGGGCATGAATGAAGATCTTGAATAATTCTCAATTCATTGCATTTATTTTACCAGAGTATAGGATTAACCTCAGTCCTTAAAAGACACGTTGCTTAAAACACCGGAGTTCTGGTGAGGGTGCTAAATTTGCAAGAAATTGAATTAGCAAGAAAATGAGACAAAGTTGCAAGGTAATGAAAATTAGAGGAAAACCTCACAATTCGCATCCGTGTGAATTTGCAAGGAATGGAATATGGCTATGCAGGAAATCAAGAATTAAAAGTTTCAATAAACAGAATTTGCAAGAAATGTTCTTTTTTATGTGAATGAATTATAATTTTTTTACCATGATTAGATTAACTAACACTGAACGCTGTTTGATTCACATCGTGCGAGCGGAGAAACACTGGGGTTTCGAAAAAGACTATAATAAAGCTTAGAAATAAATGAACACATTTAAACTGCGAAGAATTAATGGCAAATGTTAAAGTTGCCAAACAATATAAATGTGATAAATATTTGGTGTTTTGCGGTTTATATTATCGACATCCTTGTCATTCAGTCAGCCTTTTCTGCCACCTAGCGTCCATCATCCTATGCGCCCTGATTCTTTCTGAGACTTTGGCGCTTTATAAATCATTTACTGACTTACTTACTTACTTACTTACATTATATTGACGTAACTGAAAGGGGTGTTACTTTTTTTGGCTCACCCGGTATAGTGCCGCTGATTGGGTGTCGCCAGCGAAGAACGTTCCATCACGTCGAGTTGATATGAGTTTGATTCAGAGAAGTCGGATTGTGAGGAGTCTTGCAAGAACAAAGCACCGGCTGCATTGAGGCGTCCGATAGGCCGCCTTACGCGTCTCGTCCGTCTGTGTGTTTGTCCGTCCGTCCGTTTTTCCGCCTGTCTCCAAAAGGCCTTAACTCGAAAGCATGAAAACACAGAAAAATCGCATTAGTACAAACGTTTCTCCCGGTAGAATTAACGACTGTGCCAATCTTTAGTTAAAATTGGCAAAGGGTAAGTAAAGCAAAGGTAAGCTTTAGTAGCGCGCCATATGACAAAGAGGTTCGAATCGTAGACGCGAAAGCGAAAATATTGCTAACTTTGGCTGTCAGCGTCACCAGATGTCAAAAAAACTTACAGAAAAAAGCGCATGCCCACTATTCCTGCCCTGATAAATGTTCACAGCATTTTGTTCGTACGTTTTTTTTTTGTTTTTGGGTTATGAGTTTCGTACTGGACGAACGACAGACAGTCAGACAGACAAACAAACGGGCAAAGTGGCAGACGTATAATGCGACCTAGAGGTCGATGGTATAATAATAATAAGTTTAAAAATTAATAATAATAAATAATTGTCTACAGACAGTGTCTACATATTTTGTACGTCAAACAGTGATATTGTAAACGAATGTCGGATGTGTTTTAACTGCAGATTACCGAGCGAAATTGTACCGACACGAAGTGTTAAATTAATGTCGAAATTATCGAACGTTGCTCGAGCTTAATATGGTTATGCTTACTTAGTACTGACAGTTTCATTGTTATTATATAATTAAGTTTAGTTAAGGTTTTTTTTTAAAACTGTGCTACTATTGTATTATGGTGAATAAAGTTGTATATATTTAAGAAAAGCGTTACTTCCGATTTAACAGAATGCATAAGCAACTTGGTGCACAAAAAAACACATATTGATTTTGCCAATTGCAGTCAGTAGACAATACTGTACAATGTCTAGTAAAAAAAAAACTAGTCTATATACCCAGACGATACTGATTCGGTTTGTTTTAGCGTTATTGCTAGCTTTATCGACAGTTTTCATCTTCAGTTAACAACGTGGTTACCCCGGGCACTATTGATTCGAAGTATGCTACGTAATCGTTCGTTGCTGCAATCGAGTCGTATACTACGGACAATTTTCCGTATGAGAACGCGAGGCTACTGATCCTTGTTAGCTGATAGGCAAGATAGCAGTAATGAAGTCTCAATCTTGAACTGTACTCGAGCCAGAAGATACATGTAGTTCATGCGCAATATCTATAACCTGAAGTCAAAATTATTGCTGTTTTTTGATAACGAGGACGCAGATTATTGTTCGAAGTGATTTTTGGTAGATTAGGCAGGTGCTTGTTTATTTTTGTTTTTTTTTCTTTTATGTGTCCTTATGTGTTTCAAGGCATTTAAAGCACACAGCAAATGTATCGATCGTCCAGACGATATATGCTCCCGCAGTCATGCAGTCCATCGTCGGTAACCTACGTTTTTATCGCTTAATAGACATAGATTATTTTTCTGCTTTTTGCATATAGGCGAAACAGAAAAAAAGTTCTCCGGTCGTCCGCGGTTGCGGTCGATTGGACAACCTAACAGCCTTCTGTATAGCTGCAGTGTCACATGAACACAGTAGGCACATCACTCACAGTTAAAGATGGACAGTGAAAACGTTTGATAATGTCAGAATGGGTTTGGAATTTTCAAAAGCTGTTTTTCATACGTTCACTTGGTTCAAGAACACTGAATATTTACTGCAAGTATGTTTTACCGGTTTAACCCTTTAAAAATTGAATGTGACAACGTAAACATGTTAGCTTAGTGAAACTTTTAGTAAACTATAAATGAACATTTTACTAGAAAAATTTAGGCTTAGTCTAAAAAAAATTTTTATAAATTTTTCGTTTCAGCCTTTGCTGTGGGACTGTCTGTTATTCCACACTGAGCGATACAAGCATTTTTTGACGGTGCTGTCGTGACAAGGAGGCAGACTAACACTGCCCTACCTAATATTTAGCCTGTCGGAATATTTTTTTCAAAGATACAATATTTTGTTACATTTGGGACCAAAAGTTTCCCTATTTAAGAAAACTTAGAGGCAAAATTAAAATTGGTAACCGCCACATGTTCTCTGTCGGAAATGTGCAGCTGTCGGTCGAAGAATTGTAACTTTTTGTGCCAATTTTTTACCACAATGTTTATCGTATAGTTAATAATATCTAATCATAAAGCGGCAAATGGTTGTGTGTATACACTACAGGAGCAGACGGTGCCTTGTGCGTCGTGGCAACGAGCTTTGTGGCTGTTATGCGAGGAGCCGACGAGTTCCAGGGCGGCACGTGTGTTCGCCGTCATCTCCGTGTTCTGCATCCTCGTCTCGATCACTAACTTCTGCGTGGAGACGCTGCCCAGCTTCAAGCGTCAAGTCTGCATCAACGTCACTGCTGACGCAGGACGCTCGTACTACATTCGACCTAACTACGCCGTATGTATGCCATATACAAGACTACGGCTAACTTTTGGAAAATTTGGACCATCTTGTATGTATGTGTGGTATACAGGATAATCCAAAGGTTAAGTCATAATCTGGGAAAGCTAGCTAGTTATTAGTATTTTTAGTTAAACGTACAAAAAAACGACAACATTCGTCTTAGCATCAAGTACCAATCGCCGACACACTTCCTCTATACTGCACGGGTCCAGAAAACACTGCTAATAAGACCTAGAATAATTTAGTCTATTGATTTTAACAAGTAATTTCGGAAAAGCCCACGTGACGCGCGATAGCAGCGGTCCTGCCATTTGGGCAATCGTGTACATGCACCATGCAATAAAACAATAATGCGTTTTGAAGAAGTACCAAAATTTGAGAAAGTGTGTGTTAATTTCGCACAGGATCCGTTCTACATCGTGGAGACAATCTGCGTGGCATGGTTTAGTGTCGAATTCATCGTGCGACTTGTCGCTAGTCCGTCCAAACGTCAGTTCGGTCTCGACATCATGAACATCTTCGACGTCCTGGCAATCGTTCCATACTTCGTCGTGCTTATCGTCCAGCAGACCGAGGGCAACTGAGACCGAGGACAAATTGAGACCGAAGACAACGTAAGACCGAGGAGTACAATTTGAGACTAAAAGCAACTTGAGACCGAGGGCAACTGTGAAATGGCCAAACGTAGCGGAACTTTCGTCATAATTCGCGTTCTTCGCATCTTTCGCATCTTTAAACTTTCAAAACATTCCCAGGTACATATTCTGCATTGCCATCTGCACTGTGAGGCATAAAAACACACCAATTTTTTTAGCCATAACTTAAAGAAGGGTTATCTAATTTTAATAATTTATGGTACATTTATTCATGACACAACTGGCCATCAAATGGCCCTTTAGTTTCCCACCTCGCTTAACATCCCACTTCTGCACTACCTGGGAAAAACAGAACAGACAAAATATGCATCAAAATCAACAAAAAAACTTTATAAAATTTTATTTTTTCCGGATATGTGGCCACCAACAGCCAATCAATTACAAGGTTTGACTGCTGTGCAGCAGCAAGTTTATTAAACAGGCCTAACATTCAGAAATGTTGATGAATTCAAGAAGCAATTGGTGAAGTCTGGATTGGTCTGGAGCAGAACGTTATCGACGCTGCTATCAACGAATAGAGAAAATGTCTTTGAGCCGAGCCCATGTTTGTGGGCCAACATTTCAAACATTGTTGTAGGCAGTTAAAAATGGACAATTAGATAAACTTTCAATTAAAAACGATTTTAAAAATCTGGACAAAATGTGTGTTTTGTGTGCTCTTTTGATTAAGCAATAATACCAGTGGTTAAAAATGCAATATTTTGTTCGTCTTCTTTCCCCAGGTATTGCAGAAACAAACAATGGACGAGGTGGGAAATTAAACAGTCATTTGATGGCCAGTTATATCAGGAATATTCCTACCAAAGCTTATTAAAATTGGACCACTTTTCTTCAAGTTATGATGAAAAATTTTTAGTGTGTTTTATATCCCACAGCGTAGTGGGACATAACTGCCCCACAGTTTGCTTCGTTTGCTTCATCGTGTAAACAGGGTTTTAGACACTGCTTCTGTTTTTGCGTTTTGGCCGTTGCGTCGCTTGCACAACTTTCTTGCTTGCGTTCGTGCGTTGTGTTGGATGGTAGCCAGGCTTTAACCTATCCTGCCGTATTTGTTAATCGCAATGTAACGTCTAGGAGTTTTGCTTCGGGGAACAATAAGTTCTTCTCTTACGCATGCTAACTCAACCTCACGGTCTTGGAATTTTTTAAAAATTAGCACAGTAACCGTGGTTAAGGCAAGGTCGAAGATTATAGGTCTATCCTGTCGTCGAATTTCTAACAGTTTTATGTGAATTCAAGTTAAGTCATCCTCCAGGTTTCTTTCAGCGCTACTAAACTAAGCTAAACTATGTACAGCGATATACTCTATCTCCGTTTATACTCTATCTCAATTTTCTTAATCGGTTTTTTGGTATTCATTTGTGTTTCGTCAATCGCTTTTTACGGTGCAGGCCGTAGTTTACAAAACGTACCAAAATCGTTATGGATTTTATTCTCACCAAAATATTCAGCAAGAAAAGGATGCACTGTTATCGAGTCACCGTGTATAGCCGGTCGCTGTTGTGCAGGGTCTGCGTATTCTGGGACTGACAATCAAGACCAGCCTCCACGAGCTCGGCATGTTCTTCTTCTTCCTACTCGTTGCCATGGTGATTTTAACTGGTTGCCATATGGTGACTGCGTGGTTGCCGTGGCGATAACGCTGTTCGTTGCCATGGTGATCTTCAGCTCAGCCGCGTACTACGCCGAGGTCGGCGAGAAGGAGACGCAGTTCACGTCGATACCGGGCGCATTCTGGTGGGCCATCGTAACCATGACGACCGTTGGCTACGGCGACATCGCACCTGTCGGAGTCTGGGGCAAGCTTGTTGGCACGCTGTGTGTGATTGCAGGGGTGCTTACCATTGCTTTGCCTGTGCCTGTCGTCGTGGCTAACTTTAACAACTTTTACCGACACGAGAGCGGCCGTGGCTACATCAGCGCCTGACAAAAAGTATCCCACCCGAATTAAAATATCCCGCATAGGCCGCATTAATTACTTGTTGTTGACTGATGATACTGCTCAGCGTTTTCTATGCAGTATAGTTAGACGTAATTAAGCTTCATAAATGGTTGACTATAGGCCTAATAAAGTCACAAGTCAGTTTCTCTTCGTAAGAGTTCTTTATTTTCGACTAAAACTCTTGGTCTGTCAGTGTAGGCAGCTGATCGCGGTCTTCAAGTAAGTAAGTACGTAGCCTAAGTGAGTTAGTAAATTCACACAGTGCATAACGTCATCGAGAAGCCCGAGGAGAACTCTTACGAAGGCACAATTTAACCTTCGATCACAAGTGTGACATTTTTGGGTAAGAGTGGGCAAATCGACGACACGCTTCGATAATTTGCACATGACAATGATTGCAAAAATATTGTACGTTTAATTCAGTTTAAAGGTTCAATATATTACTAAAATTGTGGCCCAAATTTTTGCGGGGTGAGAAGTTCGTGACAGCTGCTTCCCCTACAGTGGTTTTGTTTTGGACGGTTTGTAAAATGTCGTCATATATAGGAAGGGAATTAATTACTCAAAATCTCTCGGTTGCCAGAACAACGTCCTAACGACTGAGACCATGTAGGCCTAGAAGGTTCGGCGATCCGCCACGCAGTCTTCTGCATAAGCCCAAGGTCGACTAAATCGATCTGCTGAAGACTTGTTGAACAGCAAGCCGTATAAAGCGTATATGCAACAAACTGTACGACTTCTTTATCTCTCACGATGCCAGGGGCGTCATTTAAGGAAAGGGGCTGGATGGGTCTACGGACCCCCAAAAATTTAGGCTATGATGTTAATTTTTTTTCGCTGTAAATCGTACATCTGAAACAGTGTTACACTGTTACTGCTGCAAGAACAATACGTTACGCAAACTGAGACCCCAGGGCCGCCAGTGAATATTACTGAGACCACCGAATGATTTACTGAAATGACGCCACTGCAAGATGCTGTAGGCCAGAATTATATACAGGGTAGATTTTCTATTTTATGTGACATCGTAGCCGTGAGCTTGCTGCGAGACTTTCGATTTTGCTGTGCGTGTAGCCTATCTGTACGTAACTTGTACGACTTTTTGCACAGCGTGTTGTGCAACAGATGTGCAGAAGATCGAAACAAGTGGAGTTTAGGCTATGCTATATATGTATTGACTCGGCGACGGCGTCTCTCACGCTGTCCGACTACATTTGTCTGCGGTGTGTATCGATACAATCTCAGATCGACATGACAGACGCATCGTTGGCTGGGTAGATTCAATCGTCATCTATTTTTGCTACACTCGTCGTCAGTTTGATTCTCCAGAGCAAAAACAAGTTTCACTGGTGCTTCGTCTTCGACGACAAACGTCACAGTTCTGACTATAGCCTAACAAAGCGGCGGACAGACGACGTCTTTCCATTTTTTTACCTATTTTATTAAATGTCATGGGTAAACAATATTAGACAATGGTCTGTCTCGCGGAAGACAGATATGTTGACGATTCCTTCAGTGAAGTCGCATACATGTACATGTACCTACCCGCTCGTTTAGCGGGCACGGCGAACTCCGGTTTTTACTAAAAATCCATGCAAAATGCCAGCTATGGTGTTATGTTTAAAACTTTATAGCCATGCTGAAAGCTCCTGAGTGTAGCTTCGGCGTAGTTCAACACAACCATTTATACGCGCGAAAGCATCTAGCCTACTGCTTTAGCGCGTCTTAGCCATCGCAATTATGTCCGTCCGTCTGACCGTCCGTCTGTCACACGGGTGGATCATTCAAAAACGGTGCAAGCTAGGATCACCAAATCTTCACCGTCGGCTGCCTGGAAGACTCTAGTTTCAGGAACCGTAAAGCTTTTTCATAAATTCGAATGGGGTCACCCCGAACGAAGGCGCTAAGTGAGAAAGGAGTAAGAAAAATTCGCAATTTTGGCCAATAAGTCGCTGTATCTCAATAACGGTGCGAGATAGGGCCTAGGTTACAATTAATCACTAATACACTGTGTCTCAAAAAACATACCCGACAATTTTGACTGTAACTTGAAAACAATTATCAGATTTTGATAATTTTTGGTACAAATATTCCTGACACAACTTGCCATCAAATGACCATTCAGTTTCCCATCTCACCCAACGTTTGTTTCTGCAGTACCTGGGGAAAGGACAACCAGCGAAATATCACTTTTTTATCCAATGCGATATGATTGCTTAATTAACATAACGTGTAAAAACACATTTTGTTCACATTTCTGACACTGTGGCTGACATTTCATTCAGTTATCTATTTTTCAACTGCCTACAGTAAAACTGCTTGAAGTGTTGGCCCACTATGCGAACACAGGCAAGGAGACGCTTTCTCCATTCACTTGACAGCAGTATCGATAATGTTCAGCTCCAGACCAATGCAGGCTCTGCCAGTCACTTCTTGACTGTACAAACATTCCTAAACTATCTGGTAGACACTCTGCTGCAAGACAGTCAAACCTTGTAATAGACCTGCTGTTGGGGCCCAAAGATTAGGACAGATAAAATTTATTGACGTTTTCCCATTCATTTTAACACATATAGACCCACGCTTCATGACGTAATCAGTCGTGTTCTGCCCAGCTGTTTAACATGCAATGTCAGTTCATAGCCTACACAATAACTTCAAACGGTCACAACGTTCACAGTTTAATTCACATTTTACTACACGCACAAACGACAACGTTCGACAGACGAGAATGAGTTGCTATCAACCACTGCCTAGATTCAAACAGCAAGAAAATCACTACGACACAGACTCAATGACGAAATCGAAAAGTTCGGACATTTGACAGTAACAATGCAATGTGCAGTCATTCTACAGCAACTGAACCATAACATGACGAAATGCTGCTGAAAATAACAGACATCACTAACACACATAGTGACCACAGCGATATCGTTAATACCATGATACGAATACAGACGACAATAACCATTGTAAAATTAGCACTGAAAGGGATTTAAGTGATACAGTGCAGTATGTATTGAAAACAATGCTTCACAGCTCTAGAACATCAATCAACAACCATAACTGAACAACTGGAATACATAGCTATACTACTAGTACCTTCATTTACTGACAACTGTTTTTTTTTTCAAATTTGGGAATTGTTGTGCAGCACTATTAACAGACTGAATGCCATTCTTGACACCCAACCAACGTCAAAGCAAGAAAGCTGTACAAGTGACGCAAATACGTCCCTTAGTAACACATCTGAACTAATATTTACAGATAACACTGACTAACTACATCTTAACTAAACAAAATATCACAACAGAAGAACGTGCTAGTGAATATTTCACATATCAAATCACAATACAAAACTTAATATTTTTTCATGACCTATACTTTTACAACATTATTAATGTTAAACAACTGTGGTCCATAATTGAGCAGGTCAGTTTTATTTCCTTACGATAATTAACCAAAAAGTCTAAACCTATTTGAGTACAGTTTGTACCTTAAATAAGTTCTGTTCCAACTACTAACTGACTAATAAATACTACCTTGTACATTATTAATGATGCAAATAAAAAGCAATGCCATCAATTAACCCATCTCACAGCACTTACTGTAAACACGGCATAAGACTGCTAGGAACACTTGATGACGACAAAAGTGCCCGATTTAAAAGCAAAATAATGCACTAATCTACTGCAAATGTTATATTACTTTCTCCCACATTTTCCACATTTACCCGGTAGTGCACAAACAGACTTAAAGTGTGATGTAACATTCTGTAGCCTACATTTCTTGGAAAAATATGACAGCAAAAAAACTGATCCAAATATTTCATGATTTATTGTTCTTGTGCCTCAAATTCTCATGCAAAAAATAAACCAAATGACTGACTGAGTGATCAACATATCCGCTATATTTTTATCGATCACACTTATATGTCTATAAAGCATGATTCCATACTCCCCTCTTGTAACACACGCACAACATAATCTGTAAGAATTAGAACATATTGTAGAAATGCACAGAAACACTTGTACTGACAAGCAGATATCGAACAATCACAAAACTGTGGAATGGATGCACACTCATGTGATTAGCCTACAAACAATACACGTCATTCGATCAATCAGTGGCGGTGATGGTGATGGTTTTTCCCTTCGGGTCATCATAGCGATCCATCGTGTTGATGCTCAGCAACATGCTGACTCCTAGCAGAACAATCGCCAGCATCACAAGCATTGTGATCACGCCCATCCACGCCGGGACAGTGAAGAAACCGACGCAGTCATTGTAGTAGCCGAATTGATTGTCTACGATGCCAAACGCCTGGATCTAAAACAGAACGTTAACCACAAAACGTGACAACTGAGCATACCAGAGTGAGTGAATAAGTGAGTAGGGTTTAACGTCCACCTGACACAGTATAGATCATTTCGGGGATGGCCTTTTCAGGCAATCATCATCATCATCAAGCGCATGCCCCGAGCTGGAGCGTAGCGGTTTCCACGAGGTGCTTCCAGTGTTCTCAATCCTGGGCGCATCTCCAAGCTGAGTTGAGACCATGATTATGAGGCTGGAGATCTGCTCCCAGGGTACATAGCCACGTGTGGCGAGGGCGTCCAGGAGGGCGCTTCCACTCTATGGGCAGACCTCGGATTGACGTTTTGAGTGCTCTGGAGATATCAAGTGACGCGTCCATCCTTGCCACATGACCGAAGAGTCAAAGCCGACTTCTCTGAATCAGCTGAGACAGCTGCGGCGGTGAGCCAGCTCGAAGTCGAACCGTGGCGTTGGCTACATGATCCACGTATGGTATACAATGCACACATATAAACACATAATGAAACACAGTATTTAACATTTACCAAAAAAACCAGACGAGGAACAAACAAAACACAAAATATCAATCTTAAACTAAAATTGTAAGTACCAGTTATTGCAGTTCTAATAATCTTCCCTATTATCCTCCAGATAGTCATTAACTTCAGAATGCTGAAGCATACCAAAAAAACTGCAAATAGGGTGCAGATGCAGAATGCCAAAGAAATGAGTGATATAATGAGCATTGTCATAACAGAAAATAAGTAAAAAAAACTATACAATCCCTATAAGGCTCTTTGTAAAATAGTGATTTTTTCACCAGTATGGCAGTGAAAAGATGAGTAAACTACAAGCAAGATTTCACAAGGTAAGAGCAGTCAAGTAAAATCTGCTAAATGGGTTAAAACAAAATGCAGAAAGACAAACCACTGTCAACTGTCATGACTTATCATTTACAAAATTTTTCAGATGAATGTTCAAAATGTCATTCCATTCCTTAAGTCACACTTGCAACAAACTTAGGAAATCTAAAAATGTGACTGTAAAAAACTGACAAAAAAATCATGCACAACTAAGCTGCTGACTTAGAAAGAGCGTAGCAAAATCTTAGAAAATTTAGTACAAATTTTTTCCAAATTAGGCTCCTTATATTGTCAGAGATCTAGCCACAGATTTGGTCTACCAACAACTGTGAACTATGCGATGACGATGATTGCTGCAACTGTTTAACGCCAGGTCTCAGACCAGGTTTTTATCTACAAGTAACTTGAGCAAAGCTCATGAGACGTGCGATGGCTTACAGCAATTACTGTTCGCAAGTTGTCCAAATCTATCTCCATCCCTTTCATCGCAATTCACTCTTTACGTGAAGCGAAAAATGCCAAAGAATTACTAAAACCCCCTATTTTGGGGTACAAGGTCGTTCAAAATCATCAATGTTGATACTCGTTAAAAGCAGCAAGTCCTTGTCTATCTGCAAGCACTAGATGAGCCAACAACTGAAAATTTCATATGCAGGTTGTCTCGGTCAATCTTAAGCCATTTTGGCGCTATTTACTCTGGAAATGTGTTGCAACCCAAAATCATGAAAAAATTACAAAAAAAAACCAAAATTGGGGGTTCAAGGTTGTTCACGGTCATTGATTTTGATGTCAATCAAAAGGACATACAGGACTTCCTATTAGTGATCTATAGTAACCTAGGACCTATCTTGCACCGTTTCTGAGATACGGCAACTTATTGACTCAAAATCACCAATTTTTTGTACACCCGTCTCATTTAGCGCCCTCAATTGGGGTGACCTCTTTCAAATTTTGAGGAAAACTTTCATGAAACTTTCTAAAACTAGAGTCTTCAGGGCAGTCCACAGTGAAGACACTGTTTTTATACTATCACAGAGTGTGACAGACAGACAGACAAACAGACAGACAGACAGATCATCAAAAGACGGACGCCCAGGCCATAGCTAAGATGCGCGAAGCATTCTGCTATCACGCATAAAAACCGATCCAACTCACCTGCAGATTCCTGAATAAGACTGAGATGCCATGAGTAGTCGAGTTGGCGGGTCGTACAGGAGCTGGCTCATAGCAATGATAGGAGAAATTGAATGGCGTCGGAGAGATGAACGTTGGATCCAGCTGACTAGAAACTGGACCCTGAGTCTCGTTCGTGTACTCAGCCTTAAACGAACTCATGTTCCAGAAACCAGACTTCATCTTCATCAGTTTCAGTCTGAAATAATCGTCATCGTCATCACCATCACATGTTGGTTTACTAACGCAACTTGTCAAATGCAAGAATATGTGCTACAGACGTAAATTAAAAGGGAAACTTGAAGGTAGGTAAAGGTAAAACTCCCGTAGTCAACAGCGCTTTCTCACAGCTCTGTGTCTGTAGGGCGGTGCTCATATCTGCTTCAAGGCCCTGAGCCGGCAGTAAGCCGCAGCTCAGTTACATGGGTGGTAGACCAGTTGTGACAGTGCCCAATGATGTAGGCTGTAATGTGAGGCAAGCATGCAAATGACATGAACGATTAAAGTGTCAAAAAACTCAAATTCTGTGTGTGCAGTAAATTACTCACGTAAATGTAGCTTCTTTACTGAGCAGACTTATTGTACATCTGCAGCAAAAATAAACAATGCAATCATATTCATATCATTATATCATCATCGTCATCATGAATGTCACTGTAATTATATTTACTATTACAGATGCTGATCTTGCTATGCACTACACCTACTATTACTATGACATTCAACTTTTGTTAGTCGATCTTGTTTTCCGGAGTTATTCAAGATTAAACCACAACACTCAAAAGTAAACTTTTGAAAATTGTTGCAGCAAAATTCCTGAGGCCAGATGAATTTCAGGTCATCCAGCCAATAGCATTAGAGCACTTGATATTAACAATCAATACTACTAACATTAAGTAAAAAGATGCTGTAAAACACCGATAATGATTACAAACAATCATTCAATGCAACAAAAACAAAACAAGAAACCCAGCTGTTGTTAGGATAGCCGACCACACTGGTTGTCAGTGACCTTCAAAATCATCCAAGGTCAATAATTTTCTTATCTTTGAAAGCCAATATGCGACTTCCTATCAATGATCAATAGCAACCTAGGCCCTATCTTGCACCATTCAGCCACAGTACATCTGTGACGAACAGACGAACAGATAAATGACAACCATGTCAACAGCTCAAAAATTACTAAAGTACCATCAGCTAAAAATTCACACAAACTACGATAAAACTTCCATAGTACAAGTTACTTTGACCCCTAGTTCATATTAAGGACCAGTATTTATCTGGAACCTGGCTTCTAAAAGTAAAGTCACCTTGACCCCTGGGCCTACCGGTACCTTGCCATATGTTCAAACGGTTCAGAAAACTGTCATCTCCTGCGTATTGAATATACCTATATCCTACTCATACGATATACATGTATATCTGGAACCTGGCTTATATCCATCTTTGTAACAGAAGCCCAGCTTCTGATAGTACAAGCTGCCTTGAACTTCAGCCTGTATCTGGGACCCAGCATTTAGTCAGGACATGGCAAAAAGCTAGAAAGCTGAACGGATAGACATGGACATACTCAGAATCATTGTGTGAACAATCATGAGCATCGCACTGCCAAGCCTCTATCGGCTCTGTGCTGGGCTTGCCATCCTTCACGACGGTGATGTTTTCTGCATACAGCAGCAAGCCAGTGAAGTTGCAGACCACTCTACCAGTGACGTCATTTGACTGCAGCAGCTGACGTCCACTGCGACTTTCACGTTCCACTGAGAACTCACGCCGATGCTGATGTCAAACAACACAAAGATATAGTCTTCACCTGCATACCGAAAACTGTAGAAGGTTAAAGCAGTCTAGCTCTTCATGGCAACTCATCTTAAAGCTATGAAGGGTCACCTGTCATATGAAATCACAGCCTGACACCCAGCCAGACAGGCCAGTAAACCATTTACCTAACCCAGAGGGATGGAAGGCTAAGTTGACCAAAGTGGTTGGTTATAGATGGAGATGGTTTACCTGTCCGCAGGCTGTCAATGCACCCATCCAAGTACTAACCAGTTGAAAACAACCTGACTGGAAACAAAACCCGCCCTCTTAATAGTAAGTAAGACACCCTTTTGTAACATCACCAAGCCATTTAACAGTTACCCACCCTCTGTGGCTGTCTTCTGGTCTCGTCAATATCATAACAGTCACTGTTTTCTTACACAAGTGTCACTGAATAAACGACAGCTAACAGTTAGTGGCTAGTCATTTTGAGGTGAGGTAGAATGGTTTGTGATGTTGCGGATTAGATAATATGTAAAAAATACTAAATTTTGTTACAATGATATACAACAAAAAGTGGTACCAGTAGTGTTTAATTAGTGCTCCTATATTGCAAATTTGTTACATTACTTGCCATTATTTACCTACCGTCACTAGTGTAAAAAAATGATTAGTTCACAAAATACATCCAATACACACCTGGCCACCAAAGCTCACATGATCATTAAAAGTAAGATATAACTGTATAATAATCGTAGAAGCAAGCAAAAGACTAACCAATGCAGATGAACTTGTAGCAGTGTACAGAGCCACAAATGGAGATGACTGTGACTTCATGTAACTGGTTACTGAGCCAATAATCTCATCTGCATAAAAATTTAAGAATAAATAATTGCTCACAGTCCACACCGTGGTCAGCCACCTTGCCGTGGTGGTGGGGCTTTGCACTGATGACCCAAAAGATTTCTAAAATCTGGAGGCGAGGAGCTAACTAAGAGCTGACCAAACCCGTGAGAGCAAATTGCTACACGTTACCAGTGCCTTTGTGCTGGTTTCGCCTTCCAGTGCCTTTGTGCTGGTTTCGGCTTCACAGCCAACTACGGCTTTATAGCCGTCTATTTACGGCTTTACAGCCGTCTACGGCCTTATAGCTGCTACCTGTAACCTTGTGGTTACATTCGGGGATGCGCATTGGGCCAAGCTAATACGGCCTCAGCGCTGGGCAGGTGTAAGAGCCTGTCCACCCCGGAGGTAAAGTAAGGTAAGGTAATTGCTCGCAGTCTGTCACATAACCATAACGTATGATTTATTTCTGCTTATTCTTAATTTGGCAAAATCACATGGTCACTTACTCGTAAATCTTGCAGTAATTATATCTTATTGCACATTTCGAGAATCTTTGTCGTCAGAGGTTTCATTTGAGTTCCTGGCAGACTAACTTTCTGGAACAGTAAGACTGACTTTTTAACAACTTCAACATGAACTTCGCACAAAATCAATGTAAACATCGCACTGGATTGTCATGGCAGTCGTAAACATCCGCTAATATAATGTAACGTAACATCAAACATTATGTACATCAGACATGCAGGCATCAAAAAAAGAACAACCATGTTTAAATCTTCAGACTTAGGTGTAGAATTAGGGTTAGTTTTAAGGTTAGGGTTAAAAATAGAGTTAGGGTTGGGTTTAGGGTTTGCAGTCGCATTCAACTGCAATTAAAATAACTAAAATCCAGTACAATCGATGTCATAATCGTTCTCGGTCGAAAGACACTTGAAGTGAACAGCTGTGACGTAGAGATCCCATTGCATGCACATGTATTATTTGTTGCGAAACACTTACAAAAGCGTAAAATAATCGTAAATATTTCTTCATTTTTCGAACTTTAGATATGTTTGGCAGTTGACTAACGTGAGTGAATTCAGAAATTTGAGAGTAAGTGACCATGTGATTTCGCCCTTAATTCTACTATTACAGAATTAATTTGTGCCTGAGAATTTACAAGCTTGGGCTCTGTAATGAAGGCAAACCTTGAGCAAACATTCTACAAAGTATGTAGAAAAGTGCAAGACCAAAGCACCAGCCCACGTTTCAGCACAGCTAAACTACAGCAAAACAACTACTGCCAAACTTTAGCAACAAAATTTTTCCCACAAAATTTTCTGCTTTTTCTTCCAACGTGATAGTCAGTCTACTGAAATTGACACACAACCCCTTATATAACGTCTTGTTTTGTGCTTGCAAAAACATATCTTTGCATGTTAGAAAGATTTTTCAACAGTTCATACAGAAAACTTTCTCAAAACAAACCAAAGTTTACAAAGTGCATATTTTTCGATACTTAAAAGTTCCCTTTCCACTTCACCGACTCTTCCAAGACCCTATTAACAGTGTTATGAAGTACTTAAGTAATTTAAAGTACTTAAGTACTACTTAAATACTTAGACAGTATTTAATAGCAAGTAGTCAAATGCTTACACATAGCAGGTATGCAAAGCATTAGCAGGCTAGCAATAACAAGAGCTATTTCACAGGCATCATTGGCTGTCAATACTCACCAATGGCAGTCAGCGTTTGCCGGTAAGCTGTGCTGGATGAAGCATCAGTCTCAGGCAAATGGACAATGATCAGGTTGCTAGCGGTGTTATCAAGCAACAGATCGGACATGTGATACGGAGACACAAGTAAGTGAACCGAGTTAGCACTGAAATGCTCCCGGAGGTTAGCAAGTGCAAGCGATGGCGACTCCACGCTCGGCAACTGAGCAACTGACATTGATGACATCAACGACTGCAAAGAACATGCATTACATTCAAATGTTCAATAAACACTAAACACACAGTCCAGAAGTGCCTGCTGTCACCAAATCAGCAGTAATAAAAGACAAATTATTTATAATGCTACTGAACAATAAAGAAATTTAATTGCGATTAATCATGCCATTAATTGATGAGAACAAAACAACTGTCATAGCCAAAAACATACTGACAATATGGTCTATAATAATTGTTAGAAATTTTAAGTTACACTTTTGCAGTCATAACTGTAAGAATTAAGTTTACAGTAAACCAACTCAAAATAAATTTTTACTTTCCACGTGTACAGAATTCAAGATGCAAGCATTTACTAAGTTCAGAAATTGTGTAATCTGGTCAAATTTTTGACCACGATCAATTATTTTAATCATGATTAATATATCAACTTGTTCATTGCACATCTATTGTGATTGATATGCAGCACTAATTATTTTTCCCAAATTGTTGTGGAGTATGTTAAAAAGTCAAAAAGACTTGAAAGTCAGTATGCAAAGAGAAAGTTGGAGGAACACACTTGGTACCAAAAGAACATTATGCAGCGAATTATGCACCTTAAGTTGGTCATAGTTTCCACTGTGTTCAGCACTGTCACCATAGACATCAGCATTAGCAGTAATATCATCTACAGACAGCTGTAACATACAAACAAAAGAACATTAACCATCATATTACAATAAACAGTACAAGGAAAGCTCAACAAAGGCCCAGTAGCACTGTGCTGAGTAAGATAAAAAAAATTCTAAAGTCTCATCATTATTATAATTATAATTATTAATTATTATTATAATTATTAAAAAGCTGGCACTTTGTGACAAAATTGAATAATGACTTTAAAACACTGTAAGCAAAGATACATGGTGGTTCATGCTATAATTACCACTGCAACAAATACAAACCTTGTCTTGAATGAAAACAACAATGTTTATCCCAGTGTGAGCAAGAACGGGACTAACATATCGTTGTTTGAAGACATTTTCACTTACTGTATGACCAGCCAACGAATGCGGCAACTCAAACGACCTGCAGCACAATGCACAGCAATGCAAATTGCATGAAAAATCTAATTTTATCATTTCATCTAAAAACTGTGTTTAATTACTATTTCAGTGCTTTGATGCCAAAGCTAGAAAATATGTACTGTCAAAATACATATTATATTGACAGAGTGGACATAGGCTAGCTGAATCTAAGTCCACATCATTATGACATTCTAGCATAACAAATGTAATCTACCACATTACAATACTTCTGTTTCCATTTCCGTTTACGGTTGCTTTGCAATTATAACAGACATCGTGGTTACACCAAAATTTGTCTAAATTCCTCTTAAAACTATCACCAGAAGAGCCACTAATGATACAAGCTAACAAACAATTACACAAATCCACTATTCTTTCAGCAAATGAATATTTACATAAATTATGTTTGCTCATTTTTGCTGTCCATAATTCAATCTTAAATGTTATGTCGCCTAACTGTTGTAACGTATGTCGAAAAACCATCCAAACTGTGTCACCAATCATTCAAAACGTGACTCAGTTATATGTAGCCAGATTTTGTCATCCAGTCATCTGTGAATCAATTAAATCTGCTGAGCTGATTATTGGGCTGATCTGAGTGCTGATCTATAAACGGCTGATAATCATGTCAATTAATTTGATATATAATTACACACACATTTACAGCTGATCAATGCCGATCCACTGCAGGCATTTTTGGCTGACCTGTTAACCTAAGAAAATGTCAGACGATCGACAAAGTCGGCCAACTTTTGTGGGTGTGGTTTAGTTGCCCAAAAGACCAGCATATAAAATTGGTAAACCATGACACATGGACAATATTTTTGTCTGTTACTTCATACCATATCAGATGGCACAACAGCAAAATGCAAATCGCAAAATAATACCTGCATTACTTTTTTGCATCTAATGAACCAAAATAAATAAACAACAAACACAATAAATAACTAAAATAAATATTTACCTTCCGTTGTAAACAATCACCATGGTAACATAAACCAAATTTGTTGACCGATATACAAAAAAGATGGCCGATTTTCTCATCCAGAATAGAAAATGTTCTATCTTGTACAATAAAATCGGCCAATCTTATCAGACGACAAAATCCGACGATTTTTGCAAGATGCACGACAGACTTTTGATGAGCGATTTTGTCAACAGATAAAGTCAGCTAACTTTATCGATTGTCTGACATACCCTTTAGCTGATCTACTGTCATCTACATCAGTCACATTTACCACTGGTTGATCTGGTATGGCTGATCTTTCAATTAAATTTGGCTAAATGTATCACTCGTCCATTTTTGACTGACTTGGAAATGACAAAATTATTTGTAGCAGTTTCTGCATGAAAGTGTGGTTCTTCTTCTTTTCCAATAATGTACAAATCCTCAAAGTTAAGTAATGTCGTATGGTAATAAGAACATACAGATGCAGATAACGCTAAGGGCAACTAGGGCTTGAGAAAATAGATCAGCCGATCAGCTCTGCTCAGCGGATTTAATCGACCCGTCATATGTCGCCGAAGCGTCTTGTCATACACCGTGTAAAAGCGTACTTCACCTGTCATTACTCCAAATCAATACTGGTACTAAATCTGCCACTGTAGCTGTGACACATGCTGACAAACAGAAGAAAACGAAATACACAAATTTCTCCATATCTAATATTTACATGCGCTCTATTTACAATTCTTACGTCACGGGCACCTGACTCAATAAATAAGTAAATATTACGCAAGTGGTTCAAAAATGCAAAAGCTAGATATTTAATATTAGTTATACGAAAACTGTATATTGAGCATACAAACTACAACGTGTGAACCACAATGTGCCTGTTGGGTGTGAACTGTGAAGTCGGTCCACCATGGTTCACACTTTGCAGAAGGATGGAATGGACTCACGTTATGTTATGTCGAGGTCAAAAACTGAGTCAGATCATGGACATTGTTGACGTTCTTGTTATTTTGTGATTAAAACTAATTTGGACGATAAACTGTAACGATAACGGTACTGCTGTATTGCTGTACTTGAATAAAAACGTATAATACGATTGTAGAAACAATATTTCTGCGTTTGCAACTACAAATAAATCGGTGTGATTTTCTAGTATGGGCCCTTGCCTTCTATCCAGTACCTTGGCTATCCAGTTCCAGATCCAGATCATGTAATGGATCTGCTGGTTTGAGTTGAGTCTTGAACTTATAATGGTGTTTTGCAGATTTTGTTAACTAGGCTAGTATACGTTCTTTCTGATAATTCTTGTCAAGAAAAACTCGTGATACATTGTTGTGTTTGCATATACAGATGCAGCCTGGTTATCCCGGAGCAGCTCAGCCTGGATATCCTCAGCCTCAACCGGGATTTTCGGGATATGCTGGCCAGATGCCATCTGGATACCAGGCTGCACCACAGTATCCAGCTGGCGCAGCTGGAGCACTTGTACAACCTGGGTGGCCTGGTCAACCTGGGCAGCCTGCTGAACCTGGGTGGCCTGGTGGTCAAGCAGGGTGGTCTGGTAGTCAGCCTGGTCCTCAACCTGGGTGGTCTGGTCAGCCTGGTATGCCAGCAGAAGCACCTGTCCAGCCTTCATATGCTGCAGGCGCTCAACAACAGCCGTTTCCACTTGGACTGGGAGATGTTAACGTCCAGCTGCCACCGAATGGTACACCACACCACTTTACTAAGTGTCTAGTTCTAGCAATTTCATATTTTAGCACTTTGTCTGACTCTATCATCTGCTTTCACTTTCCTTTCGGTTTTTGTTGTGCTGCCGTTATGTGTATTTTAGAACTGTTAACTGTTTAACATTGTGTACAGTGAATACAATTAGCCAGTCTAATTTCTCATATTGATTTATGGCCTTTGGCACATGCTGCCAATATAGGCTAACTGTGTCTTGATTGAACGGTTAATTACATGACTGGCTGTTTGATAATGATAATGCTAATGTTAGATGGCGATGACTTTCAGCAGAGCTGACTAGTTGAGCAATAAAATGCAATATTTACAATAAAAAAAATACAATAAAATAAATTATTGATTGACTGGAAGGCAGGTCAACTAAATACTGATGCTGTGTTATATTAGAATCTTGGAATGATGTGTGGTGAAAACTGTTTAGCAGTCTGTTTGCTTGTAATTAACTAAATACAGAGATAAAAAGGACAGCAGTTAAAAAGTACAGTGGTGCATGATTTATTGACCTGTGTTAGTTAATTGTCATGAGTCAGAGACAAAGAAGCATTTGGATTGAGTGAATAATTTGTCAGCAGCACATCAGCACATAGGAGGCCGTCTTGTGCCACAATAAAACTGGCATGTAAAGTTAACACTATGTAGTTAGAACAAGAAATCTGAGCTAATGCTCATGAGACACATGAGAGCTTATAGCAGTTCCTGTTTGCAGGTAATCTTGGTCTGTCTTCATACATTTCATCGCAGTTCACTCATCTGCAGCCAAAAATTGTCCAAATTCATTTTTAAAGCCCTATTTTCGGGTTCAAGGTCAATCACTTTCGTCGATGTTGATATCGTTAAAAAGCACGTCGTCAGTGCCTGTTATGATAAGCATCATGTATGTGCCAGTCTGCCACCATTTTCACGATAGACAAGCCAATAGTGGAAAGTGACAACTTTTTAGGAGGTATTCCTCTTTGACACTTGCGTGCGTAGGTCTCCTTGAACATAGGGGGTTGGGACTTTGATTGCTAAAATCAGCATTCAATGGCGAAAATCTGATTGCAGGTTGTCTTGGTCTATCTTTAGCCATTTTGGTGCAGTTCACTCTTGAAATCTGCGTTGCAGCCCGAAATGGCGAAAAATTCACTAAAACCCCCTATTTTGGGGGTTTAAGGTCATTGATGTTGATATTCCTAAGAAGCTCGTCAGTAGTGCTTGTTATGATAAGCAGCATGTCTGTGCCTATCTGCAATTATTTTTAATTAGGCGAGCCAATAGCAGGAAAATAACATTCTTTAGAGTGGGTGCCCCACTTTCGCCTTTTCATTCATGGTGACCCCCATGACCCAGCATCATGAAGTTTAGTCACGAAATACTAGAGACTCTATGCTATCATATGGTGAAAACCTGAAGTCTCTATCTCACCTGGGCTTGAATCGGTACTGGATTGTGATAGACGGACAGACAGAATTACCGTAGCTAATACGCGCTAGAGCTCTGCTTGCTGTTGTGCATAACAATATGACAGGGGGGAAAATGCTTGTGCTGCCTGGTAGAGATTGTGTTTAGATAGTAGTTCAGATATATTTGTTTTGTGTTATAGTTACGACTGACAAGCTTCAAATGGCCGATGATGACCAGGCTCCAATGCCTTCGGCTCCTGCGTCCACAGGAATGGACGTTATTCCAGGCTACGATGCAATACCGATGGATAATGGTGGGTGTGAATATTATTACGATTTATTCTGCTCTATTCTGTTGCTTATGCTGCAAGATAGGCCAATGTAGGTATCGGCTACACAGGAGTAGGTATGTGTTGGTAATCATGTGTGTCTATCTAATCTATTTGTCTGTCCGTCCAGTATGTCTGTTCGTGCTTATGTAATCATTACTTGCGAACAACAACAAAATATCTCGAAAAGTTCATCGCATTTTTCCAAATCACACCAGGGCAAAAATTTTAATTACGGGTGATCTTGCGGTAGTTAGATTTCCGTGACAGTTTAGTATTGGTGACATTCACATATGACTTTTTAATAATAAGACTTTTTTGCTAACTGTATGAATGATTGGCTGATTGTGCAGCTCATTTGCCTCCGCCATCGTACGATGAGGCAGTGCACGAGGTTGAAGCAGCCAGTCGACCTCCAGTCCACGAGTTAGTAATAATCATCATTTCACTCAAGGAAGAGTTATGTTTTTATTTCAGTCTGTTTGTCTCTTTGTCTGTCTTTCGTTTGTCTGTTGGACAGATTACTCAGAAAGTTATATATGAACTTTAATGTCATTTTGTAGGGTTGAGGCATAGCACAAGTAACAGGCAATTAGATTTTTCTTGTACAATTGTAATCACATTTCAGAAATTAGGAATTTGGTGAACGTGCAGCTTAATTTCAGTCAGGAGATGGCCAGCACCATTGGTAGTTTGTAAAGATCATTTTGTTATTTTGTGTGTAATTTATTGTTTCTTATGATATGCGTGGTTGTTGTTCTGAAATGTTGCTAGTATTCCGGTGATTTCGGAACAAGAGGCACGTGAAGCTCTGATAACTTACTGCGATAAGAAATGCTGCTATGGCAAAGGTGCAGCGGAATCAATGAACATTGGCACCATGGCGTCAACATCGGCCTTTCACGTATGTTGTCATTTAACACACGTTTAAGATGATATTTAGCAGAATTATCTGTAAATGTGTGTGAGTTTTTATTGTGTTGTCTAGTGATATTCTGTGTCATAGTCCACTTTATATTACTGCACACATTTATTTCTGTTTGTCTGTTTTTTTTTCTGTCTACAGATTTGCACTGGATAACTAGTGGGCAAGCTGCCAGTTTAATCTAGTATTAAAAACGTTGTAAACGGATTTTGATAAAAAAATTTTCGGAGGGATGTTGTGTGGTGGTGGTCTGCACATTGGGCCGAACTGATGTGGCCTTAGCTAGTGCTGGGCAGGCATAATAACCTGTCCACTTTGAAGATAAAGTAAGGGCATGGCTGCTAAATCATATTCTAGCTGTTATTGGGGCTGGCTTAAAGCACCTTAAAGAGATTGAGTTTCCACACCACAGATTCTGGTATATGTGAATTATTGTGAAATTTTCTGTTTTCTTTGTAATTGTGTGTAATTCATTGGCGTTGTGGTGTGTTGATGTTTTATATCAGTATGTGCTCAATACATTTGGTGAGGCTCGCTCTACAGCATGGACATGTCAGCCATACAGAGGTATGCTCTGTGTGTATTTTTTGCCAATACATACATATAGCTGCAACTTACACTAATACTGTCTTCAGACCGATGCTCTTAATTCTCTGGTCTAGTAGGCAATTTTATGATTATGCCTTATGTGACTAGGCAGTGGGGACGGTCAGCAGAGTCCCAGCATCTGATGGAGTGTGGATTGGCTATCGTCTATTATGCTTGACGTAGAGTTTTGCTGATCGATAGACTGCGATGCATTCTCTTACAGCTGGCGTATGTGGTTGACTTTTCCTCTGAAATGCTGTGCTAGGAGGAGTGTTGGACACGCCAGCTAATGGTCCGCCACCATTGCCGTGGGATATTCAGGTTGCTCCTCCCGAGAAGTTTAAGAATGCTACGGTTTCCGTTGAAGTGCCTCACACGGCATCCATGAAAGTATGTTGTCCGAACTTTGCAATTTTGGTATTCTTGGATTACAGTTTGTGTCAAATAACTTATAGTTGGTAGAATTTTGACTGACTTATCGGATTGATTTGTTGATCGATTCACTAATCATAGATAAACTTCTGACTTATTTCCTGTGCACAGTCAGTCAGCAATGAAAACATGTCGGTAAAGGTAAAGGTTAAGTCCACGTACTTATTATAGCGCTTCTTACATGCTTCTTCAAGACCAGAAGCGCTTTACAATCTTGGAAGTGGCAGCTGATTGGCATGAGCTAATGATACCGCAGCGCACTATACGGCCATCCATTGCCTGCGTGAACAAACAATTGGACCCGCGGTTTGAAGCAAGCAGACATACCACCGCCCCAATCAGCCACACTAGGCCTTCACCCCGTAGCCCGTAAGCTACTACTCATTTCCCATCCCACGAAGGGTAGGAGGCTGAGTTGGCCTGAGCACATAGTAGGTTAGCAACTTGCTCAAGGTTGCTTGCAAATGACGGCAGTGAGAATCGAACCGCAACCTGAAAGTTACGAGTCGACACCAAC
>Ga0209671_1000270_pt1 | contig 30517 bp, 21 predicted proteins | sample WorMetHERISLAND2_2_FD_187401 | JGI IMG/M metagenome (GOLD analysis project Ga0209671, IMG submission 187401) | Marine gutless worms symbiont microbial communities from Max Planck institute for Marine Microbiology, Germany - Olavius geniculatus... | ecosystem: Host-associated > Annelida >...
GAGAATAGAAATAGTGTTAAATGTAAAAAAATGGCAAAATTCAAAAAAATGACTGAAGTAAAGACAACTAAAATAAGAAAAAAAACTGGAAAGGTAAAAAATAAAGAATAATAATGAAAACTAAAAATCTGAAAAAAACTGAAAAGAGTAAACATAGAAACCGTGAGCAGGTCCGAATGGCCGTGGAGTCAGTCCGAGGGGGTGCCATATGTCTATGGAGGATAAGATTTGAGAAAAAAAGTTTTGAGAATCGACTGAAAGAATAATGGGGTGATGGATGACAAGAGTGGTGAAAAAATGAAATGAGAGACACTGAGAATAGAAATAGTGTTAAATGTAAAAATGACAAAATTCGAAAAATGACTCAAGTAAAGACAACTAAAATAAGAAAAAAACTGAAAAGGTAAGAAGTAAAGAATAATAATGAAATCTAAAACTCAGAAAAAAAACTGAAAAAGTGAACATAAAAAAGTGAGCAGGTCCGAATAGCCGTGTATAGACAGTTTGCTTAGTTAGCTCATTTGACTAAATTTGCTGGATCCGGATTGAGATGGTCAAGAGAGGTGCATTGGATAGTTTACAAATCATGGTTAGAAGAAATGTTTTTGCTATAGAGATTGCTTTTTGCGGATTGTTAGTTTTGCCTAGACCGCAATTACCACGTAAATATGATTTTTGCGGACCTGCAGTCAATGTTTACCAGTTCTGTGTTGTGTGTGGTCTAATTGCGGTATATTTGCTGTTTTTGCTGTCCACAGTTATCGGTGAAAGTGGATTTGCTTATACTGACACAGAACTATTGAGCTATACAAATATTTGAAGTTATAGGCCTTTTTGATGTTTGTTGTCGCCGGTTTCATTTATCGTTTCTGTCCTGCAGTAAGAATGGGAGTGGACCTTTCTGTGGATAGCGCATAACAGACACATGTTGGATAGGGAAGCATTATTCTTCATAACACATGGGGATGGGGTTGGTGTAAAAACCCAGGATTTGATCTTGGGTTTGGGAGTGTGTGCGGTACCTATCAGTTATCCATCATGGGCGGACAACAGGCCAAGGAGGTGAAAGCACAGTCAGTGAAACAGAAATCGGAGAAGCTGCCAAGAACTTCATCAAGATTGCTGACAACCACTGACATATTCAGTGAATCTGGAGGTACGCATTATGGGCATTTTCTATAATAATTCAAATGTGTATATATTTACTGTGTTGTCTCATTTAGTCAGGCAAAACAGGGATGATGGTAAAAGGCGCATTTGCCGATCTGCGGATGTGGCAACGGGTAAAAGATGGATGTCGATGCGGAGGACATCCGCCTTTTACCCATCGTGCTTAGTCACGCCTCTGGACCAATAAGCGGTGTACAACCATGTATTAATTTGGGCCTTTGGCAAAGTAAGTTGGTAAAATAAGTAGGCCTCAGTTGGCAAATCTGTCTTGTCTCGTGTTGCGTTGTCTACTTACATGTACGTCGACGTCGCACTTCCTCTGCAGAGTGTGAACTGTGAAAAAATTCACAGGGGCAGACTTCAAACGAACCCACCTAAACGCGTCCGCTTAGCAGTTAATTACGGAGCGAATGATTGGAAAACTCAACAACTTTCATGACTGACAATGTACGTGACAACTGTTATCTGCACATTTGTCTTTCACCTACATATCCACACTTAGCATCCGCAGATTTTATTCGCCTTTTACTTGTTGCCACATCCGCAGATCCGCACATCCGCTTATTACCCATAGCCGCAAAACGGTCAGTGTTGTCAGTACGAACGGCACTGGCGAATAACTAATATATATATAGGCCATTGTCAGTATAGTTCTGCACTGACAAATGGAGCATTTTGAGGCTATTTTCAGTACAGATCTGCATTGACGAACAGTGCATTCTGAGGCTGTTGTCAGTGTAGGGGACTGTTGGGTCTCGTCTTCGTCTCAACGCAGTACGTCTTTGTCTCGGGGCATTGCGTCTTTTCTTAAGTCTTGGACCATTTCATCTCATCGGTTTGCCGAAATGCCATTTGTGGCGTTTATATGTCGTTTTATTTTAATGCCAACAAAACTGCAAAGGCAAAAACAATGCATCCTGAAGTAAGCATCGGCAAATAAGACTTGAGCTTTAATGCTACAGACAAACTTTATCAGCTGTCATAGAAATAGTTGCAGTTTCCGGGTAAAGTAGCATGATATAATAGCGTAATTTAGCAACTTGGCATTGACAGTCATCAAAGCCGGCACGATGAGCTAAAACTGTAGCTGGAAGTCGACAGACCAACGCTCTGTCTGTATAGACAACTTGTAAACTCTACATGCATTTTGGTTACATCTTTAAAGTTCCTTTTCGCTACGGTCAGTTTGAATTTTGATCTTACGAGAAAACCACAACAGCAACACACACACTCTGTGATTGACGATATTATTAGGCCTGTTGCAGCTACTTACAAAAACTCGCAACATCACACATAAAAAGCACTTACCATGGCACGAATTAGTTGATCCATATGATATTTTGTCATTCTCAATGAGTTTCATCATCAGTCTCAGACAGAGACGTTGAAGCTCAAAATACTCCTGAGAGCTGTCGATGAGTGTGAGGTGCTTTTTCTGTGCTTAAAACTGCTCATTATAATGGAGTTTTCAGCGTTCTTTTTTCTCTGCAGTGGATTTTCATTTCATGACATTTTTTCTTTAACTCACATAGTGTATGAGTGCCAGCATTGCCTCTGAATAATGAAACTGCTACTTTGGTGAGCGTGCATTTTGTATAACCACAGCACAGAATCACTGTGTGTCAGTGGTATTAACCATTTGCATTTTGCACTGTTCTGTCAATGCTCTGATAATGTTGGTTGCATGACAGATCTCATGCCTGCACTTCCAAGTTTATTTTGGGGTCTTGATTCTAACATTAAAAGTGGAAGTAGCAATAGTGTTAGTAATATCCAGGTACTGCTGTATTGCAACCTGTTTAATTGATATCTTTAAATTGAAATGTTAACTGGTGACTGAGATTACTAATGTTTTTTCTCAATCTTCTTAGCATATGAAATATTTTCTTTGTCTTAGTTTTTTTATTTGTTGCTACTCTCCTGCTTGTTAAGTTAATGCAGTACTGTAAATACAATTGTGAGAGTCAGTGCTGGATGTGTGCAATACTGTTCATCTACCAGTGATGCAAGATAAATCATCTTTTTTCAGAGATTTGTTGATGCTGTAGTGTAGTCATTTGACAGGTAAATTCGCTCATGTCACTGCCATTTTTAGCTAACCGTACTTAAGTAACAGTTGACCTGTTTTCATGGTTGTTGTCTGTCTGTTTGTGTCTTTTGTCGTCCGTCGACTGTCACGGATGTATTGTGGCTAAACGGTGCAAGATAGGGCTTAGGTTGCTATTGATCGCTAATAGGAAGTGGCATACACCCTGTCAGATTAGATAGAAATCATTGACCTTGGATGACCTTGAAGGTCACTGACAACCAGTACGATCGGCTATCTTAGTGACAGCTTGGCTTCTTTTAAAATATTTCCACTGGCTCTAGACTTGTCGGCTGGGGGAGCTTTGGGAGCTTACAGCGCTCCCACGCCGGACTGAGGATGTGGGCCACTGCGCCCCTTGCCGGGAAGGTGAATTGGAGGATCCAACGCTTGGGAAGGAGAAAAGGGAGATGGGAGGGGAAGAGAAAGATAGTGTAGAAACGGTTTTATCCCGTAAATCATAGGAAATGGGAGTGGAGAGAAAAATGGAGCAGGGAAAGGGGAGGGAAAAGTGGTGAGGAACTTAAGCCCGATTTCCATTCTACATTTGAGGGTCCCAAAGCTGTTCTTTCCACAGCACAATAATATACTGATTACTGAAGTGCGTTAGTCTACTGGGATCCACCCAGACCCGCTGGAGGAGCTTACAAGCTTCAGCGCTCCATAAGACTCCTTAGCTGCATTGGGACAAGGAATGACAAGTGGTTGAAGGGAAGGGAAAGGTAAAGGTAGGGAGGATGAGGAAAAAAGAGCCTAAGAGGAGGGAGAAGAAAGTGGAGGAACGGAAAATCGTTGCCAGGGGGGAGGGGAGAAGTAGCCCCTCATCTTTCCGAACGTGGTTGTGCCTCTGGAGCGGCATAGCGCCATTGCGGTGGGCCTAATGCTAAGCTGCATTGGTGATGTGTGATCGGCAATGCAAAAGGACGAAATAGGCCTATATCGTCAATCATCTGTGCTGAGCTGGTGACTAGAGTACAGAGTAGAGTCTGATGCATTAGTCCAACCTGACGACAAGGCAGGCTACTCACTTAACGCTGACGATCTGCAGAATGGACTCTCTATCTGGCATCTATCTCTCTGTCTATCTGTGCCGGATATTGTGCCGCCCCTGATGTGGTCGTGAGGGTGTGTGGGGGGGGCAGAGTGTGCGTGCGTGAGCGGAGCACTGATTTTTGTCGGTCCGCAAACCACTCAGTCATGTGTCGTAGTCATCATCGTTAGATCAGGTTCATCACATACAGAGGCTTATAACAGCACATGCCATTTATGCCCTGAGAGGCGTCTATTTTAAACCGTACATACACCGAAATGCGTTTTGTCCAGTGGGCTGGACACGCTGGTTGAGGAGCTTATGATCTTTTTTGCCTGCAGTGTTTATTCATTTTATTCTGTACGATGTTATATTGAAAGAGTAAATGCAGTAAAAACAAGAAATTCGAGCTAATGCTCACGAGACGTGCAAAAGCCTATATAGCAATTTCTGTTCAGTAGTTTAGCTGAAAATTGGGGTGTTCACGCGAAGTTAATATACAAATACCAAATTCTCTATCTGGATCGCATAACGACAGTTCCGTGGCGCCACCTTGTGAATGATATAGACTTGTGTTGCAGCCCAAAATCGCCAAAAATCCATAAAACCCCCTATTTTGGCGTTCAAGATCATTGAATTTGGCGCCAATCAAGAGCCAGCGTATGACTTCCTATTAGTGATTAATACTAACCTGGGCCCTATCTCGCACCATTTCTGAGATACAGCGACTTACTGGCTCAAAATCGCAAATTTTTCCCACCCCCTCATTTAGCGCCCTCGTTCGGGGTGACTCCCTTCGAATTTATGGAAAAGCTTTACGGTTCCTGAAACTAGAGTCTTCCGGGCAGCCGACGGTAAAGATTTGGTGATCTTAGCTTGCACCGTTTTTGACTGATCCACCCGTGTGACAGACAGACGGACAGATTTGCGATGGCTAAGACGCGCTGAAAGCAGTAGCTGCTTTCGCGTGTAAAAAGTTACAACAGGCCATTCCACTGATGTACCGGCCTGTAATTCGTTACAGTCTTAACAGAAGTTAGTTAGGATCGGAGTTTTCAAAATTTGTCTCGACTCTTGAGATCCTTTTCATAAAGTTGCAGCGTTCGTGACGGATCTCAGTTGACGAGGAAGTTGTTTTCCGATGTGTGGACTGGGCGTAAGATATATCATGCTCAGTGATGTGCTGCTGGCTGAACACCTCAGATCAGCACAGATCGGAGAAATATTGCTCTTCTTAGTGACCGCAGGTCAGTTTAGGGCACTGCAGTCCCCAGCATGCAGACGGCCATAGGTCACTAGCTTGAGCTGTTCCTGTGGTCTGAGCCGATCTGCTTTGATCTGCGGTGCTATAGGCTTAAACCTATAACCATCGTTGGTTTCCATCCAAATGATCAATTGTCCCTCCCATCAGCCGAAACCAAGAAAAATTGCATAAAAATAGCCAAAAATGACTGGGGTCGAATCTTCGGTTGGAAACGTCTGGCTCCAAGCCTGAGACTGATCTGCCGTCACTAACATGAGCAATTTCTTCTGATCTGAGGTGATCTGCGATGATTTGCGGTGTTTCGGCAGAACGGGAGTGGCTAGGATGGTGTGTAGTTACGTTGCAGCGATGACGCTGTTATTAAGCTGAAGATTTTGCCGGATTTTAACAGCCGCAGCTGGCTACTGATTAACTTTCCACGCTGCTGACTAGCTGTTCGTGGTAGTCATTATAATTAGCCAGTAAGCTTGCTCGGGGACAGTTAACACGAGCATCTAACATTATGAAACAGTGTTGCCATGCATGAGAAACTGAGAATCATTACTGCCCGCGGAAGCGACAGTAGTATTGTTTTCAACATCTGCGCTAAGTTTCTTCCTCTACTAACACAGAGTTGAACGTTTTTGTCATAATTAAGTTTGTTGTAGGTTAGGACTTAGCTTGGTGAAATTTTGCGTTCATTGAACATGTACGTTGACAACCTCCATAAGCCTATTGAATATCAAAGTCAAGATCACGTGGTTTTTGTGCATATTTTTGTGTGCGTGATACTGTGGATGTTCGCGGATAGTACTTAGCATTGAGCTACGAGTATGGTCATGGAAGTTTCGGTATAGAAATGTTATGCCAAATGAAAGCCTGGGATTCGATGATTATTCAACACACTGTAATTAGTACAAAAAATTTGAGCAAAGCTCACAAGACGCGCGAAAGCCTATAGCATTTCCAGTTCAGTAGTTACAGTTTCGAAAATCGCATGTCATTTGGACTCGGCCCATCGGGACCATAGTACACTTCGGCCATAGGCGCGTGTGGCGTTGGCGACGGTGGCGCCTCCTTGTGAATGATATAGACTTGCGCAGCCCGATATCGCGAAAAAAATCTGTAAAACCCCCTATTTCGGTGTTCAAGGTCATCCAAGGTCATTGAATTCGGCGCCAATCGAAAGCCAGTATACGATTTCCTATTAGTGATTAATAGTAACCTAGGCCTTATCTCGCACGGTTACTGAGATACAGCGAGTTACTGGCCGAAAATTGCAAATTTTGACCACCCCCCTCTCATTTAGCGCCCTCGTTCGGGGAGACCCCCTTCGAGTTTATGGAAAAGCTTTATGGTTCCTGAAACTAGAGTCTTCCAGGCAGCCGACGGTGAAGATTTGGAGATCCTAGCTTGGACCGTTTTTGCCTGATCCACCCGTGTGACAGACAGACGGATGGACAGACGGACAGAATTGCGATGGCTAAGACGCGCTATAGCAGTAGCTGCTTTCGCGCGTAAAAATTGTGCAATAATTAAAAGACTTTGTTGTTTTATGCTAAGTACCCGGCTGCATTTTGAGTTTTTTTTTCAGTTTGTATAATTATTGCTACAGAGGTAGGCCTACATGTATACATAGGCTGTTGAACGAGACGCTTTCTTCGTCCTACATTTCTTCCTGTGTTATTTCCATCCAGAAACCTCGTTTTTGCGGTCGGTCGGCGCCGCTACTGATGTGTTGCTGTTGCGTCTTTGCCGTGGCAGCCATCTGCGTTTGTTTACTGACGCAATAATTACAACGTGTGAACGAGCCTAGGCAAGCTGCTGCGGTTAGCGGTAGATTGAACACAAGCGTCTCGCGACAGAACAAATGCAAAATACTACTTAATTAGAGATTCATCTAAGTTGAACTAACTCTAACTACTGACTGTAACCAGTCTTAATACTGACCCTAAGCCTATCCTTAACCATAAGCTAACCTTAGCTGGGCGTTAGTCGTAATTAATTTTGTATATTATAATAGATGTGTCAGTTAGGGTTAAATATTGCAGAAAGGGAACTGACACGTTTGTTACGACATATAAGAAAATCTATTACAAGAAAAAAACTTTTCTTGACGAGATTTGAACCCCTGACCGCCAATTTGTTAGTACGGCAAGCGTTTTTGCCCACTGAGCCACTGGGACTGCTTGTAGCTGTACAATATTGGACGGTGTGGTATGGGATGCTTTTCTGTGGACTGTCGTGAGACGCTTTTCATTGAATGCCGTGTGCGTGTCTGTTTTGTGCAGAGGGCAAAGCTGCTGCTGCCGTTGCCGGCATATCTGACATTCTGAGTTTCAAGGAGAGCCTTGCTCCCAGTGCTGACAATGGTGAGACTGAGAACCCTTCCGGAGCTCTGTATATTATACCTCTATGTTTTAAAAAAAGGAGTGTAGCTTTTCATGGGAAATCCGCCTGAAAGCTACGGAGCATCACCTGCCATATGGGATTACACACGGTTACCTGTTACCCAACACAGGTGAACGTCCTTTGTCATAATTCCAGCCAGGTAGGCTGGTACTCGATTTACTTTATCTGGCAGTGGTGAATAGTCCGGAAAATCTCGTCCTGGATCCAGATTCCGATCCACTGTCACCACACAGATCTAATCACCTCTAAGTTGAGTCGATTGTAACCTTCCTTTAAAATTTTAGCCAAATCTGCCTGTAACTTTGTGCATGATCTTGCTAACTAGTTTGGTGACTCAGTTGTAGTGTCTTCTGTTTCATGAAGAACATTGTTTGACAATTCGTCTACAGTTGGCACGATCGCTGGCAGCAGTCGTCTTGTCACTCCATTTTATGCCCGTCACCTCCAAATCTTTTTTCAATGTGTTTTGCCATGTTATCTTTGATCTTCCGATGCTCCTTTTGCCGTCTTTAGGTCTCCATTCTATGGCCAAGATAGCTAGTTTGCTGAACTGTTGGTTAAAATTGTTACTGATTAAAGGCCAAGTCGCACCAAAAATGATATTGGCTAAATATGTGTAGAATGTAACACTAATTAACAATATACTGATCTAGTGAAATGAAAACATCGCTTTGGAGTAATTTTCAGAGAAATATCTTGTGCCAGCTGAAGGCACCCGAACATGCCACAATAACTGATGACGTCACTCACAGGATGCTTTGTTGCCAAACTGACATTCGCATTGAAATTTGTCAGTTTTACTCAGAATAATGTCGGGTTTATAATACCAGTAATGACGCATAAGTGACACCAGAAATTATGTCATCGTTTATCTTCACTATTAGAGGTGTGCGATTTGTAAAATATTGTGATTTTTAGTGGGTTAACTGCTGGTGGAAAATTTGGCTTTTTTAGGTTATTTGGCCTTAAAACTATGCTGCATTTGACCTGAAGACAATAAAGCTAGTTAGCAACCTTCTTGCAGATGACGTCACAGTTCCGAATATGGCCGAAGTTCTGAAAAAGGAAAAGTGAGTACTGAGTACTTTGTATCTTATTTTAAGGTATTAGGATGTATTTGCAACCAGAAAATTAATGAATATTGACAATTGGCATTTGATAAAACCAAGTAGCGCTTTATAACAATTACGTAAACTGGTGCGACTTGGCCTTTTATTGTATTGTAACATTTGTTGTTGATGACAACCATGACATGTGCCGTATTACAGAGCCTCTGCAGCAGAATCGACTGGAGTCATTTGACATTTGTGGCCCACGCTGGACTTCAAGAGAAAATCTTCTCAGTGCTGGCTCGGAGCCAGATGACCCGAATCTGTTTGTGGCTTTGTATGACTTTCAGTCGGGTGGAGAGAATCAGCTCAGTCTGGCCAAAGGTAAGACATATTTTTGTTGTTGTTTTTCTTGTCTTCTAATTTTGTGCATGGATGGTTTTACTAGTGGACAGTGTTAACAATAGCAATAGACAAGATGACATTTATGGTGCTATCGTCATGACACAGCTATGGCGAGAGTTCAGGCAGTTTACATTTGATCAGTCGGATGGTTTATGTTTTTTCTTCCCGCGTCCATGTTTGGTAGTAACTTACCTGCTCCAGCATGAAGGAACATCGTTGATCGAGACCATAGCTATGGGAAAGTTAACATGTATGCCTCAGTCACCAGGCAGTTGTACACTTTTGTGCTGGCCAAATTGCCATGAGCTCTACTAGCCAAAAGTTAGCTGTAGGTCTGTCGAAAAACCTACAACTGGGACCACTGGGTTTATGACTACGTCACCTTCTAGAGCTAGAGATGCCAGTTTATAGCAGCATTTTCCTAAAACGCAGCACTTTTTGATGCAAAATATGCAGCAAATTATGGGAATTTGGCAAAATATGCTTTATATATGTGGCATATATACAAATTTTTGCATATGCGCCGATGCGGCATATTTCCGCATGTGCGATTTTGAAAATGCCATTATATGTGGCACAATATGCGACGTGCAGGATTTTGCAAAATACGAGATTGCATGTTTGCATAGCATCCCTATAGAGCAATGTTTGTTCTATCATGTTTGGCTTTTAAGGTGTATAAAGCCTCATGTGTTGGCAGTACTTGATATATCTTATATAGTTTCTACTGCATTGTGGATTTGATGCGTGTATGGTTTTTACATGTAAGTGAAATTTCTCGATGTGTGTGACTGTGATGCAGGCGAGCAGGTGGTTATTCTGGACTACAACAAGACGTGCGAATGGGCAAACGTCGAGAGCCGGCGGACAAAGCTGATTGGCTGGGTTCCGAGCAACTACGTGGCGCCGGTGAACAGCCTGGACAAGTTCAGCTGGTATCGTGGCCAGGTCTCCCGCAGTGCGGCCGAGTACCTACTGAGCAGTGGCATCAACGGCAGTTTCCTGGTGCGCGAGAGTGAGAGTAGTCCTGGACAGAGGTCTGTGTCGGTGCGCTACGAGGGTCGAGTCTACCACTACCGTATCAATGAAGACCCTGCTGGACAGGTCTGTTCATAGTGCTAAACCATAAGCTAGAAGTTTGCATTTTTGTTCTCATTAGCAACTTTCACTGTGGCCCCAGGTTCTTGGAAATTCTTGAAAAAATTTTTCCTTTTTCCCAGGCCCCGAAAAGTTTTTGAAAACCGAATTGGGTCTCAAAAGTCTTGGAATCTGGTGTCAGATAGTGTTGAAAATCCTTTACATTTAGTTGTTCAGAATCATCGTTTATGACTGCAATATCATTGGTTGGACTCTTGTCAGGTTGCCATCAAGTGGTTAGCGTATATGTATGGGTGGTTGTTTGTGGACAGGTAAACCATCTCAGAATATAACCAACACTAAGGTCATTTCAGCCTTCCATCCCTTTGGAATAGGTAAATTGAGTCTGGCTGGGGTTATGGTGGGCCATATTCACCTGTGTCGGGTGGCAGGTAACAATGTTTGATCCCTTGTGGCTGGTGTATCTCTGAGGTGGGTTTTAACCATTTTTAGCCATAACCCTATATGAGAGCATGGCCGACTGTGCTGTTTTTGTAGTTGTACATAACAGCAGAGCACCAGTTCAACACACTTGCCGAGCTGGTACACCACCACTCCAAGCAGGCTGCCGGTTTAATCACAAACCTCCAATACCCAGTGCCAAAGCATGACAAGCCCACCATCTTCACACTGAGCCCTGAGCCGGACAAGTGGGAAATTGAACGAACTGAGATCCAAATGAAACATCAGCTTGGTATGAGCACAACTGCCTTATCATAATATTGTTATGAACAGTAATATATTGCCATTGTTTTTCAATAAACACTGTATTTGTATTAAATTTTTTGCAATTTAATTACATTGTATTGTCATTCAGCTGGGCCATATTGAGTTAACACACAGCCAGGTATCAACCTGTAAATCAGCAGTCATAATCATAATACGCAGATTAATTTATAAGCAAGCAGTCGTTTTTGGTGAGTGTGAATGTGGCTTAATGTTACACTTAGCACATAGTCTCAGGCTGCGTTCACATAGACATGAGTACGAGTCCAGCACTATCCGGGTTCCTCTATACGAATTTCGGCGAACACGAGTTTCTGTGTATTTCAGTGGTGGCCGTTCACATACGTACGAGTACGGGTTACCTGTAAATTTTACTCGTACGAGTAGTTTCTGTGCAGGTCGTGTTTTTGTCCAACCCGTATAGAGTAAACTACCCATAAATAGCATTAATTTAATTTCTAAAAGCTGTGGCACGTAATTGACATCAGAACTGACGTCATTGTGAAATTGTTCATCATTACAGGTGCGAGTTAGTAAAAATAGTAACATTGTAGTGGAATATTGTTGTTTTAATGGTGTAGCATTTCCTCGATTTGATTTCAGTGCAAATTTTTAATATGGCTGACAAAAACGTTGAGTTGTGTGCTTGTACAAGTGACCGTGCCGGCTGCACTCGTACGAGTGAAGCTTCTACGAGCTGTTAGCTGAAACCCGGACTCGTACTCGGACTTGTACTCATGTCTGTGTGAATTCAGCCTTTGTCTGACACGAATCAGGATTGCTGCTTTTTACCCGCAACGTGCTGCTGCAATGGCAGTAATGATAATCCGGTTTCTTTTGCTGCAGAATATCAGTCTTAACAAATTTCATAAGAAAAAGTTCACATACGTAGAATTGACACCTAATAAGCTGACAGTTTGGGCTTCAGCATTGTTAACTCTTGTGACAGCTAGATTTTGTTGCCAGCAAAAACATTGCAGTCCTGGTTTGTACTGATTTCATCAAGAATGCTTGCATTAGCTGAGTGCTGATTTTTTACAGATGAGTTGTTTTGTAAGGCACTAAGTTCATTTTGGTTAGTCTGACGTTTTTAATAACTATATATTACTTTTACTAAGTTTAGTAATTATTTTATCACAATGTGTACAGGAAGTGGTCAGTATGGTGATGTATATGAAGGGGTGTGGCTTACGCATAATACTACAGTTGCTGTAAAGACACTTAAGGTTTGCCAACAGCTTATTCATATCTCGTAATTATCTTAGAACTTGTCATATCATATTTTAATTATATAATTTCATGTCGTGTGAGTGCAACACATTTTTAGACACGTTATGACATGCAGTAATCTAAAAATACTTTAAAATAAAAAAAATTTACAAGTATGGGGCAGAGCCCAATGTGAAGCTGCCCGGTACTGTAAGTCCAATCGTGGGGACGATTGACGTAAAATTCTGCTGCTGGCAACGCCACGTAGTCTGAACACAATCGCAATACAGTACACAGCACACACTGGGAGTCAGAGTTAGACAAACGAACTTTGTTGTTAGTGGACCAAAGTTCACAAACTTTTTTTGCCAGATGCATTAGGGATTGTAGTCGATCAATTTTGTTTCCGATTGTCAATAACTTGATCTCTTCCAGAGATATTTGCATTCAAAGTCTATAGTCGTCTATATTTGATCGCACAGTCTTTTTAAGTGGGTCAAAATGGGCCGAAAGAACTTTGCCACTAATGGACCAAAATTCACCAAATTTTTTTTGCCGAATGCGGGAGAGATGGCAGTCAATCAAATTTGTTTCCAGCTGTTGATATCTTGATCCATTTTGCAGATATTCGTGGCCAAAGTCTAAAGTTGTCTAAAATCGTGCATGCAGTCAATTTTGGATGGGTACACATAGGCCAACATAACCTTACTGTTAATGGATGAAAGTTCACCAATTTTATTTGTTCAGTTTGGAAGGGATAGCTGTCGATTAATTTTGTTTCAGATTGTCGATATCTGGACCCACTCCAGAGATATTCGTGGTCAAATTGGGAAGAGGTCTGAAATTGTGCTAAATTTAGCATGTTTTTGGCCCCCAATTTCTTTGGGAGTGGCCCACAAAATTTTTGGACTGAAATTATAAAATTGAACATGCTTCTGACCACGTGGCAAAATTTTGTGGCAGTCGGCCAAGGGACCTCAGAGATCTCACGTTGAAAAAAATAAAGAAGAATAAAGAACTGCAGTAAAACATAAGGCCTTCCGGGAACTACCATTCTGGGCAGCCTAACAATAAAAAGAAACAATAAAAAATGAAATGATAAATCAGTAGTGGGATCATCATTGTTTTATTGGGGCGACTGAAAACGCGAGACTGGAAGATGGAGCACAAAAATGTTACTGGTTGATATGCTTAGTTTTACACTGTCCGGAAAAAGTAACCTTCTAGACACCATACAATAAAAATATCGAATATCAATTTATTAAAAGTTAAGCGTCAGAAATGTTTTTTTCAGATTCGTTCATATTTGTCACATATATTGTACGATGTCTAGGGGCTTATTTTTCCGGACACAGTGTATTAGTAGGTCTTGTGATCAGTTGATGGCACTGACTGAAAACTGCCAACAGTAGTGAGGTCATGTCTAAAATCCGGCCTAGACGTCTCGTGGGGCTCAATGTTCAAAGTTTTCCAGCATAATACACCTACAGTAACTGTTAACTACTGCGTATGAAAATCATGGAATATCGTGCGATATCAAAAAGCATTTTGATATAACAGTTCTAGGCCTACCTGATTTTTTTTGCATTCAGTCATATAGTTAAAATCGTTCGAGATTATATTTTGCCTTCGTAATATAAAAAGTTTGATGGTTGAGGCTAACCGAAGTTTTGATACGTGATAGGCCTATTTGCATAACTGTTATGTGATATTTATTAAAATCAGGAAATCGTTTGTTTTTATCGGAGCAGTTTTATGTGTTTTTCTGCATGCAGTCGTATCCTTAGACGCATATTTCATTTTGTAACTACATTAACCACACACGTAGGCACCTAGTTTGTTTTTCTCGCATTTTCCGGCCCTGCATTTTTGACCGCGTTTGTGCCGCAAATTCCAGTCTCGCATTTTCAGCGCCCCTGTTTTATTGTATTGCATTTGGTTACGTCTTTTTGGTATGTTAACAGTTGCTAATTCAGTTCTATCTGGCATGGCAAATTGTAGGAAGACACGATGGACTTGAATGACTTCCTGGAAGAAGCTGCAATAATGAAGGAGATGAAACATACCAACCTTGTCCAGCTGCTTGGTAACTTCTGTTGTTGTTTGTAATGTAATTAGCTGTGATGGCTAGTTGGTTTAATGCATAATTGCTGCTTTTAGTAAGGGCCTCTAACTTTTGCTCTAGGGTGAACAGTTCCCATGCTGTGAGTGTTTGATCTGTAGTTGTCGCTTTCTGAAATGTCGAACAAACCATAGATAAGTTATCCATTCATTTTGCACAGCTTTTCAGTATCTGTTATGTGATTATCTGATTAAAATTCTAGTACAACCGTACCTTTTTGTACAGAGTTTCTCACTATCTTTCTCGTATTTTAAGCATACTGGGTTTGTTTAAATTTAATTGTATGGTAGTGAAATGTTTGTTATTTGGTGAATAAGTAGCGCAGTTATTTTTAAAAAATTGGTAGCGCTGCAGATTAATCGCAGCTAAATCTGCGATTAACGATTAATTAATTAATCGCTATTAGTTTTTTAGTCGCAATTAAAAAGTTAATCACAAGCAATATTTTCTACCTACTTATTTTCTAAATGGCCATGTTTTTAATTTGCGGAGTTTTGTTGTGTAGCGTAACATTTAAACTTTTTCGCTTTTTATTTAGTCTATTTTGTAAATTTTTAGTAACTTTTATCTTCGTGAAGTATATGGCTGATAAAGACAAACCAGACAAGAAGTAAAACAAGCATAAATCATTTCCGAATCGGAAGCCCCTGTTGTACGGTTAACGATAATGCGATTAATTGCTGATGAAAAATTTTAATCGCACGATTAATCACGATTATAACTTTTAATCGATCGGCAGCCCTATTTAAAATTAGTTAGAGTGTAGTGAAGGATTTTGCATGGTATAGTTAGAGGGTGGACATGCCCTGGGTGGATGTGCATATGTGTAGGCGTGTGTACAAGGGAGCCGCCATTCTACATCGTGACGGAGTTTATGAGTCACGGCAATCTGCTGGACTACCTGCGTGACAGCAGTCGAGATGAGCTCGGTCCTACTGTGCTCTTCTACATGGCCACTCAGATAGCTTCCGGAATGGCTTACCTCGAAGCAAAGCTATTTATTCATCGGTATTATCATACATACATTTGTCATTGTCAGTACGTAAGTAAGTAAGTAACAGAATGATTAGACTGTCTGTAATGCATGAGTGTCACTGTGCATGTTAATAATAAATCTCTTTGGCTAGTTTTCTGTGCAAATCTCAGCAAGGCTGAGTTTATTGTAAAACCTGCACTTTTGAGTGATCGCCTAAAGCAGCTGCTCGTGCAAATGTGCGTTGGGTCGTGGAGATGTTTACCAGCAAGTTTCAGTAAAAAGTAAGTAAGTAAGTGAAACATGAATGCGCATAGTGCATAATGTTGAAAACCTAACATGTTAATGCACAAATGAACTTCAAATATATGTATTATTGCAAGTCTACTGTAATTATAAGTTAAGATGTTCATGTATTGGCTAATGTTAATGTTACTGTAATAGACTTTGTTATAGACACCAACTGCAGAACTGTTTCTCAGTGGTACTTTATTAATGGTATTGAAGTAGATCACTATACAGTGTTTTTTAGACCAATTTAGTGCTATTAGTGTTTTTATTATTGTTTTTCTTTCCTAATGACAATAGCATATGCAAGTAGAGAGATTAGAGAAATATTCAGAATGATGTTGTTGGCTGGCTGTTTGTTGCAGAGACTTGGCGGCACGAAACTGTCTGGTAGGAAGGAATCATTTGGTAAAAGTCGCTGACTTTGGTTTGGCTCGTCTCATGAGAGATGAAACATACACCGCTCACGCTGGTGCTAAGTTTCCCATCAAGTGGACCGCTCCGGAAGGCCTGGCGTTCAACCGATTCTCAACCAAGTCCGATGTTTGGGGTATGCGATTGTTTTGAAAAAAGGTTTATTGTTATGTAGCTGCATAACTTCTCATATTTTCTTGTCAGTGTAGCTGTAAGTGTTAATGTACGCTGTGTCTCAAAAATGTGCAAAAGTTGTTTTTGTCGGAACTTTGTGAGTTACTGTTAGTTACATATATTATTGGCATAGAAATGTTTGTCTGCAAGTAATAGAAAAAGTTGGTATTTGCTGACTGTTATCACAGCTGCATAGTGTGGCTTGATGGTTGTGGCATTCAGCGTGGGTGGGCCACAATGCTATCTGGATGCCTAAGTAACTGAATAAAACTCAACACATGATATTGAGGTTTTAAGAGCCGAAGCCAACTTTATTAATACTAACGAACCAGCTTAACGAAGGAAACAACGTTTTGAACGGTCCAGGGACAGGATAGAGCAACAGACGGACAGACAGAAAAACTGACAGATGTATGACTAAACAACTAAAGTCCGCAGGCCTACTCGACTCGCCGCCTCAAACTTAAACTAAACCGCTCTTCTCTACACTAATCTACCCTATGCTAACTCTACACAACTCGAGGACTTAAGCTAAGCTCAGCTGCCCCAACATAACTTTAGGACTTAAGCCCCTACAGCTGCCTAACAAAACAACCAAAACCACGCCAGCAATCAGGCTAGCGTGTGTCTCAATCCGATGTTCGGTGTTGAGTGCCAGCTCTGTGCAGGTCTGCAGACATCCTGCATAGTAGGCCCAGTCACGTGGTCGCAGAAGTTAGCCTGTGCAGCCTGCGCGACCGTGACAGTGGTGTAACGGTACTGTGTCGAACTAGTGACCCAGCGGTCCACAGTTGGACTCCAGCCTAATGCACTGCCAGATAACGACTTTGGACAAGTTGTTCACACACATATACCTCTGTCACCAAGCAGTATAATTTGGTACTGGCCTCACCTCTGGGAGGGTAATGGCCGTGCATGGGAGAGTTTTGGTCTACCGCCCATATACTGCACTGCGAGCCGTAGAGGACTACGGACAGTTCAAAGCGCAACTAAAGACACATTTGTTTAACTGATTGAAACTGTGGTGCCTAGTGACTTCTGCTTTTAGGCTCCGTGTATAAATCCGCTTTATTATTATTATTATTATATAACTGAGCTGCGACTCATTGCCAGCTCGGGGCCTTGAAACGGAGATGAGCACCACCCTACAGACACAAAGCTGTGAGTGTGCACTGTTGACTATGGGAGTTTTACCTTTACTAGGGTTCCCACACCTCCTGGAAAGTCCTCCTGGAAACTTTTCTTCTTGAAAATTTCAATGCCTGGAAAGTCTTGGAAAATCACTTTCATCCTGGAAAAATATTCTTGAAAATCACACATTTTTTCATAACCTCAAATGGAAAACAAGTAGCAATAGTATATTACCCAGTTTATTTTTACTGTTGCTTACCTCAATACTGCATACAACAGTTCCATTTTTTCCGTTTGGTTACTTACTTTCTTCATTATATTTGAACATTCATGCACCATGGAAAGGTCCGGGAAATATTGTCATGGTGGTCCTGGAAAGTCGTGGATTTTTTGTTGGTAAAAGAATGGGAACCGTGCTTTACGTTTTATCTATAATAGCTACATCTAGAGATAGCTGTATCTGGAGCCTGTGCCATGTGTTATGTCTGTGCAGCATTCGGTGTGCTGCTATGGGAACTGGCAACGTACGGCATGTCTCCATATCCCGGCGTTGACTTGACCGAGGTCTATCATTTGCTGGAGCGAGGATACCGGATGGAGTGTCCTCCTGGCTGTCCGGCCAATGTCTATCAACTCATGAAGCAGTGTATGCACTTCAGACTGCTTTATGTTATCTACGAGGGTCATCCCAAAATTTTCTAGCCTCGACATATTAGACTTTAATATTTTCCACAATGTGTACATCAGTGAAACGTACATTTTTACGGACTTTATTGAGTCTGCTGTGGATATGGCGTCATTGTAATTTATGACATCATAGAGCTCTAAAGTGAAAAGATTAACAGCGTCAATACAAACAGCCTCCCCCAGGTCATTTATCGTTGTGGATAGCAGACACCACCATGATAAAACATTAAATTTCAAAACAGATAATAGTCACTGGGGTTTAGGTTATTTACTGTATGCATGGTGGTGTTGGTTATTTCTTTGTGCTAAAGTTCTATATGGCATGCATTGCAGGCTGGCAGTGGGAACCTGCTGACAGGCCAACATTCCGAGAGATCCACATTGCTCTCGACAACATGATCCATACCTCCAGCGTCGTCGGCGAAGGTATTCAGCTTTGTCGCAGTTACACGATGCTTCACATATTGTCCTAAGCATAGTAACAAATATGCGTAAATTACATCATATGAGGAGCGTTGAATATGTCTTGCAGCTTGACTGAAAAACTTTTCAAAATCTGTACACCTGTAAAATGTATATTTTGCTTTTATTCTGCAAACATCCAAAGATATTGTATGCAGTAATAAAGTGCATATAATTTTTTATGCCATAATGTTTGGTATCATAAGTGAGACTTGTGATTACACTCATTTCTTCTGCACTGTGTCCCCAAAAAAGAGAATTACTTTTTTTGAATAGCTCCATAAAAATTGGCTAATTTTAATAATTTTTGGCGTGCGACATCAAGAAGAAACTTGAAGTAAATGACTAGTTTTGCCCACCTCACCATAATAATACTGCCACTAAAAAATATACACATTGTGTATATTATCATCGGATTTTCAGTTATTTGTTCAGTATTTGACCCTGAACTAAGGCCCTTTATTTGTTTATTATCTCTGCCAAGGTGAACGTAGTGAGCACTGGCGGAGATAATGTTTTCGTCTGATTTCCATGTATCTGTGCACATGATGACTCATAATGCAACGGCGCCTGCGTGACTTCATAATAGCAATGACGTCATTGCATCAACAGCGCAAGCAGTAACGCTAGCATCTACTATTACTTTTCCTTCCCTTTTCCTTGTCACAAAGCAGCCCTCCCCTACTCCCTCCTTTTTCTGTGTGTTTGCCCTTCAATGACCCCTGTTGCCATGGCATTGAATTTTGAGACAAAATGGGCTATAACTAGGCTTGTATAAAAGATATCTCCAAGATCTTTGCATCTAATCAGGGGTTTTGGGACGGACTCTAGGATGAGGACCAATCTAAGTCTACCACGACCGACCCCTGTTGCCATGAAAACAAAATTTGACACAAAATTGGCTATAACTCGGCTTGCATAAGAGATGTTTCCAAAGTGTTTGCATCTGACCATGCATTTATGGGCCTGCGCTATCGGATGAGGCCAGTCTAATTCTACCACGAGCGACCCTTGTTGCCATGGGAACGACATTTGTGGAATTTGACCAAAAATTTATAGAGATGTAGTAGTATTAGTAGTACTACTAATGTTTAAATTACTTCACTTGGCAGAGGCATGCACTCTCACGAGTGCCTTCTAGTTCATTTATTCATCATACGGTTTATATTTGTGTTAATTCATTCAGCGTCACACTGAAGAATCGCCAATGTATTGTTGTTGTTTTTTTAGAGTTTGACAGACCTGACGAGAGTCATCACGTCAAAGTCTTGTCTCCCGAAACTCCCGCAGGTTCTAGTCTCCTACCTACAGGTACTTAGAATATTTTTGTTCTTGCTTTTTGTCTGCAGTTTTTGTTCGCCTGATGCTGTTGTATGATAGTAGTCATTGCAGCGTTATCAGTGTCGGTCTAATCTGCTGGTCACATGATGTTTGCTACAGATTGAGCTAACTCTAGTACATATTGTTTAGACTAGGCATGAATTTGTCCATCCATAATCAGATTCACAAGCTGAAGTGCTGCCGAGCATTTTGTGTTATTTGCCTCTTATATCATATTTAATGTTTTTCTTATGATCATTGTGCCAACAATTGCACAAATGTCTTTATTGCTGGCAAAACCAGATGCCGGTTTTTATTTGGATTTCATTTACTTAATCTTAGTCTTTCCATATAGGTGGCAGCTTTGTTGGTAACATCTTTGTCACATCAACAAAGTTAATCAACACCGGGCCTCGTTAGTAGTCGGATGGCTTACTGTCGGTAGATGGCATAAACCATCTCGGTATGTAACCAGCCACCTAGGTCAACTCAGCCTAGCCATCCCTTCGTGGGTAGGTGCAATGAGTACAGGTGAAAGCCGAGACATTAAAAAAACACACTGCGCAGTGCACTGGCCTCATATTTGTGGTGTTGCAGTGTAAACTGATGTCTAGCTGAGGACTAAGAAAATGGAAATCAGTGCTGCCGTATGGGCTTTATGGCTTGGGAAAGACTATGTGTTTTTACTAATCTTTCTGTTGCTTATAAGAGTAGATGGATGATGAAAGAAGTTGTGTATGTGGTTGTTTGTAGCTGTGATAACTCCTCCAGTGACAAAGCGTCACATAGCATTTGACACTGATGCCACACTGAACGAGGCGGCGCAGTTCCTCGCTCAGAAGGCAAACAGCAAGCGAGCGCCGTTGCCACCGAAGCGGACAAGCTCGTTCCGAGACCAGGTGATTCCGATGCCACAGCCTCGGTCCTCAGTCTCGTCACATCTGTCCCCTGGTGTTGCCGATGACGCTGCTGCTGCAGCTGCAGGTGGTATCATGGCTACCAGCATGACTGACTCCATCGACCTGTCGATTGCAACTGGAGCCGACTCACTCAGTGACCATCAGAACCGGTCCATTCAGAGCAGCAGTGACGACCTGCTGTCGTCGACCCCGGCCAGCCAGTCACGCAACGGAAGTCTGGAGCGTATCTTGGAGCACTCTGTTCCTGCGGCCGACGGCCTGCAGTCCGCCGGGTGTAGTTCCGGTGAGCAGAAGACGCCCGACACCGACGCATCCGATGCATCGCTACCACCCCCGCCGCCGTCGCTACTGGTCGACGTCAGCAGTGGAGTAAACACACTGCCACGATTCAGCCGTGTCACCGCAGGCCATCAGCACCAGCACGGAGGGGTGATCGCCGACCAGAACGTGTTGAACCAGCTGCGTCAAAGCTTGAAGAAGACCACTTCACGGCCACGCAAAGCTGCGCCGACATCGTCTTGCGAAGTTGTCGATGACAATTTCGACTCTGGGCACTCGTCGCCCAAAGCCGGTTTCTTTTCCGACCAGACGCCGCGTGTGAGCGGCTACAGCACGGTGCCACGTTCCAGCGGCACTGCGTCGGCGTCGTTCATCAACTCTCTCGAACGGTCGACCAAATCAGCTTGTGCCAGTGCGGACGTTGAGCAGAGAGAGTCGACCAATGCAGCAGCCAAGACAGAGACTTCCCTGGCACCTATGTCGGACGTCCTGCACATGCCGACGCCGGAAGTACGTCGTAAGGTGGAGGAATGGCAGGCAGGTGTCGAGCGAAGTCTGCGAGCATCTGATGATCACAGTTGGAAGCTGAAGCCAAGCAAATGGAACAAACGCTCTTCGTACCAGGAAGCCGACATGTTATCAGCAGAGCGCACCAGCGCCGACAACTCACTACACGATCGTCTCAGTTCAGACAGTAGTACTCTGCATGAACAGAGTGTTGAGGAACATAACGTTAAACCATCGGCCATCCTTCGAGTGTCCGCTCCCAACGTGTTTGTCGCAGCTGAAAAAACTCAGGTTACCGATTCAGCCAGTCCAGCTACCGATAAACCAGAGAAGTCTAGGTGGAAATTGTCGAAGACAAGAGTCGACAATAAAAGCTCCAAAAATTTGTCGACAGATGCAAAGCCTGTGGAAAGGCACGCGTCTGATAGCACGGTGCCGAAATCTGAAACATTGTCTGGCACGAAGCAGAATGCCGATAGTTCTGAAGATTCTCAGAAAGTCGGTGTTGTGGCTTTACGAGACAGTGATGCGAAGTCGTCAGGTAAGTCTCGTAAAGGTAACGCAGTGCAGAGTATGTTTCTCAGCTCGGACTCTCCATTCCACGGTGCTGCTAACGTGTCTGCCAAGAAATCCGATCCGGGAAAGAAACCGGAATCGTCCAGTGGTGACGCGTCTCCTGGTGTAAGGGTTAAAAATAAGCTGGCAAAAGTTGAACCTGCAAAGCCTAACCTGCCGCCTGGTGCTAAACCGGTTCTGCCAGTGTTTAAGCCACAGCTTCACAGTCCAACTCAGCAGGTGGTTTCATCTCCTCAGCAGCTGGTCGCTCAGTCATCAGTTTTGCATCGTAGTGGAGGACCAGCCGACAAGGAGGCCACCGGCGATGATGTGGACTGTACGAAGGAGAACGTATTGAGCCTTGCCCGCAGTCTTTCAAGCCGACTGTCACAACTTAAGCCAAAGTCTACGCCGTCAACATCTCTGCAGCCATTGTCCGATGATGTGCAGTTATTTCATCGGGTTTGTTCCGGCTACGTGGAGTCGCTGCCCCCACACGCCAAATTTCAGTTCCGGGAAATTCTCGCAACGCTGGAAAAGATTGCCGATGGCCTGCGAGCGAGCGGAGGCCGTGACCAAGACCAGCTTCTAGTCACCCTGCAGAATTCAGTGCGCAGTATTGAGGAAGCTGCTCGTAAGAAATGACTTGACTTGCTGCAAGTCTGTCTACCGATCCGCTTGCTACATTTCTCTGACCCTGCTTGATCAGGATCATTCCAGTTTTGTTTTAACTTATTTCAACCTGTCACCACTCTTGTACAAATTCTGTGTTTCGATACATAAATGCGTTGTTGGGGCATGTTACTGCCAACCTTCATTATTTATGATTTGTTTCTTTTTTGTCTGGTAATGTAACTTATGCTATCTCCTAATTGCAGTTACTGTCTAATCGCATGGTACCTTTTGTACTGTCAATTAAGTCTGTTTTACACAAGATTGCTACCGTGGGATTTATGTTTTGATGCGGTAGTATGGATTATGATTTATGTTCCATAATTTCATTGTTTGGAAAGAATCATGCTGTGTTTCTCAAAAATAAACGGTGTGCTGCATACATTGTCTGTTTGTGCATGTCCATTTATTCGTTATTGTGTACATTATCAGTGACTACTTCGTTTGTTGTTTTTTGACTTTTCTGTTGGCATTCTTGTGTCTGCACTTCAGCTGTGCACGTGTTTGAGTGAGATTTCAGTTTCTTATCAGTTTTGAGTACGGTGGTCGCTGTAGCGGTGAAACTTATTTCTCATTTGTTTGACATCACCACTGTTGCTGTTACATGCTGTTACAGTAACTTGCTCTCCGGTTTGCCTGTGATGTAAGCTGTGCCGACCTTTCGAGATTAGTGACTGTAAGACATTCAATTAATGTACTATTCTGGTATTTGACTAGTGTAGTGTTGCACCAAGTTCCGCTAGCTGATACTTGAATGAAATAACAGCCATTTGGACACGCTGTGATTACACACAAGAACTCCTATGTACTAGCACATACATATTGGAGTCCTTGTTATGCATGATGCATTCCGTCATCAGCATGGACGGCCGGCCGGTTTCTGTGATAAATAAGTAAGAGTGATTTTGGTCATACAGTGTGGAATTTCAGGTCTTTGTGCTGTTCATTACGGGTCGCATTGTTGCCTTCACGCTGTGTCGTAAATAGTGATTGCAAACCTGAATACCGGGATCCAGGTTCATCCCAATCCCGGATCTCGAGATTACAAAGATTCATTAAATAATACTTTTTTTGACTGTTTTAGATTATAAAATGACAATTCTAGCCGTCTAATGATGTATTTCATGCTGTTTCGATGGTCAGTCACTACCAAGTTTCTGATGGCTTACTTATTTTTCCTGTCATCCATCTTATGCTTGAAATAAGGCTAGTGGTACTACTATAGGGATGCTTAATACCGACCAATCTGTAAGCCCAAAATCCGGGATTTCCAGGTTACAAATTTCTTAATCCCAGATCCCAGGATTGAGAAATCAGTAGCGAAATTGCAATTACTAGTCGTAAAAACTGTATATTATCGATTCAGTGACTACGTGTCTAGCGTGTGCTGCTTTTCATGACGTGTAGTCCAAGTGTGTGTGTGCACGCAGATCTTTGTGCAGGTTGTGACTGAAAACTGCAAAGTAGTGCTAGCTAGCTATCGTTGTGAATTGGCCAATGTCGTGTTTAGTGCCACGCAACAACAGCCGTTAAGTTCTGGGCGTTGCACGGTTTGCAAAGGCACTTGTAGGCGTGGTTTAACAGTTAACGGCTTGGGCTAAAGCTACAGTTAAAAGTGTTTGACTTCTGCGTTTGAATTTTACATGTCCACGACACCACTTTAACTGCAAAAGACATGTAGCAAATGTCCACTGATAGAAGGATTTTTCCCTGGACTGCACTAGGCCAGATTCCCAACCGAAAAGAAGCAACTAGTAAAAGGGCGGGGTAAAAGATGCTGCCAAAAGTCGTGTGGGGTCTGACACTAAACTCGGCATGTGCCGCCATCTACCGACTGCAGACGTGCTTGAACACTAGCATGACAGTGAACGAATCCTATGACAGCGTGAACACCGGAATCACATTTTCAACAGGGGCGTATTTGGGAGCGGGTGGGGCCGCCTTGAAGATGAAAAGTTTTCTAGTTCTAAATGAAAAAATAGTCGCAGAAAATGGCGTTTGTCAGGTCTAACTCATACATTTTTTTCTGCTGGGTCTCCTTCTTTACATCTGGATATGCCCCTGTAAGGCCTATGTGAATTATTAGTGCAGCGGCGAATCTGGAAAGAGGGCCTTATTTTAGGAGTAACCCCTCCCCACGGTAGAACAAGTCGTAACCACATTTTTATTAAAGGCACATGTATAGAGCTTCAGAAAAGGATGGTTGTGAAATTTTATTTTGGTGGCAGCTATATTTTACAGTCCATTTTTCATGTCAAACCCTAGCGTCCGCTAAGGCAAAATGTCCAGTGCATATGTGCTTGGTATAGTGGTCCTATAAAGTTATACCCCGATGACATACGCCATAACTCGTCAAAATAAAACGCTTTTTCTAGTGTAAATGCTAATTTAATTATTACGGACATATTTTATACAAATTTGTCAAAATTAAGGCAAATTTTTTTTTGAATTTTCCATACTTTCACGATATTTTTCCTTGATGTAAATGCAAAATATAATGCATGTCAAAGGGATGACTATTTTTATAAAGCTTCAAGCAAGGATGTGCCTTTTGGGGGTTAAAAATTAAAGTTTGCTATTTAATCTATTTATTCGTAAAATTCGAAAAATTACAATGGCGCCTAGGGGAAAATTTTTAAAAATATTTGAACTGTCATAACTCCGATTAGGTGCAAGATAGAATCGTAATTTTTGGTTCTATGTATGGTTTTCGGGGACGAGCTGTTTAACGGTGTCATTTATATTCACCCCCGGCCGACCACTGTTGGCATGGCAACGAAATTTGGGAAATTTTTGCGATCATTCAGCTTCTGTAACATATATGTCGCAGATTCTTTCATTAAATTGCATGTTTGTTGCCTTCTAGGGGGTCTTGATGTTAAAAAGTAACATTTAGGGGTCAAAACTCCCTCAAAACATGATTTTGGGGGCCTAAAATAGGCATTTCAAGCCAAATTTGCGAAATTTTTGAATCACAATATCTTGAAAAGTACAAATTCAATCAACGCGAAATTTGAAAGGCAATTTCAAATCCACAAGTGGATTTCGTAAGGGGTCCAGTGTTACAAAATTACAATCCAAGATGGCAGCTACCGCCATTTTGTTTTTTTTTCCACAAAACGTAACAAAACTGCCGCCAATTGACGTAGATTAATCAAATTTTGCACGATTGTAGCTAATCACTGCGGAAAATAGGACATGTGACTAAAATTGAAAATAGTAGCAAATTCAAGATGGCGGCGGCCGCCATTTTGAATTCCATTTATCGCTCATAACTCGCTTGCTTTTGCTTTTGCATGCATTTGCACGAAATTTGGCAGGTGGACTAAGTTTGATGTCTTGCATACAGTGATGCCATAATATTGAACAAAAATAAAAGGCAAGATGGCCTTGCGACGGCCGCCATCTTGGATTTTCGCACAAACAGTAATAACTCAGCCGCTGATTGACATATATTAATCAAATTTTGCTCGATTGTAGCTCATCACTGCGGAAAATAAGGCATGTGACCAAAATTGACAACGGCATTACATTTAAGATGGCGACGGCCGCCATTTTTAATTTTGTTTATCGTTTATAACTCGGTTGCATTGCATATATTTGCATGAAATTTGACAAAATTTTGCCTTAATTTTGACAAATTTGTATAAAATATGACCGTAAAAATTAAATTAGCATTTACAGTAGAAAACGTGCTTTATTTTGACGAGTTATGACGTATGTCATCGGGGTATAACTTTATAGGACCGCTATACGAAGCACGTATGCATTGGACATTTTGCCTTAGCGGACGTTAGGGTTAACAAGAAAAATGGACTGTAAAATATAGCTGCCACCAAAATAAAATTTCACAACCATCCTTTTCTGAGGCTCTACACATGTGCCTTCAATAAAAATGTGGTTACAACTTGTTTTACCGTGGGGAGGGGTACCAGACCAGTTTCTGGCTTTCGCCGCTGCCCTATATGTCACTTACTGTCGGATTTTACTGTGTCTCTGTGTGTGCATGCGTGTGTGTGTTAGTGTGTCCTTGTCTTAGGTGGAGTCAAGTGTTGTCTGTGTAGCAGTGAATCAGAACTTTGGCGATCATTTTCCACTGAGAATTGACACCCGGAAGACACTGGCATAGCCGTAGTCTACCCAGTTACTCAAAATAGTGCCACAGTTCAATTTTTTCACACCTAAAAATGGAGAGAAAAATTTCTGGGGAGGGGCCTGTCCCATTCTCCCGTGGGGAGAGAATACACCCTCCCTATACCCCATCTCCAAGTGCCGCCTAAATCCGTATCCTGGCCACGCCACTGCCAGAAGATTTGTGCAGATTGTTGGAGAAATTTCGTACGTAGTGACGGAAATCTCGTTTTACACGAATTGCAGTAGATGTGCATGTGTTTTAAATTTCCTACCGCCCACCCCTTCCCCCCACTTGCACGTCTGTGGCATGGAATGGACGCCGATAGATTTGTCTGTTTCTGCTGCAGTCTGTCTGATTCACTGGTGTCTTATTGTGCATGCTTCGTGTCAGTGCAAGAATAAACAAGAAGCCCAGCTGTCGCTAGGATAGCCGACCGTACTGGTTGTCAGTGATTTTCAAGGTCATCCAAGGTCGATGATTTCTACTAGTTTTAAGGTGGGGTTGGCAATTCCCACTTTTCTTCCTTTTTCTCCTGTTTCTTCCCTCCCTTCTCTTTTTCTTCCCTTTTCCAATTCGGCTCCTTTTCCCTGCCCTTGAAGCCAGGGTCCAGGTGTTACCCCGGGGAAAATTGTCAAAATTGCTGTAGATGGGTTTTGGTGCATTTTGAAATATGTAAAGTTGATTTCTGTTAGCGAAACCGTCGTACGAAAATATTGAAACTTATCTTTTTTTTCTCTTAGTAGGCTAAGTTAGTGCTTCATCATTTAGGCCTCCTCCATTGGGGCAATTTGCCCGAGTGGGTGGATTTTTGCCCACCACCTAGTTTACATGTAAAAATTGCTCTGCCTCATGTTCTGTCAGTCAGTGTGTTTGTGTGTCCGTGTGTTGTCTGTATGTCTATTACAGAATGTCTCGTATATACGTGAATGCGACAAGTGACGTTCGGGTTACAGTGTGTGCTACAGTCGAGTCATATTAGGCCTACCGACCGATAATAATGTAACAATAAATTATTGTATTAATCACGTGTTCTTGTAAATCTTATTATAGGCTACACCAATGTGCAGGCAACAACATTATCTCGGTTAGAGCAGCACCTTAAACGCCAAAGTCGTAAGCATTATGCATTATTTTTTGCAGCGCATCTCTATATACGGTGGACGGTAAAACACAGTTACAGGTGCTAATATAACAAGTGCTGAATAATACTATTGTGAAGTGCATTAGCGCATTACATGACAGTCTATGACGAAACCGTTTTTTCGCAGCTTTGTCTTAAACTGCGTGATAAAAACGTATACCGGTGTATACCATGTCTCAAAAAAACTGTCAGTTTTATTTTTGAATAACTCTATGAAACGGCCGATTTTAATGTTTTTGCGCTTCTCGTTATGAATTCATTGTTGTGCATTTCACGAGGTAGTGTAGCGACAGTTAAAGTAAGGTGGGCAAAACTGCACGTCAGGTTCCTTCGCGATGTTGCATGCCAAACATTATTAAAATTGGCCACTGTTTCCCGCAGAAATAACATTGGCACAGTTTTTGAGACACCGTATGCTATGGTAAGGTTTTAACTTTTGATCGATGTAGGCAATTGGAAAGATAATGCGGAATGTGCCAGTGAAGGGCATTTGAAAATTGGTCCATGTTTGACCTGAGACGTCCCAGGCATAACGTGTAGTGTTGTGAAATTGGTTGTATAGTTCTAGCCTACTGTTTTCCGTCCAGTAGGCCCCTATAAATAGGCATTGTTGGCGACCGACAGTACGCATGGGCGGCACGACAAGTGACAATAGTCGCAATACTGACATGGAGAGTCGGTCAAGACACGTTAATACGACTCGTGCTTTCACACAGCATCTTAAAACAGTTTTTCGGTCAGTGGCGTCGATGCACGGGAGGCTGCAGCTCCCCCACCATAAATTTTGGGTTTGTCGGTGAATCTTCTCGTCGCGGAAATTTGCGTCCAAAAATGCCAAATTTGCGGCTAAAAACTCCGGATTTTGGGGAAACTTTGGGGGCAAGTCAGTTTTTTGAGCACTCGTAATCTCCTCTGTCGCGGAAATTTGCCGCTCTCCGTCGGAATTCCGTCGGAAATTTGTGGTATCCGTAGAGGAAATTGCAACGTCCTGCCCCGCCTACTTTTTTAACCACGACACGGCAGCTTTCGGTGGTGGGTGGTTTGGATGTTTGTCGCGTCAGTTATTTAGACGGCGTTTCTTTGACGTTGTTGATGAAATCGATCGGCATCGGGAAGATGATGGTGGAGTTTTTCTCGGCCGATATCTGGTTGAGCGTCTGAAGATATCGCAGTTGGAGAGCAGACTTGGACTCATCGATGATGTCTGCGGCCGCTTTGAGAGCTTTCGATGCCTTCTGCTCCCCCTCCGCCGCTATCACCTGTCACAGTACAGCGATGTCACAGCGTCGACAGTTACTGACCACGACTGGAAGAGCCTAGGTTTTTGGGAAAGAAATTCTCTCTTTGTTCTTTAACGGTTTTAGTTTTTATAGGTTTCGTGTACAAAGAAGACTGGATACAAGTTTCAAGACCCGGTTAGAACATCCTACAGGGTGGGCCAGAAAACTGGAACAATTTTTATACGCCAATAAATTCGTCAAATATTAAACGACTTTTGAATTTTTTTTACTGTCGGAATCAGGAAGAAATTGTACTAACAGTGTCACTAAAAATCTCACTACACTTCATATGTGTCGCTACACGACCTTGTGAAATGTCGGACATCGCACTCAAGCCGGCGACGACACTGACCAATTGTATGATCAACGTTGATCGAGCTTGACATTGTGGCCCTAAACAGCCCCAACTTAAATCTGGTCGACTATGCTGTTTGAGGGGGCCCTTCAACATCAACGTCGACAATAATGGACAATAAATAAGAAAATAAACAGGTTTTTTCCTGTTGTTAATTATTTTACAATATGTTGTTATAGATATTGTTTTGTTTTCAATTGTTGCTTTTAGCCTAATACGCTGATATTTCACTAAATAGTGTAGCGAGACTATAGGCGTGGTAAGATCTTTAGCCATAGTGTTAGGCCTACTGCAAATTTTCTCCTGATTCCCACGGAGAAATAATTTAGAAAATCGGCTAATATTTGACGAAGTTATTGGCGTATAAAAACACTGCCAGTTTTTGACCCACCCTGTATAATCTATTCTCGATCCGTCACGTCGTTTTTTGTTGAACCAAAAATTGAAGAACAACAAAAGTCCAGGAAATGACGGGATAACAGGCGAAATGATCAAACACGGCGGACCATACTTGATTGAAGAAATACACCAGCTGTGTAACAAAGCGTGGAAGACGGGTATCGCGCCTACAGAATGGAAAAAGTCAGTTCTAGTTCTGCTACATAAGAAAGGCAGTGCTATGGAATGCAGCAACT
>Ga0209671_1000272_pt1 | contig 30462 bp, 31 predicted proteins | sample WorMetHERISLAND2_2_FD_187401 | JGI IMG/M metagenome (GOLD analysis project Ga0209671, IMG submission 187401) | Marine gutless worms symbiont microbial communities from Max Planck institute for Marine Microbiology, Germany - Olavius geniculatus... | ecosystem: Host-associated > Annelida >...
TTCACTCTTACAATTTTTTTCAAAGGGGGGTCAAAAGTTGGCTCAAATATAATAAAGGAGCGCTTATAACTTTGGAGTTAGGGGGTGTAGCCCAACGAAACTTTGGCACTTGACGTGTCTCTAGTTTGGGGTGTTAACGCAAGTACAGACATTACAACATTTGGGGGCACTGCCTCCTTTAAAATTTGGGAGGGCAAAAAACGTTAAAAAATCGGTGCGATTTACGACAACTTTCGAGTTTGAGTGCAAATGTCTGTGGAACTGATGAAGATAGCAAGAAAATATAAATGGCGTTGACGAGAACGATCTTTTCGGCATTGAACAAAAAAATTTGGTGAACTTCAGTCCACTATGAACAAAGTTATAAGCGCTCATGTTGACCTACCCTAAGTCGACAATGCACGTTTGGCGTATGCCAATGCATTTGAGTTTGGGCTACGTGACTGGTGCCGGGGAAATTTTACCCTCCCCCTCCTAATTTCCCCCCAATCGGACTTAGGGCGCCGGGTGGACTCACGTTGGGCTTTGCCACAAATTTTTAGTTTTCTATATTCTACAAGCGGGGCCCCAAACATCGCGGGCCCGCATTAACTTATCCCCTGCTCTCCCTCTCAACGGGCCTGGGTGTGTTAATAACACATTAATTAGTGTGTTAAAAAAATTAACGCTTTGACAGCTCTAATTATCTGGAATAAAAATGACGTGATGCTTCGTCATAATGAACTCCAACAATGATGTGGTATGCGGATAAATTTCATGAGTCGTCTGGCGAGGGCAGATGTGATCATCATCATGCTGAGTCAGTTGTTTGCCGCTGTGTTTGTGACATCGTGTTGGTGTCGTTGTCTTTTAGAAGAAAGAGATGGATTCTCCCGTGAATGCTCTGCGTCGGGAACTGCTCAGTCGTCTTGCCGGTCTCACGTCGGACTGCGCTCAGTTAGCCGAGGATAACGTTGTCCACGGCTGTGCGTTTATTCGCCTTTACGCTGCTCTCAAGTGCATTGCAATGGTCAAGTAAGATAGTGCATTGTTTTATACAGTTCTTGTGTTTTTAGTCATTTCTTAATAAGATACAGGTATCATTCACAATGACGGTGTGACGGTTGCTGGCGTTATACCAAATTGGTTTCAGATTACATTAGATGGCATGCGTAATTAATATGAATTATAACTAATTTAACCAGCTATTTTTCCCACTGAACACCAAAGAATAAAAAGACATTTAAACTAAATGGATTTATGGATTAAATTAGGAATCATCTGATAGTGTATGGCCAGATGTTTCTGTTGATTTGTTTTGCTGTAAGTTATTTTTCCAGTCTTCTTTAGAATTTATATTTTGTTTCTGTCAGTACATTTCCTAAAGGTAATATTATTTGCAGCTTTGATGTTTTTTTTTGTTGTTTAAGATGGTCATTGTATGCTAGTGTTTGCTGTTCTGTTGTTGCAGATTTCTTGATGATGAAAATCAGAGCCTGCTTCAACTGATAACCTGTCGACCGCCGCCGACTAAAGCTGGTGTTAGATTTGCTTCACTCGGACTCTCGATGTTGCTGGCTTGCCCAACCATAGTCAGGTAGTTGCTTGTATAGGCGATTGAGTGCATTCCTCATTGCTGCTGCTGTTGTTGTTCAGTCATGCAGTTCCTCTATTGGGATTGGGATCTATTGGGATGCAGATGCATTAAAGAGATGTAATATTCCAACGAATTTAAATAATTTTGAAATCCATCCGAGACGTTTTGTGTATTTTCCAAGAATGGACTTGGTGTTCTGCTTTCCTTGACTGCATTTCTGTTACAGTTTTTGCCGCTTTGAGACTGTGATATTTAAGTTTTTGATGTTGACTCATATGGCAAGTACTGAGACCTTGATTGCAATGCCATTTGAATAGACTTTACCACATTCGCTCATGGTTGGGCTGAGTCCCCAAGGGAGATGCTTTGGTGATTAGTGTAGTGGGATTGCTACAGGCCCATGTGCTTTGTTTGTTGAATTAGGTCTCCTGTTAAATTGTTGATATCCATGTATTTTTAGTCAGAATATACAGTGTTGTCTTAAATTGTATTGTAATGACTGTAATCAAGGATGATTTTGGCTTGCACGTAATATCGCCGTTTTGTCTGCATATTTGAAAATTTTATGACGTGGAATGCTACTGTTTTTTTCATAGGAACATGTTCCTGTTTTGTTGTTAGCAGTGTGTTTTACTGTTCAAAATGGTAAGAAGGCAGTACGGCACATATTTTATTGATAATAATTGATCTGAGTTTGTTAGATATATACATGTTGATGAGTAAGTAGCTGAGTAAATAGATCTTTTACTGATGTTTATAGTGGGAGTGAGCAGAAAGTTGTGGTTGTCGACTGGCTTCGTTGGCTTATTGATGAAGCAGAACACTTTGAACAGTAAGCCGGCTTTGCTTTGTTTTATTATACACCGTGTCTGGGAAAAAAGAGTCTGTGGTATTTTCGACACATCTTTGACAGACATAACCTATTTTTATAATTTTTGGCATGAGTTGTCCCGAATATTTACTTCATTAAACTGTTGGGAAAATTTTTTCTTTATATTGTCGAGTCACTACATAGAGCTGACGTAATTATGACGTCATCGAAAATGCTGTTTTTATTGTATCCGAGGTGGAAGAAAGCTAACAGGGTTTCGGTTAATAACTTTAACAAATTTGAACTTATGTTTATAATTTCTTGTAGGCAACATTAAAAAAGTAATGTGCAACTGACAGTCCACTTTGTCCGAATACTGACACTACTTTACCATGTAAAATAACACACTCTTCGTATTCTTACTTTACTCCACACCAAAATAAACAGAAATGCTGAAAAATAGTCTTTTTAGTCTGTAGCTGCCTTAGTTGTCAACAGCGGTGACAAAACTTGCTATTAGTCGACTTTTGAGTCAACAACTTTATTTCAAATGTGCACTATCGTGATGCTAACGCATGCTGCAGAAATGACGCTGCTTGCTCATAATGGCTGCTTCACAATGACGTTCCCATAGTGCATGTGACGACCACGCTTGGTATGGCGAAAAGCAAAACTAGGTTTAAAAAATTTGATAAAAGGTAATTTATTTCTGTGCTAACAATTTCCAAAGTATTTTTACTGGAATTTTTTTTCATCAGTTTTCCTGTTTTCATATTGCAGAGACTCGTCTAGACATTATCTTTCCGCAGAAATTGCATTTTCGATGACCTCACGATTACATTAGCTATATGTAGCAAGAAGTAAATTTTGAAAATAAGTTTTAGACGTTTTAGTAAAGCATATCATGATGATAATGTGTGCCAAAAATTATAAAAGTAAGTTTAAATTTCTTGAAGTTATTTGGGTAAAAGTGTGGACTCTTTTTTTTCCGGACACGGTGTATATCTAGAACCAGTCGGAACAAAAACCTCTGCTTTAATACGTCAGAACCATTGACATTGTACTACTGCTGTCTAGCAAATTATAGTATACTATTGCCGTTCAATTGAAAATGCACTGTATGGGTGAAAAATTGGGACAACATTTGGGGGAAGGGTCATCATATTTTTACCCTTAGTTAACTCGGGTTTCTTACATTTTTGGATGTCAATGACAATGTAGAATTTTTTTTCAGAGTCAGTTAATATTTCTTAGTGGTAAGCAGAAGGAGTCAACCGCAGTCCTACGCAGGGCTAATTTGTTCAGGACTACAGTATTGTGTGATGCTGTGTAAGATGTGCTGCTCTCTGAGGACACAGTGCTACATAATTTGTCGTCCAATTGGTATGTTTTTTTTGTAGTTGTATTTCTTCTGGTACGTTGCTTGTGGGCAGTATTGCGTGGCACTGTATAGGATGAGTGGAGTGCGGGCATCATTCGGAGGCATGTTGCTGCTCATTGCCATTCACTTTCACAGCAGCCAGATGACGGCCATCAACGACCTCGTCAGTTCCACGCTTGGCATGAAGGTGATAGTTATGCTCACTGCTCACTGATGTTATGGGCATAATCCACGTGTTTTATTTGACATGTTGTCATTGAATATTTTCTTTATTCATCAAGCATTCATATGGCTTGGTAGTCTAACGGTAACATGTCGGACTTGTAATCCTGAGGTAACTCAGAGGCGCAGGTTCGACTCCGCACCGGGACACTACCGGGTAACGACCTTAGGCAAGTTGTTCACCCACGTGCCTCTGTCACCAAGCAGTATAATTTGGTACCGGCTTCACTGCTGGGACGTATACAGGCACACTGCGCAATACACTGGCCTTGTATCCGTGGTCTCGCAGTGTAAAAACTGGTGTCTGGCTAAGCGCCTTAGGAAATGGAGATCAGCGCCGCCCTATGGGCCCTAAGGCTCGGGAAGGACTTTACATTTTTTTACTTTTATTCATGTAACTCATTGGAGCTGTCGTTGTCATATTTTTTTTACTGCTTTACAACATTAGGTAGTTGTTAAAGTATGTAACCAGCCACAAAGCTTAACTTAGCCTCACATCGCTCCTGGATAGGTCAGTTGAGTATTGGTCTGTCTGGCTGCGATTAAGGCGGAGCATGTTGATTTGTGTCAGGTAATACTGTGTGATCCCATATGGCAGGAGGTGCTCCATAGCTCTGAGACAGGTTTCCTATGAAGAGTTATACACACCTTTTTACCCATATACTGCTTCTTTTAGTCTAAGCTGCAGTATCTCCAGAAAGTATAGTGGTTAAACTAAAGCTGAATGCAGTAGTAGGCAGTAGTAGTAACATCGTCGTAGTCAGTCATTATGACTGGATGGGCATATTGCAGGCTGTGGTGAAGAGCAATGCAGTGGCAAGTCTGAAGACGATTTTCACTCAGGAAATTTTCACTGAGCAGGTACTGATTTTTTAGTGTGAAATTGATTGGCTGAGTAGGAACTTATTGAGCTCGTTGGTTAGCGTGAAATAATTAACATTTCTACTGGAAAGAATAGATTCATTTTTCAGATGAATGTCCCTGTGTGTGTTGTGTGTGCTTTAGTTTTTATTCAGTAACACAAAAAATAATTAGAATCAGGTTGGCTAGAGTGCCCGGTAGCTGTATTTTGAACATACAGTGTGTATGTGCTGTGGAATACACTTGAGGTAGCTTGAATTTTGTAAATTCTTTTATTTTAAATTAATGTTGATACATGAACGCAGTATATGGATGCAGATTGTTTCGGGATTATTGGCATGCATGTTTTGAGTTTAATTTCTAGGACAGCCAGGAGGGTATGACAGTTCCTTCATAATGTGTCTGAAGCTGTGACTGTTTGCAACTCTGAAGCTGTGGCCTTAATAGCACTTTACAGATGTGTATTTTATGTACATATTTTGTGTGTATTGCTATGTTTTTGTATATGTATATATTCAGGTTGTGACGTCGCATGCAGTGAAAGTTTCAGTGACGGAGAAGCTGAGTGCAGATATTTCCGGCTATCTTCCCGTGCACTGCATTTATCATTTGCTGCGGAGCCGCACGTTTACTAAGCATCAGGTTTGTGTCGACATAAAACCATTTGGATTGAAGGGAATTCTGCGATTTATTTGTCACCGGCTCATCAGACAAAGCAGCTATTGAGACTGATGCAGTCAGGGGTGATTTAATAATTTCACTCAGATGAAGGACAGTTACATCGGTAAACAGAGTTTTTAAATCACACATTAAGTCATGGCTTATCGATCTGGCCAGCTCGTGCCAAGCATCTCTGAGAATTTTGTTAATGGGTACTTTTTAGATCTGCAGATGATTGTTTGTATGGCAGATATAGGGAGTGGCAGTGGGGCTCCATCCGTTTGGAAGAACCATATTGTGGTTGGATAGTGGGGTCTCTGTTCAGCGTTCGTGACCTGTTAGGTTACCACGGAAATAGTGGGGAGGGGTGGGGTCTTTGTGCACGATCTAGTCGGATACAAGAGAGCTGGGTTTTTTGACTTTTTCCTTTATATTCTTTATGTAATTCCATTGATTTGACCAACACAGGGCATTGCAAATTGCAGGTGAGTATCACAGACTGGGTTTATCGGCAACTGTGCCACTGCGTGACGCCAATTCATCCTGTTATAGCACCTCTGATTGAAGCATTCGTCAACTCGGTTATTGTACCAGCATCACGCTCCGACTGCACCAACGATCCGATATCAGAAGATGAACTTAGTGCTGTCTTCAGTGACTTGTGTGTGCTGAGTGAAGATGAAAGAAATAGATCAAAGAGAGTTGGCTTCACCACACAGTTGTTACTTGTCTACTATGTTCTGCTGTATGAGGACACACTGCTAACTAATATGTCATCTATTGGTATGTTTTTTTTGTATTTGTATTTTTTCTTCTAACGTTATAGCATATCATTTTATCCAAATAGGTTTTTTGTTCTTCTGATGTGCTTTGATGCAGTTGGTAAGACATCAGGAGTTACACCAAACCTGAAACATTTTGCTGCCACAATTTTAAAAGTTTACTCTAAGAGGACCTATTTTAACTTGCCTGCCTTTCAGTTCACACTGTTGTTGTTGATATATCGAATATTATCAGTGCAGTCTGTTTCATGATATTAGCGTTGCATTGTCCTGTTCAACAAATCCATTGTAACAGTAATTCTAGCAGTAGCAGCAACAGTTGCTTATGATGTCTGTCTTTGTTTTGTAAAACAGTTTGTTGTATGGAGTTATTAAAGATACTTTGAAGCATTTTGATGCTGTAAATTATTATGCCATTTATGGGCTTTGGAATGAAGATTCAGTGTGGATGACTGGGAGAGTGGTATGTCTGCTGGCTGCTCTGCAGGTTCAGTTGTTTGTCAGTGCATGCAATGGATGGCTGCATAATGTGTTTTAGTTGCATTAACTCTCCCCTCCCGTCTTCCAATAGACAGCATTCTGAAATTAATGCCTGTCTGGAGGATAACGGAAGATTATTAGAACTACCATTATTGTTAATTACATATGCATGCGTACAATGGAGTTCTTACAATTTGGGGTATAATTTTGCTTGTTTTTTTGTGTTTTGTGTTTTTGTAAAGGTTAAACTTACCGTTCCATTACTATGTGTTTATGTGCATTCTGCCTGGAAAGGCCGTCCCCGAAATGACCTATACTGTGTCGGGTGGGACGTTAAACCCTACTTACTCACTCATTCATGTTTATCAGTGGCCATTTCTGACATACTGTTGCTTCCGGCTTTGATTTTGACTTGAATTATTAACAGTGCTATAAGTATCTGGAGCTTTTCCGGCTAATTGCGCAGTTTGCAAAAATCCCCATAACTTTACCGCCGGTTGACCGATCAACTTCATATTTGGCAGGTGTCATAAGGACCTCTTGCCACCTTGCCCCGGGTGACCTCGTTACCATGGCAACGGCCGTTCCCTCCGTCAGTCTGTCCCTCGTGGTGCTCCACTTAGAGCGAAAACGGAATAGCCTAAGAAGACCGAACACAGTAGGAAGGGTCCCTGTGACACGAGCACCCCATGGACCAATTTCAAGGTCACAGACGCAAAGGTCAAGGTGGATAATCGCGCAGTTGGTAAAAAATCCTCAACCACTCGCTTTACTTTGCGCCAAAAAATATCTAACAAAGCCAGTAATGTCACATTATTACGACTAAGTATCGCATTTGCCTGACTACTGACTGAACCAGACCTCGGTTTCGTGCCCTCTACCGCAGGAACAAACAGATCTAGAAAGCCTCAAAACAGCATGCACGTACTTAACTGCAAGGACGGCCCCATAGCGGGCGGCCCCTCAACGGCCGCACCCTCTTATTCTATTGGTGCAAAATCTGTTGTTGGCGTTTCAGTGGCGTTGAACCGGAAGGTGCATCAGTATTCTCCGGAGCTCGTAGCACGGATGCCAGTGAAGTACGTGCTGCAGCAGTCTCAGAAAAGCCCTACTCTCTACGCCGGTGTTTATTCTCCATTATTGCGGTCTGTACAGCATCTTTTCTGCGTTCCATTCTAATTTTCTTGTTATTTGATGATTAAAAGTAATCCGTTGTGGACAACTTTGTTTTGGTCATCGTCTCAACTTATTAATGCTACTGACAAGGATGCGAAGTTTTGTCAGTACTAAGTTGAAAATTTTATGTGGCGTAACCAGAGATAGGCAGAAGGATCAATCTTACTCTGTTCCGTGGTATTGCCATGTAAATGGTAGATATGATTATAATAGTGTCACAATTTTACGGTGCTGTTAGACATTGCAAAAATGCGTTTGTTTGATTTGATGAAGGCAGAACAGTGCAGATGGTTGCTGTGCTTTGTGTGTTTCTCCTAGGTCCAATTTTTCCATGCACATTTGATGGCCAATCAAATTGATCTCTGATCAGCTTTGAGACTTGATCGGAGATCATCTCAATAATCGTTTTTCCATTGCCAATTAGTGGCTAATCGTCCATCAAATCTGCCATTAAGTTGATGGCCGAATATTGGCCGATCAAGTCAGGTAATTGACGATTAAACACGGCGATCTGCAGTTCGTTGCTTATTCGCACCGGAAACATCGCTTCACTTCGCCGGTCAGATTGGCAGTTCACGCATTAAAATGACGTTCCAGGCATGGCGATCAATCACTACTGATCAGTTTATACTGTGTATAGTGTTTTGTGAAGAAATAAAATGGATTGATGCTCCCGTATGGATTTACGATAGAACGTATTTTTGACAGCAGACGATATGGATCATGTCGTTGATATAGTTGCTATGACGACGTTTACTGGCAACGGCGCACCCACTCGCAGCGCATGCTGGGTAATTTAGCACGACACTGCAAATCGAGGTCACCGTCAGCCAATCAGTTCGGCTCAGTTGACGGCCGATCAGCTAATCGCCGATCATGTAATTGGAGATCGAAAATGCATGAAAAAACAAAACACAGTTGATTGAGGATCCATTCTGAACATCAAGTTAATCAGAGATCAGTAAATTGGAGATCAGATTTAATTTGATTGACGATGGAAAAACCGGACCTTAGACTGCTATCATCTCTGCTAATCGCCATTGTACCAACTTTGCAATAACTTGGAGGTTGTTGTCATGAACATAACCAGAAGTAGTATCAGTAGCATTGTCTGACCTTGTTGATAGCGGATCTAGCTCTATACAGTGCATCAGGGATAGGCTGTTTTCATTCAGATCAAAATATTTCCATTAAAATTAAAATTAAAGGTGAGAATTGCTAGGCCAACGCAGTGTGCACTATGCACAGGAGACAAATATGGGTGCAGTATTTGTTATGTGGGGACATGGGCCCCTTAGGGAAGTATTTTTAAATTTAAAACAATTTTAGCCAACCGTACTTACATAACGGTCGAGCTTGTGGTACGATTGTCGTCTGTCATTTGTTTATCTGTCTGTCACAGATGTATTGTGGCTAAATGGTGCAGATAGGGCCTAGGTTGCTATTAATCACTAATGGGAAGTGACATATTGCCTTTCAAATGACGCGAAAGTCATTGACCTTGGATGACCTTGAAGGTCACGGACAACCAGTATGGTCAGTCACAGCTGAGCTTCTTGTTTTTTGTAGTTTTCAACTGCCACTCCTTTAGTTTTGAGGGTTGGAATGCACCCCGGTCGACTTCGAGCATGCTGAGTGTGAATGTATGAATTGCAGGCTAGTGGCTACACATTATCCACATCATTGTATGGTCAGTGATTGGCTGGATGAGGACTTGTCAAGGGGCGTGGCCTCAGCAGGTGCTATGGTCCTACGTACGACACAGTGTTCTGTTGACGATCTGTCTACAGGTTTGTTGGGTCTTTTTATTGTTTTTCTTGATACTGAACTCTGTGAATTTTTGTCTGAGTTTTTGAACCATCACCAAGAACTTTTAGTCTCAAGCTGACAGCTTCGTTAAAAGTTGATTTGCAATTTGTGCATGTGTAAAACAATAGTTTTCAATTGTGCACTTGCTTCTGTGTACATCTACATTGTGAGGCATAAAAAACACACCAAAATTTATTGATCGTAACTGGAAGATAGATTATCAGATTTTAATAACTTTTGGTACAAATATTCCGGACACAACTAGCCATCAAATGACTACTTATGTTCCTGCCTCACCAAGCATCTGTTTCCTCACTATCTGGGGAAAGCAGAACAAACAAAATATTACATTTTTGTTCAATGTAGTATCAATAGTTGATTCAAATAACACACATTTAGCACATTTTGTCTAAATTGCTAGAACTTTGGCTGGCAGTGTATCCAGTTGTCTAGTTATGCAACCACTATCAGTGAATATTCGAAATATCGGCCATTTGTGTAAACACAGGCAGGGAGATGCATTCTCCATTTATTGACAGCAGTGTTGTTATTGTTCTGCTCCAAACTTCAAACAGCTGCTTCGTGAGTTCAATGATATTTTTAACAGCATCCCTTAAACTCATGGCTGCATAACACTGCAAACATAGTTGAACGTACTGTGAACAGGGCTGTTAGGGGCTACATATCTGAAACAATGAAATTTGCTGATGTTTTGCTTTTTTTATTTTAGCTCATGTTGCATTTGTACTGTTTCCTCAGGTAATGCAGCAACGGACGTTAGGTGAGCTGGGAATTTAAAGGGCCATTTGATGGCCAGTTGTGTTAGGAATGTTTATTCATACAAAAATTTATCAAAATTGCATTATCCTTTTTCAAGTTACTATCAGTAATGTCACGGATGGTTTTTGGCATATTTTGTTCATTCTAATGCCAATGTCATGTGTTTTGATTTTCCCAGGTAGTGCAGAAACGTGTTAGGTGAGGTGGAAACTTAAATAATCATTTGATGGCCAGTTGTATCAGGAATAGTTTTACCAAAAATTATTAAAATCCGTTAATCTACCTTTAAGTTATGGTCGATAAATTTTGGTGTGTTTTTATGCCTCACAGTGTAGTCACAAACGGTAAACCAATTTGTTTGAAACTGTGTGCTAAAAACTGATGTATTTGGAAAATTTATAGAGAGCATGCACCAACTATTTTGCAACTTGTTTCTGGTCTACTTTTGGTATGTGCTATAAATTTGATGCAAAGATAAGCTAGATGCAGGCAAAGAGTATAAACATTGTCTGAGCCTTGAAGGCTGTTCATTTTTAGATTTGATGATTTTTCGGGCTTTGCATCACTCTTAATAATTTTTTTTATCATAACCTGATCGTAAGTTGTTGAGTGATTTGCAACAAGCATATGTGGATAGTTAACATTCGCTCTTTTCTTTGGCAGATGTATTAATTGTGCACGGTGTTTTGTGGTGAATGCAGTACTCTGGTATAGTTGAGTTTAGTAGTCTGTTGTTGCTGTAGCGTTTGAGGAGCTGTTAACCAACCCTGGCCAGTGCATCAGGCTGATGGATGCTCTGCTGGCAAAGTCATCTATGGATCTGCTGATATACCGCAATGTTCTTGTCTCGAGTTTGCCACGACTGCTTGATGACAACATACCCCGTCATTGCCAGGATCTTGCTGCACGCATCTGGAATAAGATGAATGGCATCTTTCCAAGCAGGTGAAATTGCGTGATTAACTGTCTCATTTAAAGCGCTTTGTCTGAACGAAGAAATAAACTTAACTGACTGGGATGATTATTCATTGTAAAGTCGCAATAGCTTGCTTGCATGGTTTGTAACATGTAGAGATAGGAAAATACTGCATGATTTTTTTATTCATGGCGGGATAACAAATCGTCGATCAGTTGTAAAATTACAGAGATACGCGTAATGTTTAATATGTTACTTTCTTTTTGTCGATCGGAGTCATGAAGCTGTTAGTACGGCCGTGAGATTAATCATAGCGGTGCATTATGCAGTTATGTAGCTTTGGGATATACTTTATTTTGTTTGTACTTCCATTTTCATTCATCATCAGCTGATGGTGTTATTTCATTGTTACTGGTTTGACTACTGTTTTAAAAGTTAAAGGTTAAAGGTTGTGTATAGCTTTTTATTGGAAACCCATTGCAGAGCTACGAAACAGCATCTGCCATATGGGGTCACATAATGTTACCTGCCACCCAACGCAGGTGAACGTGCTCCACCTTAATCCTAGCCAGGCTGGCCAGTGCTTGATTTACTTACCCCAGAGGGATGGAAGGCTGAGTTGACCTTGCCTCTGACCTTGTTGCTGTCTAACATCGTTTTACTTTCGGGCTGTTTGCTTTATTTGCAAAGTGGTGGTGTAGAGTGTGTGAAAGCTGTGTCCTTGCTCTGTGTGTATTTGCAGTTTGATGAGTCAGACAGTGAACGCACTGAGGCCATGTGCTGACACTGGGCCGGGAGCCGTGGTTCGAGATGACTACACCGAAGACGACATAACTCTCGACCCACTGATAGTGCTGCGCTGTGATAGCCGAGTCTTTCGGTTTGTAGCAAGCACTATCTGCTGGTTTACGGAAGTCACTTTTTACGTCGTGCTTCGCTTATTTGAAAGCTGGGATGTTTTGTGGTTCAAGTTGACACTTTTTACCGCATGATGCACATCGCGCATACATGACGTACTGTGCAAAGTGCAGTATTGCCCACATATGTTGTCTGTTCATCTGTCTGTAGTGTTGACATATCATGACCGCTGGCCATATGCATTGGCTTACTTGGAAATTAATTGCACAAGTAATTAGCTTAAGGTTGCCCCAGCATTAGCAGTTCAGTCCTTGGGGATATGATAAAAATTTTTGGCCAGAATAGGGGTAGATGACTGATTGCAGTATGGTAGGAGCAATGTTGTGATTGATCATTGATAGGACTAGAACTGCCAGCTTATGGATGCTTCTGTCATTCTCAGACAAACACATTAAACTGCCTGTGGTGATGCATGGTTTAACTGATAGCTTGGCTTTTGTTGTTTCTAAGTAGCAATTTGGCTGCTGGATTTCTGATGCTACCAGTAGTTCTGTAACAAACAGACTTTTGTTACATCCGTCTCCTATAGTTTTGATGTGTGGGGTCATGTTCAGAATTTGGTATATGTTTTGTGCGATAGCTAGACACTGTTGTATGATATTTTTATATACTACATGTATAGTTATGTACTGTACTCTGTACTGCCAAGGCACATACAGATTGACATAACTGAACTGAACGGAACGGAACTGACACGGTTTAGCTTTTGACAAACTGACCCATGGGCGATTAGGGCGAGCCCACTGGTCATTGGTTGACACGTATGTGCCCATAGTCATGTAGACACCAATGCCATTGGACACTGCCTACTGCAGTGCATTACTGCTTGCCCATTGGTTAGTTCATAGAGAAACTAAACCATGTCAGTTCAGTTCAGTTACGTCACTGCGTACGCACCTTTAGTCTGAATGCAGCGTTTTTAGTCTTTCAGTTTATTTGCTATGAATGTTCAGCTGTCCGCCGCTGATGGAGATAACGCTGCGGATATTGGAATCATTTCTACAGGCGTCTCGATCATACCTTTCTAAGCACATTCAGGTAGCTCATTGTTATTGTTGCTGTTTTGTTGGGACTGTAGTCTTCCAGTCTTGTTACGGATGATGTGGTTAGTCGCCAGTGTATTTCCTGCATTCTTTTTGTACATTAATTTCATTGTTAGCGTAACTACAGCGTGAGTCAGAAAAGCCTGGCACCAAACTCTTGTTCCAGTGAAACGAAGTTGCCAATCAGTCTGTATCTGGTGAAAATATGGATAAGAGTTTGGTGCCATGTTTTTGTTATTCGCATTTAGGTGAACCGTGTTATAAGACGAGGTATTTATCTGGCTGTTGTTGCATTGTTAGATGAACCCGTTAGTGGATAAGTCAAGTTCGCAGGTGTCCAGTGAAGAATGTGAGAAGCTTCGTTCGGCGTTAGTTGCAGCGCAGGAAAGTGCCGCTGTTCAACTGCTGCTTGAATGCTGCTTGCCTTGCGATGAAGCCGAACGTGTGAGTTCCGTTGTTAGTTTTAACTTGTTTGCAGATGTCAGGTTTGTTGAGTGAAGGATGTAAAAACAGTATTAATTTACGGTTCCACCAAAAGTTATTCAAAACGTAAAATACCAGTAATGGAAATATCTGTTTGATACTTTGTTGACACTTGCAACAGCCTGCTACAACTGCTCGCTGCATTTCTTACGACAGTTCTTGTCTAGTGAAAGAGTGTTTGTGATCACAGTTCCAAAGATAACTCAGTCTTGGAGAGAGTGTGACAATTGGCAGGACAGATGGTGGACTCATCCAGGCCTGGAAATCAGTCCGACATGATTGGCTCGGCCAGATTGATTCACAGCCTGCTGCGCAGAGTTAAAGATTTTTGAATATTTAAGTTTGCCCACACTGATTAAAATTTTGAATAAATGGCCATTTGGCCAGTTTTGTGTGATATCAGTTTGTTATATAGATTAACTGTTGGATCTGTTAGGTGAATCCATTGGTGGATGAGTGTAGTCAGTAAATAATAGTAGATAGCATTTGATGAGTAGAAATTTAGCTGTTGTAATGTCGGCAAAATTAACTGGGTGGAAAAATCAGTGGGCCACATTGGCCCATTTGACAGTCAAGTTACTTAATCGTAGATGGGTCATACAGCATAATCTAAACTTATTAATTACTAGCACAATGCTGATTTATTGATTGGCTGATATCATAATGATAAGTTTTTGGTTGCTTTTATACTGTCAGTTGGAAGACAGACAGGACATTCGACCTGTAAACGTACATGCCTCAGTACATATAGTTTCCAAATGTTTACTTTTTAGTACTGGCCAGACCTGGAGTGACTCCACAAAAATGGGCCTTTTAGGCCGTAAAAACAAGTACATGTATTTAGTTGCATGAGTAATTTTCTGTCATCACTGATGAATTGCATTGTGTGATTTTGTTGTTGTTGAATGATTTGAATCTTCTGGCAAGTCTTTCTGTGCAAACAGAATGGCAGCGGGTTGCTGTCGAATTGGCGTGAAGTCCAAGGCATTGTCTGTTCTCATCTGCACCATCTCTTCATTGCTGACCCGGGACTTGCCAAGCTCGTCCATTTCCAGGTCGCACACTTCCATCAATTTATTAATCTGCTCATTTGTTTATTCGTTTTTTCATTCACTCACTAAGTGACATCAGTGGACATTGTTTTAAATCAGGCTTTAAGACATGTATTTTTACAATTGCATTTACTTGTAACAGATGCATCCGAGAAATTTGTTTATGAGTCGCTTTACAACTTACAGATTGATTTATTCATTCATTCGTGGCTGGTGCTACCTGCTGTTGTTGCAGCATTTCCGGAAATTTCTGTCTTCTGCCATCTTTTGCAGTTCCAGAGGATAGAAAAAACTATGAATATATCACACATAAGGCAGAGATTATTAGCTGTTGTCAGTCCTACATTTTGTCTTACTAAAACACAATTGCATGTGATAAACCTAAACTTGTTTTAGTTATTTGATAATTATTATGGTAGTGGGCCAAAAGCTGTTTTAGGTTTTTATTTAGTTTTAGTTTTCGTGTTATAATGGATGTGGTAGGCAGTTCCATATTAGTTTTGCTTTATTTATTGCATAAGATAGACGTGTATATTTTCTGGTCGTAGGGCTACCCGCGTGAGCTGTTACCTCTGACCGTGACTGGTATTCCATCGATGCACATTTGCCTTGACTTCATTCCTGAACTGATCGCTCAGCCTCACCTTGACAAACAGGTCCAAACCACTTTCACTCTGTTGGTTCTTGATTATCATTGTTTTATACACTGTTTTCTAATCCTATTTCTTCTTCTTTAGATTACAAGTTGAACTTTGTTGTTGTTGTTGTTGTTGTAGTCTATAGCTCTTCTTTTTTGTCAGTTATTGTCGAGCTTGAGAAAATCAGCCACCGTGTCTGTGTAGTCCCATAAGTCTTGAGTTGTCAGTTGTGTTGGGCGGACACGGCACTGGGACAAAGGTTCAACGGAGTGTGGTGCCTCTCCACAGTCAGGGACAGACATCTGTCACGCCTGCAGTGATGCAGGCTTTGTAGGAATTCAGAAGCCGGCAGTGACCCGAACGTAACTGTGCAAGAGTAGTGCGAATGGTTGAACTTTGTCAATTTTAAGGCTTACAATAGAACTGGTATGCCACTGGTGTATGGTCGACCAGGAATGTTATCAGTTAGTACAGGTAGAATAGACATGAACATCTCTGGCTCTGAGTCGGAGGATTGCGATTTTTCGCTGATATATGGGGAGTACCTCAATGTAGGTGGAGCACGGCCTTTCCTTCTCAGACACTCTAGCATCGTGTTTTTATTGGCAGTATTTCGCCGTTATTATTACGTCTGTGCTAAATGATTAAGATGCAGTAGTCCACAGTATTCTATTGTGCATTATTATAATTTATTAAATAGCCTTCAGCACCTGGGCAGCTGCAGGAATTTTATTTGGCACGTATAAGTTATAGCTCTAATGATTCCCAAAAGTTCAGTGTCGTGGGACCTGTTGAACCTCGATAGCACTGTGCAGAAATTGTCCGTTTAAAGTCATAACTAGTAGTAATATAACAACACCGAGACCATGATCCCATAGGTGACATCATTGATAACTAGGCTAACTTGTTATCTCCGCCAAGGTGAACGTAGTGAACACTGGAGGAGATTAAGAGATTGGTCGTTCTGTTCTTGTTTCCGTGTTTCCGTCGTTCCTTCTGTGTGCATGATGACTCATAATAGCAATGACGTCATTGCTCTAACAGTGCAAGCAGCAACGCCGGCTATTACTTTTCCCTCCCTTTCCCCTGCTGCAAAGCGGCTTTTCCTTCTCCCTCCCCTTTTCTTGTTGTAGTAATAGTTGTAGGTGTAGTAGTAGTAGCAGTAGTAGTACTAATGTTTAAATTACTTTACTTGCGGAGATATGCACTCACACGAGCGCCTTGTAGTTGTTGTTGTGGTGTTTGTATTGTGCAAGGTGTTTGCGATTGATGTGGTCTCATATTTGAGTTTGCACTACGCACTGCCCAAATCACTGGCTGTAGCTCGACTGGCAATCAACGTCATGAAAACAATGCTTACGGGTGTGTACATGCCTTATGGTTGTATATTTTCTGCACCATGCTGTGCATTTGTTACTTTCATGATGTCTGTTGCAACAATATGTCTTTTGGGAGTGTGTCGAATTTTTTTGGTTTCATCAAAAAGACTTGTTTTTGCGAGTGACTGCGTTACCAAGTAACAACAGTCAACTACCTCCTGGAAATGATTTGCACATTATCACTAAGTCTTTATGACATTTAATTATTAGCTTTCCACCTTATACGTGTATGTTTGCACTTCACTTGTTTGCTGCAATGCTCATGGACATTGGACAGTCGATAGGGCAGTTTTCCTTTGAAACCACTATTTGCCTGCAAATAATGCAGAAAACCGACTGAATGGAATTGAAAAGTCTGGGAAGTTTGGTTTGGTTATTATGGGGCCGTCCTTCCTAGAAGGAGGCCCCATTATGTATCGATGCTGTCCGTCCGTCTGTCTGTCTGTCTGTCTCTCCGTCCGTCCGTCTGTCCCGTGCCTACTTCTTTTTACATATCGTTTTAGGTACGTGAGCCTTAACTCGTATGGAAAACGAAATTCCCATAGTAAAGATAGGGAAATTGCCGGGACGTACTCAACTGCAAGGACGGCCCCATAGCGGGCGGCCCCTCAACGGCCGCACCTTCTTGTTTAAAAAGCAAACCAAATTGACTTCGGTTTTCTGCCACATCTCTAATATTGTATCGTACTGTGTGTTGTGTCCATGGTGACTAGTGCTGCCTCACAGTACGCTGCCCGACTTCTACATCGCCTCCCTGCCATCACTGGTTCGGTTTTGTCGAGCGTTCCCGCCACTCTGCGATGACGCTATGAGTCTGCTGCTGCAGCTGGGACGCAGTGTTCACGCTCATCTGTCCATCGTCAATGCCAGCTCAGTCGGTCAGCAGCCTTCATTCTCACTCTTTTCATTTTTGTATCTTGTTTTTGTAAAAGATGTACAGTTGGGTAACTGTTAACTTGTTTTTTCATTGGTTGGCTTCACGTCTTGTCATAATCTTTGATGTCTTGTCTCTAATCAAACAGTGTACACACAGGGTGGTGCAAAATTAATTCCAGCATTTCGTAAAAAGGTTAAAGGCGGTGCTATAGCTCTTAATGGTAGCCATTTCAGAGCTACGGAGCATCACCTGCTGTATGGGATCCCGCAGTGTTACCTGCCACCGACCACAGGTGAACGTGCTCCACCTTAACCCCAGTTAGATAAGCCAGTACTCGATTTAGTTACTCCTCAGGGATGGAAGGCTGAGTTGACCTAGGCGGCTGGTTATATACCGAGATGGTTTATCTGCCTGCAAGCAGTCACCCATCTAAGTACTAACCTGACCCAGTGTAGAGTAACTTTGTTGATCAGACACAACGCGTTACCGCTGTGCCATGCCACCAACCCACCGATAGCACATACACGACACACAGCTTTGAATCTAGTGTTGCTGTGAGCTTCATACATATTGATGAGAAATGTTAATTGTTTGTAGGCCTACCATATGATAGCACATTGGCTAAAGCAAGTCAACAACAACCGCATGCCCCTAGGACATCCAGTACTGCATACAGCCAGCTCTACAGCTGCGTGTTTCAGACGTTCTCAGAGATTGCTGGGTCAACGACTTTGCTTCATCATCACCTGCAGTCTTAGCGTGAATTACTTTCACGAACCGTGCAGTCTTGGTCACCGGTACAGAGAATGGGGATAAATACCGGTAGTAGTCCTTGTGACTTTTGAGATTTTCCCTCATACGTGTGCCATATGATATATGAAGGAACAGACTGCTGGAGGAGTTAATGACATTTAATGGCAAAATTAGGCTCTTTGAAAAGTCATATCAGAACCTCATCGTTTGAAGTTTCACTCCATTATTTGTCAGACCGTTTAAGCCTAACTGCTTCTTCATTCTTTATACTGGTGAATTGTTTAAACTTTAAGTAGTGCAAATCATTCATAATGTCATGTCATCATACTTAGGCAGTTGTGATTGTTTTGATTTTCACTTGATGTGATGTAACACATTTTAAGCTATTATTGAGAACTGATTGTTAGGCTTTACATTGCAATGTGTTTGCATCTGTATAATTCTCATAGTTTACTGTATACGGTACGTATGAAATAGACCAAGTTCTGTCAAGTTTTGTCTCTGCCAAACACGTGAGACCATGTTTCAACCTCCATCTGTGTTTGTTTATTGGACTGCTCAAAAACTTATGTATGGATTTTGATGACATTTTTAGAGGTTTGGGGTGTAGCCCAAAGAGCTCTCAAGATTCTGGTGCCAATCAGGATTCTTTTGTGCATTGTGGATCGTCCAGAATTTTTTACCATTAGGAGTTAGAGCACGAAATGAGACTCTGTTGTGTTCACCAGGTGACAGCAGCACCATTCTTGGGGAGGTTTGTGCTCTCCAAGTGCTTTTCGTTCATTTCACTGCCATGACATTTTGTGACATAGGGCAGTGTGTGTGTGGAAAAAACGTTATTTTGTGTGATCTCATTATTTTTTTCCTGTGAACTTTCTGTTAGTTTGGATTTGTTTGTGAACACTTGATAGTTGCCAGATAATAAGAAACAACATTTTCAGCCTATTCATGTACTCACTATTTGTAGCACATAGTTCACTTCTGCGTGACCATGTCTGGCATTTCAGCTGCAAAGTTCGTTTTTGCGTCACTGTATTATGAAAATCCTCATAACGTTACCATTCTTGCAATGATTAAAGGCTGTTGTTATCCAAAGGGTACTTTAAATGCAATTATACTTCTCAAAGAAAACAGTTTTTTTTCACTCTGCAGTGTCACTGTAGGATATAGGATTGACTGTTCATGTTTCTGAAAAAAACTGAAGAAGTGCTATCAAGTGTTAAGTTGGTATGTTGCATGTGTTAGCATGTGTTATAATGTTAGTTAATTACAGTGACTGAATACAAAGTATTTTATTGGTTAATTCACACTGATACAATATTGGAACAGGGTCCGTCTGTGATGTTTAAATGACATTTTGAAAATCCGTGTGAAAAGCCCCCCGTGATGAAAAGTGTTCCCCCAATGAATCAGGATCAGCCCTGCCACTGACTGTTTGAAATTTGTAAATATCCAGTCAGTTATGGCTGTACTTTTTTGCATAGAAAAAAAACAAATGGTGGTAATTACATTGCACTGTCAATTTAACTCGGCTGGGAGCCCAGGGGAAGACGAAGCGTAGAATAGGGAGACAGAAGTCCCCCTGGGCTGCTATCTGTTGCCCCCCCCCACTATTTCCAGTACAGCCATGTGGCCAGCTGACGATCTACCGTGTTAAACTGATACTAAAATGATACACATTATACCATCATATCGTCACAATATTAACAGTTTGTATACCCGTGTGAACGACGTTAAGTTAGCTGCCAGTTGTATATACACATCACTTGCAAGCAGTGGTTGAAGCGGAGACTGGTGTGCCCCTGTTTTAATTTCTGCCCCTACTGGAATCTAAGCTCTCCCGTAGTTGCCCCATCCTGGTGTGCTAAAAGTAAGTTTTAAGTCCGTAGATTGCAGATGCTAGTACAATTTTCTTTATCTCGTGCACAGCGTTTTTTTCAGTCAGCTGGTGCTATAGGCAAAGGTTAATGAATCTCTGATAACTGAGCATTAGAATATGATATGTGAAAGTAAAGGCCAAATTCCATTTAGCTAGTTTGTTCGACAACTTGTTGGCCAACTCGTGTTGGCCAACAAGTTGTCGAACTGTTGGCCAACAAGTTGTCGAACTAGTTCGCTATGTTGTCCAACAAGTTCGACAACTTTTGTGTTGGCCAACTTGTTGCCAACACACCAGATCAATCTCAACATGTCGAGATTGAAACAACAAGTTGGCCAACTTTTTTGTTGGGTTGCCAATATGTCAAGATATATGAATACTGTTTAGCCTATTTATTAATGTCTCTGAAGTCAGTCCTCGATCCAAAGTTTTATGCGTCCATTCGCATAAAACTTTGGACTGTTCGACAGTTCTGGTAGCAAGGTATTATAAGTGCCAAACTGATCCCGAAGTTGCAAATATCGCCTGACCCATACAGTATTCTTGCGTTTCTTTCGCTGAAAGGCAGTTGGAAGAGTAGCGACAGCGCCAAAACTTGCAATTATGGATGTACAGGCTACAATCACTGCTGTTTCATCGTCGTCCATCTTGAAACCAAGTAGGTCATGTCAAAACAAAAAAATTTGGTCACTGTCTAGCAAGAAGTTCGACACCAAGTTCGCTGGTTGCGCAACTTGTTCGCCAACCGAGTGGAGGTACGAAAATCGTGTTGGCCAACTTGTTGGCCAACTAACTAGCTAAATGGAATTTGGCCTTTAGCGTTCCGTGTCGCTACGCCAAATTCCACTACACTGCGCGACTTGACACACTAAATGTTTTCCAGTCAGTTGTGCAGATGAATATCGCCGCCTTCCCAATACCTACTTTGCTCATCTCGTTCTTGGATTTTTTATCGTCCTGACCACCTCCCATCTGCAGGCTGCTGCCAGTTTAACCACTGCTTGCGAGCAGAATCTATCGAGTACCCCAATGACAATCAACAGTGCAGAAATCTGCAGGCACGAACGATTAGATCAGAAGTTGAACTGGCTTGGACACATCCTGAGAAGAGCTTTGTCGACATTACCAAACACGCACCATACGCTGCAGTTAGGCCGCATACCAGTAATGGAGCTGAATCACAGGAGGTAGTAGTTTCAGCGCCTCAGATTCAGTGAGTTTCTCGCTGACATTGTGCGCTTTATTAATTAAATTTACTTACTTACTTACTTACTTCACTAGTTCTAATTCACTAGCACCTGTCATGGTGCGAGTGCACTTACCCACTTCAGTATAGCCTATTATTATTATTAATGCAAGATTAATGCAATATTATTAATGCCTATGCAAATAGAATAAATACATTAAGTTATAACGGGAGTGCAACGCACCGTGAAGTGCACCATCTAAACAGTTAGGCCTATGTTACTACATATAGTAGCCTACTACTGTATTAGCCTACTTAACATTCACTGGTGGTACCATGCTACCATGAAGTGCTACCATGAAGTTTTTCTAGACGGATGGGACAGATCCCAGAAAGGGGAGGGGACAATGCCGAACCCACCCTCCCAGACTTAAGGCAATGACACAGCCGAATGCAGTTGTCGGCCAAATGTTCTGTATAATAGGTCGTTACTGAGTAAGGACGAGTCTAGCCTGGAGATGGCCTAGAATGGATTCCGTCCTGCCTCGAAAGACGGGGGTTGGAGGAAGAGGGTTAGGTCCGAGGTCGGGGGGGGTTATGTTCTAGTGGGGTCAGCGACAGATCTCATCGAGTACAATGTCGGCTGCGTCGATGCTGTCTGAGCCCATCATGACGACGTAGTCACTGGTCGGCGTAGAGGCAATGCCGTTCAGTTCAGCCTGGTTGACGTCATCACCGACGCCGACGCCGTACAGCTCGACCCCGCTCTGACGAGCCGCCTCCGCCTCACTCAGAGTCAGCCCGGCCAGCACGTTCGACCGGCCGTCCGTCACCACGACGCCGATGTTTGGGATTCCCGGACGATCACCGTGATCGGCCGTGAAGACGGATGAGTAGAGCAGTCCGAGAGCAGCTTGAGTGTTTGTCTCGCCGCCGTGCTCACTGAACGGCAGGGACAGCGCGTGCTGTATCTGTCAGCACGAAGCACACATACCCGCTATAAAGATGTATAGTCTATGTAGTGCCAGAGACGCCGTCTTTTTCCAGCCGCGTCTCCTCACCACTTTACTGAAATCCATGTAAAAGGCAGAATGCAAGAGTCATGATTTTAGCGTAGCTTTAACATACAAATTTTGTCTACAGTTTGTTTCATTTTGACGCACTTAGTGATTCCTGTAGGCCTTAATACGCTAATGTAGGCTTACAGCAAGTTTGTCCAAATTGGCATATATAGTATGCCTATCAGAAATAACTTTGCTATCCAGTGCAACTCAATCAGTAAAAACTAGTGATTGCAATCCCATCCCGGGATCCGGGATTGAGAAATCTGTAATCCCGGGATCCCGTTTCGGGATTAGGCTTACAGAATGGTCGCAGTTTTAATATCCATAGTGGACTTATTTCATGTATGAGAATGTAATTAATAGGCCGACCGTACGGAAGGTATTGCGAGTGTAGGGAGTGACTATGACTGTATAAACACAAATTACAGTACACAGAAGAAGTAGAACTGTATAACGCACATCAAATATTTTATTCATTAAAGGGCTAGAATTATTATTTGTGTTATTTGACACTCAAAAACACATTATTTGACGAATTTTTGTAATCCCGTAATACCGGGATTGAGACGCGGCCAATCCCGGGATTCGGGATCTCGGGATTGCAAACAGTAGTAAAAACGAGAACCACTCACAAAAATGACCACTGGTGGTTTACAAGATGAAACCTAAGATAAAAAACTTACTAACATATATGAATTTCTAAAAAAAGGTTACGAAACGCCAGCTGAAACAGTGATGTTTTCAGTGTAATAAGTTGAGAACGTCGTTAGGTTACCTGTTGGTTGGTGGAATACTTGTCGAGGTGGAAGCTGACGTTGGCCGAGTCCGAGTACCTGATCACGGCTATCCTGGTCAGTCCGGAGCTGACCGGAAGTCCGAGCGTCAACCAGTGGGTGAAATCCAAGATGGCGCCGAATGTCTCGAGGTTGCTACCGGACAAGTCTAGAACAATCGCTACGTCCATCTGACGACTACACGCTGTCACAGTTTGCAATCGCAACAAATTTAAAATACACAAATTTTATTATAAACTTACGTTTAACCAACTCCGTATACCATGGTCTAGCCTATATTTATGTCGTGCGTTCTCTGATAAATAAATTTTGCAAGATTTGTGCAACATTTTTTTATTTTAAATTCACAGTAATCAATGTTAAGACGGTAGGTTCGACGGTTATCAATAACTGTTTAAATGAGAAAATTAAGACAGTTCATATGCCAAAATTAATTATTGGCGAGACTATATAGCTCACGTCTTAACGCACATTCAGCGTGTTCGGAGTCGAGGAGGAGTAACGCCGACCTCGAACAGAAAGCAGATACAAGACATCGGTGTTGAGGTAGCTAGAAATGGCAAAGTCAAAAAATCGAAATGTCCCCCCCCAAAAAAAAAAATTTCGGTGGGGGTAGGGTGTTACCCAAACTGCAGAGGGGAAATCGACAACAGAATATCGTGTGAAAAATTTATGAAGATCGGTCCTGTCAAACTTCAGTTGCATGCAGGCGATGTTCTAAGACTGTGCAATAGCCGGGCAAATTGGACTTTTCTCCATTTTGAACCGGACGCCAAATTTGACCGGAATTAGGTAAAAGCTGAAACTTGGCAGTTTTCTTCACTGAGCCATTGTATATAAAAATGCGGATAATGGGCACGACGGCATTGTAACTGACGTCGCAAAGTGGCCATCACTTGAATTAATTACAATTTTTGAAAAATTTAGTCAAAATTGGCCAAAAATTAGGTGGGTCAGTTTGGGGGTTTACAGTACCTAGATATATTTCGACCACCCCATACTTTTGTACCTCGCTGGAAACTGTTGATAACGCTCTATCTTTTGTTAAATTTTGACTCGTCAAAAATGTTTTTGTTTTGAGGAGCATTTGTTCGAATTTTGTGAACCCAGAAGTGAAAAAATGATGAAAAATTTTAACCATTCATAATTTTTAGTGGAGAGGGGCCAGGGTTAACTTTTTTGACGAATATGATAGCAACTATGAACTTTGGCCCACATACACACCTAGAACTTTCTGGACCATCCTTTGAATTAATTACGATTTTTGAAAACTTTGTCAAAAATCGTCAAAAATTAAGTTACATTTGGGGGGGGGCAATTTGGAGTTGAAAATAAACCCAATTTTTAAAATTTTTGCCCCCGCACTGAACCCTCTGGTCCATATCTAACAATCTGGCGCAAAAAGCAGATTGATATCGCTTACAGTTTCTGAGATCTGCTCTACGGCGCATTTGACCCCTGAAAAAAGGAAAAAAATTAACATTTCCCTCTCGCCCCATGTAAAATTTTGGGGTCTGAAATTTTACTAGTGCATGGGCCCGGTAGTGCCCCATCTGCAAAAAATCTTTGTGTTCCCATCTCCCCTAATGGGGGAGATATGAGGGGTTGAATATTTTTCTTTTTCCCTTTCCTTCACAACCCCCGTTTGTCAGATTCCCCCAACTTTTCACAGACTGCTAGCCCTTGACCTCCGCCACAATCCCTGAAATGGTAAATGTAGGGTCCATAGCTTTTTTGCTAGACCAAAAAACACGGGTTGAGCGGATGGCAGGTCTAGGCGTAGCAGATTTCCTCTAAAACGGAGTCTTTATATTCTGTTGGATACTCCACCATGCGGGAGTGTAGGTAGCAGTCGCTCCATCAGTCACATTTGTACGACTACTGTGGTTGTTGCGAAAGAAAAGTGGCAAGTGTTCATAATGTAGGCTTGCATGGTAGGACTTGCTTATTCTGTTTATTCGGTACCGAATTGATCGTTATATTTAGGGAGGCGGACAAACGGCAAGAAAATGCGACGGAAATAACAGTACCGAAGTCTTTCAATCCTGAGACTTACATCGTTCGCATCTTTCTCCGGCGAAGCCTCGAGGACACTCGCAGAAATACCTGTGCATTTCGTTGATGCAGCTGCCTCCGTTTAGACACGGATTACTCAAACACTCGTCCCGATCTGCAACAGATACAGTACAGAACACAAACCTTTCGGTCTTTTGCAGGTTCTTTAGACGTTATTGGCACGGAATACAGTAGTATAGGCTGTACATCGTGTCCGAAAAAAAAGATCCCGGCCATTTTCGATTGTAACGTGAAGAAAGATTATCAGATTTTAATCATTTTTGACACTGATATTTCCGACACATTTGGCGATCAAATAGCTGTCCAATTTTCCACCGCACTCATTGTCTGCGTTTTTCACTACCTGAGAAACAAAACCAACGAAATATTGCATTCTTATCTCATTCTGCCTGTTAGGGTTTTCCCAGGTAGTGCAGAAGCAGACATTTGGTGAGGTGGGAACTAGAACGGTCATTTGATGGCAAGTAATGTCAAAAATGTCTGCACCAAAATTACGAAAATCTGTCAATCCTTCTTTAAGTTAGAAACATTAAGGTTGGGGATGCTTTTTGACATATTTCTGTTATTTCAACTCATGTCGTTGGTTATTTCCCCAGGTAGTGCAGAAGCAGACATTGGGTGAGGTAGAATATTGAACGCTAATTCGACGGCCAGTTGTGCCAAGAATAAACGTACCAAAAATTATTAAAATTGGATATCCTTTCTTCAAGTGACAATCGATAATGTTCGGGATCTTTTTTTCCGGACACGGTGTATAATATCGTTTATTGCACACAGCTGACAAACCGCAACTGAATATACCGAGAACGAAACTACTAAAACAATAAAAAAAACATACAAGAGTTAAAAGTCTAATAGCATTGTTTGTACAGCATGCGAGTTGGAAAAATTACAGTCCGATAGATAATTGTCATGATCAGAAAGAGAGAGACTATGTGAACGAGGCCTAAAACTGTAATTCCGAGGAGGGAGGTGGGAGCATATGGTGAAGAACATGATTGGAATTAGCATAGGTTTTATTAAACAGTTGTTCAGCAATGTTCTCACACGTGTGGAATGTGAAATATATCTGATGGAAATTGGTGTTCAGCACTCCGCACAACACGCAGTTTTGAGAGACGCACAGCTTACAGACAAAATGCAATCACGGTTGCAATTACAAACTACCGAAAGTGCGTTTAAAAATGTAAAATCTTGCGGGGAACTAACGATATCATGCTGAAAGTTCTGTACTGTAGTTTGCAGTCGGAACTTACACCGTTAGTTAACATGCGCGAGATATGCGCTATTTTCGTGAGGTTCTTCACATCCGGTGACCTTGAAGTTTGACCTCTCAAACTCAAAATTGGCATACCTGTTAGTGACTTCTGCCCTGAGAAACGTCTACATAAATTTAGTTTTCTAAGCCTTTTTGTGTCTGAGGTCAAAGCCTCAACGGTACAGAAAAAAGTATGGCCGGACGAACAGACAAACAGACCCATGGACACGACGCGTATAATGCGGCCTTTACGACAGCCACACAGTAAGTAAGTAAGTAAGTAAGTAAGTAAAATGAATACCGTCGCAGCTGGTCATGAAGATAGGGTCGCGGAAGTCGGGCAGCATGCGGCTGTTGTCGGCTAGGAAGATGGTCTTGTAGTGCGGCATTGATGCAATACTATGAAGCATGACATGATCAACCAGTGTGCCGACGGCCAGCGTCACTAGGTAGATGCCCTCAATGCGTGCTTGCACGGCGTACGGTACGGTCAACCAGCGGTCTATGTTAGCTATGCCGTCCGTTATGATGACTGCCACGTTGCGAGCGCCTTTCCGGTCGCCGTTGGTAGCGTTGAACATTTCTTTGAACTGCAGCAAACAGCGGTTACACTAACCACGATTATCGCCATTAATATCAGTAAGTATAAAATGTGAACTTATATGTCGCATATCGTTAAATTAACCTCTATTAGCACCAACAACAACTCGTAGAATCGGAACGTTTTCCTCGAGAAAGAAAGCTTTGGTGGAGCGATAGGAAAAGCCGGCATCCGACGTGTACAACCTAGTGCTTCAGCAATAATTCGCAAAATATCACCTTTTTCCGTACCGTAAAGCTTAACTCTGGAAAAAATGTCCGAAATACCGAAAGTAACAGCGGCACAACGTACACCAGTAGTACTGTAGTAGTGGAAGTAACTCTGTCCAGTCACCTATCTCAGTACTAACCCGGCTAACGAAGATTACGCAATTTCATTAATGCGTCCAAATAGGCCAAACCGCCAGCGAAATAAAGCATCAGCAACGACAGCAATAAACACGACTACTGACCGTTGTCCAGATGGCTCCGCTGATGTTGGTCCGACCACCCACGAAGCTGACGGTTTCCAGCGCGGCCATGACGTCATGCTTGGTGGTGTAGGTCTTGAGATGAAACTGGACCGAGGCGTTGCTGGCGAACTTGACTGCGCCGACGCGGACGCGTTCTGAGCCGATGTCCATCTGTTCGACGACACCCGTCAGTAGGTCCATGACGCGAGGGAAGCGCTCGATGCGAATGCTGTCTGACGCGTCGATTACAAACACGACGTCGCTGCGACCGGTGCACGCTGAATACCGTGCACACCACGGACACGCAGCATTGCACTTCTGATTTACATCTGTGGCAATAGCGCTGTAGCAAATTCGTTTTCGAGTTAAATTTGATAGTGTAATTAGATTAAATTTAGTTAAGTTTGTGTTATTGTAATGTACGTTGTGTTTCTATTACTTTTCTGCTACCATATGTTGTAAAATAACGATTATCATTTATTATTTAAGCCTAAGAAAGCGATGAAGGAGGTTTTGTTTTCGGACGAATCGACTTCTGTCAATCGGGTTACTCAAAAATTATGAACGGATTTCGATAAAATTTAATTTTGTGCTTCTTGCTACTGATATGTATATGTGTTAAGTTAATCTTTCATCCTCTCTTACATTTGTGTGTATAATCCTGCTACAAAATCAGACAAAACATTGATTGCATGACTGATTGACAGACTGACTTATTGACGAGTATTATCGTAGACTACCTACCTCGTCCGCACGTGATGCCGGTGTAGTTGTGTTTACAGACGCAGCGGAAGCCGTTGATCAGATCGACGCACTGGCCGCCGTTTTTACACGGGTTTGACGCACACTCGTTCACCTCTACAACAAGTCCGGTCACTCATCAATCTATTAATGATCACAGTAACACCATTGGCGTCGGGCAATTATTCCCTCTAAGTGGTCGCTGCATAGCAAAAGTTTCCAGAATTATGAAATAACAAACCCTTTAGACGGTCCTCTTAAATTAAATTGTCGTTTCAATGGCTTATCGTCAAAAATTTTCTATGCTGTGACTCCAGGACCGTTTAGCAAAAAAACAACACTACACTATACTAGACTAGGCCTACCTATTATGTAGCACAAACAAAAGATATTTTACTAAATGCCGCAACAACCTACGGTATTAACAATGGTCATTTCCCTACCCCGTATTAATCTGTAAGTTTTTATATAACTACTGTAAAAACGCAGTATTACATCTATAACTTTTGTCGGATATTATACGTCCAAGCACAGAGACCGGTAAGAAAACTGAACTGCCTTGATGGAGTTCAGAGCGTCTCAATATGTACGCACGGTTACAGGCGGCCTTGGCAAGTCCAGTCTGAACGTTGATGAACGAGTAATAGTTGTGAACACGGTAGACGTTGAACAGCATTGGATAGCTGGCGATGGAGTCGAGTTGACGTCGGTCGACGTTGCCTGTGACACCGACTACCAGTAGGGTGATGCCGTCACGCCGGGCGGCCGTGGCGGCTCTCATGGCGGCAGGGTAGTCAGCCAGGACACCGTGCACGAAGATTACAGCCACGTTTCGACTCCGCGCCCGATCACCGTTCGACGCGTTGAAGATCATCGTACGCACCAGTTCAATGGCCGTCGACACATTACGTATCCCGCCCCTGACACCAAAATACCCACCAGTTTAATGTGACTCCATCCGAGTAAACGCAGATAGCTCTATATGGAAACCCGTCCCAACGCTACGAAGCGTCGTTTTGTTATGTGGCATCACACACTGACGCAGCGTTACCTGCCACACAATAGGCGATAGGCCTACAGGTGAAAGTCTTGACTCCCGCCGGGCAGGCTGGTATTCGTTTACTTACCCCGGAGGGCTGGAAAGCTAAGTTGATCTGGGTGGTTTGTTAAGTATACTGATATGGTTCACCACCAGTCCGCAGACAGTCGCCCATTGCAGTAGTAAATTGTATTCAGCGTAGAGAGCAACTCCGCTGACTAAGACCAACGCGTTAACCATGGAACAAACCGCCGTCACGTTACTTACGAATGAAATGCAGATACAGCGTTGAGCAGACGCAGTCTGTCGGTGTAGTTTCCGAGGTAGAAGTGGATCTTGGCTGTCTCGGCGTAGCTGACCAGTGCCACTCGGCTGTGTCCCGAGTCCGGGCTGGCCGCGTCCATCACGAGGTCAAAGACGAAGTCCAGCTCGCGTTGAACGTCTTTGGGGTCCAAGTAGTTCGACTCGTCCAGAACGATCGCAAGGTCGACTCCCTCACGACACTCTGCCGACACAAGTCACGCTGTTACTGAGTACAATGTGAAAATATTGCAAAGCATTTTTAGCATTTTGAATACACGTTGAAGACGGGAAGTGTTCAGGTGTCCAGTATTCAAGTTGGCTGTGTATAACAAGCGTGCAAATGTTCCATTTTATACAGCACTGCATCTTCAAAATAAGGACATCAACTTATAGACCTACTTGTTACCAAACATGCTTTTTTGTCCGCACCTATAAATCTGGCAATCATGTCACAAACAGCCGCTAAAATGACG
>Ga0209671_1000273_pt1 | contig 30440 bp, 22 predicted proteins | sample WorMetHERISLAND2_2_FD_187401 | JGI IMG/M metagenome (GOLD analysis project Ga0209671, IMG submission 187401) | Marine gutless worms symbiont microbial communities from Max Planck institute for Marine Microbiology, Germany - Olavius geniculatus... | ecosystem: Host-associated > Annelida >...
TCCCCATACCTACCCCTCAAGTTCCCCCTCTACAACAAGGTCCTGGCTGCGCTACTGCACTGCACAATCTGACCTAACGAACAGTTTATCGGCTATCATGCCGTTTTATGGGTTTCAGTTTGCGCTCAGCAAGTCTTAATAACCTAAACCTAAACCTTAATTAATTAGACTTGTAAACTTTCCGCGATATTTCATTTTAGAATCAAAATCCGGATAAGTGCACACACTGCAGAGGTGGACCGACCGACCGCGATGTTATTGGCTCATAAACCGGATCTGCGACGTCGCGGAAATGCTCGGCATGCTGGCGTCACTTGCGGAAGCAGCATTTACAAAATTACAGCATACAACAGCGCTGTAGTAACCAAAGCAGTTATCAAGACCAGTGGTCTTTAACATTCAGACGTTTGCCAAAATTTTGCTCTAATCTACACTGTGTCCCAACAAAAACATCCCCGACATTTTCGATTGTCACTTGAAAACCAGTTAACAGATTTTGATAATTTGTGGTGCTAATGTTCCAGACACAACTTGCCATCAAGTGACCGTTCAGTTTTCTACCTCACCCACTGTCCGCTTTTGCACTACCCAGGGAAAGCAGATCAAGCGAAATATACCTTAAAATAAACAAAAAACTTTTTAAAAAACATCTCTAGCATTTACGACTGTAACCCGAAGAAAAATTAGCAGATTTTGACAATTTTTGGCAAAAATATTTCCGATACAACTGGCTATTAAATCTTTCTTTAAGTTCCCACGACACCAAACGTTTGCTTCTGCACTACCTGGGGAAAGCAGACCAAGCATAATACGTGTTGAAATGAATGAAAAACCGTCAATAAATTTCATTTATTCAAATCTGTAGGCCTAAACAGCCGGCCTATTACAAAATTTGATTATCATGCAGCAGATAACGTTCAGAAATGTTCATGAATTCAAGAAGCGACTGGTAAAGTCTGGATTGGTCTAACGCAGAACATTATCGACAATATACTGCTGTCAATAAAAAAAGGAAGCATCTCCATGCTTATGTTCGCAGAATGGACCGGCATTTTAAGAAATTTTACTGCAGGCAGTTAAAAATAGATAACTCAATAAAATGTCAGCCAAAAAATCAGAAATGTGAACAAAATGTGTTTTTATGTGCTATGTTGGTTAAGTAATCATACCGCATTGGATAAAAAATAATATTTCGTTGGTTCTGTTTTCCCCAGGTAGTGCAAAAAGAGACATTAAGTGAAATAAGAAAATAAATGGTCATTTGATGGCCAGTTGTCTCAGAAATATTCGTACCAAAAACTATTAAAATCTAGTAATCCTTCTTAGAGTTATAGTCGAAAATGTCGGGAATGTATTTTTTTTTGGGGGGGGGGAACACAGTGTAGTTAAATTCATTTTAAACCTAACATAGACTAGAAGCGTATTTTGAAATGATAAAGTTTAACTAAAACAACAGTAACAATTTCTGTTGTTATTTTATAATCGTACGTCAATTTAGGATTCCCAGCTTTGCAATGCTGCCGGAATAAGAAACGGCATTATCTATATGCTAACTAGGCTACAATGCGGGCAGAGTGATCTACACTGCGTCTCAAAAAAACATCCCCAACATTTTTGACTGTAACTTGAAAACCAGTTATCAGATTTTGATAATTTTTGGTATGAATATTCCTGACTCAACTTGCCACTAAATAACTGTTTAGTTTCCCACCTCACCCAATGTATGCTTCTACACTATTTAGGGAAAGCAGATCAAGCGAAATATGTGTTAAAATAAACAGAAAACTTGAAAAAAATTCCTGACATTGAAGAAAGATTAGCAGATTTTTATAATTTTTGTCAGAAATATTTTTGACAAAACTGGTTATTAAATAAGTGTTTTAGTTTTTATTTTATTCAACGTCTGCTTTTGCACTACCTGGAGAAAACAGACCAAACATAATACGTGTTAAAATGAATGAAAAATGTCGATGAATTTTATCTATCCTAATCTATGGGCCTCAACAACCAATCTAAAGGTTTGAGTGTTATGCAGCAGTGTGTCTACCATATAAAGTTTAGGAATGTTTGTGAAGCCAAGAAGCGACTGGTACAGCCTGGATTGGTCTGGAGCAGAACTTTTTCGATACTGCTGTTAATGAACGGAGAATGCGTCTTTTTTGCCTGTGTTCGCATAGTGGGCCAACACTTGAAGCAATTTCACTGCAGTTAATTGAAAAATAAACAGCTGGATGAATTGTCAGCCAAAGTGTAAAAAATATGAACAAAATGTGTTTTTACGCGTTATGTTAATTAAGCAATCATATCGCATTCGATAAAAAAGTGATATTCCGCTGGTTGTGATTTCCCCAAGTAGTGCAGAAACAAATGTTGGGTAAGATGGGAAAATAAATGGTCGTTAGATGGCAAGTTGTGTCCAAAATATTCGTACCAAAAATTATTAAAATCTAATATTGGTTTTCATGTTACGGTCGAAAATGTCGGGGATGTTGTTTTCGAGACACAGTGTATGTAAATCTTGGACCCGGCGACAACCAGATCTCCATCACGGTTGACAAGTACAACGTAACGTAGCGCACAGCTAATGTTAGTTAGTATGCGGCAGTGACAGCGTACCGTGAAATCCCCAGTACGATCAGGAACAACTTTGCCCGCCCTCTTTCCCTTTTACTTCTACTGTCCACTGCGTGCGGGAATGTTTTTAATCTCGATGCACTCGCGCCGCATAGACTCGAAGACAAAGAGAAACTACAGACAAGATCGTCTCCGTTAACCCATTACGAGTAGTGACGTCGTGAACGAGAAGGGCAGGGGCCCTTTCTTAAATTTAGAAAAAAATTCTCGAAAAATATTTTTGTCTGGCACAATCTAAAGCTGAAAACACCCATTTTGTAGAAATTTGTGAGCAAAATTGCAACTTCTGGGCACCAATATAATCTCCTCCGTTGGAAATTTGCAGTAGTTTGTCGAACTGGCTACTGGCTGACATTGTGCACTTTAAGTATTCTATTTACTGACTTACTAATTTTGTCTGAAATTTTTAGCATCTGTCGGAAAATAGCAACTTCCTACCGCGTACAGAAAATCGGACTTTGTGGTTCGTGCATCTAGAGAGAAAAAAAAATATCAGCAATGCCATGCCAAAATTTATGAGAGGCCCACATGTAGACATAGATAAAAGAGACAAGTGAATAATTGTATAAGAAGACAAACAGGCAGACAGAGTGTATACGTACAGTAAAAGACGAAAGAGCAAACAATTGTTATAAGAAATATTGGAAAGAGAAAAAAACTAGCATTGCTGGTATTGTAACTCTCGAAACACGGACAACACGAGCAATAAAGAGAGAATGAAATATTAAGCAACAGAGCAGCAGTCTAGAATAATTACTTATTAAGAACATACAATTCAGGGGAAAATAAACAACGTAGGCTACCGCAAGGCGAGAATTTGCACAATCAAGGTCAAAGTCAAGGTCATGCCATACGAATACGCTATAATAGCTAACGTGCAGCAACGAACACGGGACTTGGTGAGTATTGTTAATTCCACACAACCGCGCAGTGTGCCAATTATTGCACGATGCACGAAATGTTTTCTAGGCAACAGTGAGCGTTGGAATATGAGACAAGAAATTTGAGCTAATGCTCACGGGACGCGCGAAAGCCTATAACAGTTCGTGTTCGCAACTGTCAGTCTTTCCAGCCATTTCGTCGCAGTTCATTCTTGAAAGCCCATTATTTTGGAAGTTCAGGGTTTTTCAGAGTCATCGATGTTGATACGACTGAGAAGCTCGTCACTAGTGCTTGTTGTGATAGGCAGCATGCCCATACCTATCTGCCGCCGTTTTCACGAAAGACTGGCCAACAACGGTAAAATAACGACTTTTACGGAAGTACCGCTCTTTGATGCCCTTGTGCGCAGGTTTCCTTAAACCTAGAAAATCGAGACTTGGACCGTTGAAATCTATGTTCAATGCTGAAAATTTCATAGGCAGTTTTCTATATCTGTATTATCTAGCTCAATTTATTTCGACGCAATTCGCTCCTGAAATATGTCTCGCAGCCCAAAATCGGCAAAAAATTAATAATACCCTCTATTTTTGGCGTTCAATGTCATACAAGGTCATTGAATTCGGTGGCAATCAAAAGCCAGTGTACGATTTCCTATTAGTGACTAATAGTAACCTAGACCATATCTCGCACCGTTACTAAGATACAACGACTTATTGGCTAAAATCGCTAATTTTTCCTATCCCTTCTCATTTAGCGCCCTCGTTCGGGGTGACCCCCTTCGAATTTATGGAAAAGCGTTACGGATCCTAAAACTAAAGTTTTCCAGGCAGCCGATGGTAAAAATTTTGTGGTCCTACCTTACACCGTTTTTGACTGATCCACCCGCGTGAAGGACGGACAGACAGACGGACAGAATTGCGATGGCTAAGACGCGCTAAAGCAGTAGCTGCTTTTGCGCGTAAAAATGAAACGCCGCTGTTTTGTGAGTACAATGAAAATCTACTCGCTGCAAAAAATGTGATTGCGACAAGCCTGGTTGGTGAGCCATTTTTAACATACTCTATGAGAAACTTTTGCTGCTCTCTTAGCCGAGTTGTGCGACCCACGTGACGACTGACTCGTTGATTCTTCAACTTCTCGATCCGTATGACCCTATCGGTTGTGCCTGCAGGTAGTCTTAGTAATATTGCTGACGGAAAGTATTAAGGCGCGTACAGAGCGACGTAAATAAACTGAACCGAACTGAACTGAACTCGCTCATTGGTCAGTTTAGTTCAGTTACGTCGCTGTGTATACCTTTACGTTATCGTGGCCTAGCGACGTATGTCTGGCGAATGACGTTTAACCTATCATGGCGACTATTTGTTGTGAGAATTCAGTTACAAGAAGTTACCTACCTGTCTAGCGACCGGTGCGGCAGCGTAGTCACAGCTGGGACCGAGGATGACATGGACGCCGCCGGAGGCGTAGATCTTGAACGCTTCGTTGATGGCGACTCCGATGTCACACCTTGAATCCGCGTACCTGCACGCCAACAGTCAGTTAAGTAAAACCACATTTATACCCCGTCTACACGAGGAAGCATACATAAAGCATACACGAAACACGCAAGAAGCACATACGAAGCAAAGCACACGTCGTGCACTCTTACAACTAACTTGGTAACGGTTTAGGCCCCTTATATTGCATACATGTGCTCCATGACATCATGTATGCTTCGTCGTGTAAACGGGGCATTAGCTTGTACTGCACTCGTACGGTTTTCGCAACTTTCGGCTGCAGTTGTGCGTCACAAAGCAAGCGACGGCGTAGTCTAGATCATCTGAGCGCGGTTCAAATATGGTACCGCATTGTTTGGAATGATATAAACTCGTACTGCGTGCTCGTTAAAATACTCCACCATGCAGCTGCCTAAAAGTCGGGCAGAGATTAGTAATGGAGTGTTTTCACGATCTAGCAAACGTCCAGCAAACTTCCAGAAAATGTATTCGAAATACACGTGCTAATGCTGGACGTTTGCTAGACGTTTGCTGCATCGTGTAAACGCCCTATAAGTCTCGCATGAACGAGATGCGTAGCTTTGATTGGAGTTTCTAATGCAAGTTTAACGTCAGTAATATTCGATTGAACGCAAACCGCAAACAAAAACTACACGCAGGAAGTTATTAAAATTATCGCTATCAAAAATTGCCGCAGTAAAACTTTTACCAGATGTATACCAGCCGTACTGTATTTCACAGTAACGTGTTAGTCTGTGAATTCTACTTAAGCTTACTGTTCACGTGCAGAATTGCTACTGTTTGTTCGTAAGTTTGTTCGCTAGATATTTCGGCTCCAATTCAATTAGGAGGTGGATCCACGACCTAACGAACCGTACGTACGCTTCGCGTTTCGTCATTATATGTGGAACACCAGTAGGCCTACGTATATGACGCTACTGTTTGACTGTTTCCAATAAAATAATAACAGAACCTGTTGTGAGCATTTTACGCTAGAACAAATGTACACTGTTTGCATTTACATAGCTTACTGATAGCGTCACTCAAGTTACAGCGAGATACATTGTACAAACGACATCAAAACGAAAAACCCTGGCAGTGTTAAAAAGTACCACATGCGCTTAAAATCAGTCATTCCAGTAAGGTAACTATAACGTGTAATTTTTACGCGCAAAAGTTTTTGGCCCACTCTGTATTTTAGGCGTAGTGTTTTTAGTTGTTAAGCGCTGCCGTTTAGGACTGTAGGACGCGCTATACAAATTTCTTCGATTGATTGATTGATTGATTGCAAAAGTTATGCTAAGCGCGTTTTAGTTATCGTAGAGGCGTCCGTCTGTCTGTCTTGTCCGTCCGTCACACCCTTGAACCTTATCAAAAAGTACAAGCTAAGATTATAAAAATTTCACTGGAGGCTGCCAGTGATAATAACTCCGACTGTAGTTTTGCGACAAAATTTCGTATGACCGGGTAAGGGGATTACCCTCGAACGAGGGCGTCAAAAAGGGGTACCCCTGAAACTCGCTATTTTACCGCTATCGACTCGTCTAGCGTGAAAACGGTTGCAAATAGGCACAGACGTGCAGCTTATCATAACAAACACTGCTGATGAGCTTTTTGGAATTATCAACATTGATGACCTTGGACGACCCTGAACCCTAAAAATACGGGGTTTTAGTACTTTTTGCGATATTAGGCTGCGGCGCACATTTTAATAGCGAATTGGGTCAAAATGACTGGAGATAGACCTAGACAGTCTGCATGTAAGATTTTCAGCATTAAACGTAAATTTTAGCAGTTTAAATTTTGGACACATAGGCCTATGTTCAAAAAGTGTCACTTTATAATGAGCAATTTCTGCAATGAGCAATTTCTGCCAATGTCCATAACAATTCAAATGGTTGCAGATAGACATAGACTTGCTGCTTACCGTACCAATCACTGCTGACGAACTTTCAAGCGGTACCAACGTTAATGATCTTGAACGACCATAAAGTCTAAAAAAGCTGGGTTTTAGTAATTTTAGCGATTTTAGACTGCGACGCATATTTCAACAGTGAATTTCATCGAAATTACTACAGATAGACCAGGACGATGTGTGAATGAAATTTTTTCTGTTAAACGTACATTTTCACCTTCTGAACATTGAACATTGTACAAATTACTTGTTAACTAATGCCGTAACACAAGAATGAGTAGAAATGTAAAAAGATGGATCAGGGTTCGGCATCCTAGTGTGTGTGTGTAAGTACGTTTGACTTCTGGGCGCGAGTTAGGCGCAGCACATTAGCGAGCAGCTGCAGTCATCGGATAGCGTTAATTGCCGATGATATCAGTAAACGTGATGCTGGCGTACAGTGTGAGGCGTTCGCCCTGAGGTCAGCCTCTGCCTGCGCACAGAATCTTCACGGCGTTCGAAGACATGCGCAGCACTGTCAGCAGCAGCAGCATGGCGGAGCAGTCCAGTGCTAGCAACACAGCGCCACCGTCACAACTTACGTCTCCAACAGCGATCAAGCACGTCATTAACTCGAGATTGCACGATCCGCTACCACAACACGAATGCACTGTAGCCATTTATTCACATAAAATGGGCCGTACAGAAGAAGTCTCCGATCTACCACAAAAAGAACAAGCACTTCTGGCTCAACTTCGATCTGGTCACTGTCACAAACTCGAAACATACCACAACATCATCGATCCATCAGTTGACCCATTATGTCAAAAATGCCGTCAGTTGCCACAAACACTGGAACACTGGCTACAATCTTGCCCGGCTACTTAACAACAGCGACTTCAAATCCTCGTTGCTCCTGATAAGCCACTTGACATCATGACTAGGTACAATAGAAAATCACGGAAACACGGAAATCACGGAAGCCGTGATTTTCGTCAAATGCCGTGTTTTGCCGTGTTATAGCCAACGTGCCGTGATTTGACCGTTTTTTTACGTTTTTATAATAATTTTTCGTTTTTAATCAACATAAATGCTGTGATTTTAACACAAAAATATTTACTTTTGCTACTGCTACCAAAGTCTGTATGCTTTGTTACCTACTGGCTCAATATGTAACCGTGACGTCGACGTAGAAAGTTGCATTTTAATGCTCCGCGGCGACAACATTTTAGAAATGAGTTGCACTTCATGTAATGATGGTCGTCAATGCTAGGTGTTGCGTTTTATAGACTTTATAATGGTTTTTGGGCCCGTAATTTGATGCTGTGATTTTTACCATTTTTTAAAAAGTGTGCCGTGGTTTTTTGCTATTTTTTGCCGTGATTTTCTACTGTCCTCAATGATGACAAGCGATCCGCAGCAGGTGCCACCGGAGTGATTCTCGTAACGCGGGACGTCGCGCCAAGCAGCAGCAGCAGCTGACGAGACTGGCCGGATAGCTTATAGGGTGTTTACACGATCCAGCAAACGTCCAGCAAACTTCCAGCAAATGTATTCAAAATACACGTGAATTGCTGGACGTTTGCTGGATCGTGTAAACACCCCATTATGTTTAGAGACTGGTTGGAGAAATGCATGCATGACACTAGAGCGTGAAGCGGCTGAGCGCGTGTAGTGAACGCTACAGCCCGCACTAACGACATCCTGGACCAAGAGAACTTTTTTCACGCGAGTCGACTTGCTTCGTCATGTGTTCAACTTTATTTATTTGTTTATTTATTTCAATTTATCAACCAGCACTTATTGTACAGTATATACGGTACATGCATAACATTTTACAAACAATACACTGGTCGAATGGCCAACACAGGGTTAAAAACAAACCTCTTATGTGCAGCTAAAAATGTTTGAAAATATATTTAAAATACAGTCAAACGTGACAGTAATATAAACATACAGAAACCACGATGCTCAAAAACTTAAACCTAGAGACAACCTAAAACTTGCCCAGTGATGCATACGATAAATCAAGAGATCGCAACCTAGTCTTAAACGCAGATAAATTCTTGTCTTGTACCAGAGCAGCAGGCAAACGATTCCACAGTGCGACAACACGAACTGAAAAAAATAAGCACGTACATTAATACGAGAATCGTGATAAAACAACTTTAGTGGGTGACCATGTGTACTGCTGTACTGAGCTAGTTTTAAAAAACTGATCAAAGGGAACATTAGCCAACTGATGAACAAGTTTTTGACACATAGTAAGGCTAGCATGTAAACGTTTTGTTTCAAGTCTTTCTAGCCCTTGTACACATCCGAAGTCGTCTGTTCGTGATGTCACACTGGCTGCTTGCGTAACAGTGTCAGTGAGATAAGAGCCTAAAACGGTGCTTGTAAAGTAAGAATCAGACGCAGCAGCAGACATTATTTTCTGCAAATTAGACTTATTATCGGCACATTATCTGCAATGCAGATTGTTAAACATTTTTCCTTCTTGTGTAGAGTGTAGTCTAAAGTTTGTAGGTATTGCAGTCTTCCGTCTTCAAAATGATAACCAACGCGCATCCATCCGGAGTATTGGTTTGACTTGGGGTGGGAGGTTTCAACCTGGCACTAAGGAGAATGAACGCCCCTGCCGTTGGTGATATCATCACGCAGCTTTTTCATCTTCTTCTATTCTGATCAATATATACTGCGACAGCGTTGTGAGACTGAGATGAATAACGCATGGCGACAAAATTATACGTGTGGCTGCGTGCTGCGATGCATCCAAGCAGTGCTGACGTGACGCCGTTACGTGGCGTGGCAGAGGACGTCGCAAATGGCCTTCGTTGTTTTCACTTCACAATGGACCACGACGTCTGTAGGTCTTCTTCGACGTTCACACCACACTGGCCAGGTTGACTAGAGATATACGTGTTGATTTTAGTCTCATCGCAGTCATCACGATTTATATTCGTGTGAAAAAGATAATATATCAATACTTGGATAACTTAGCAACGTTTTAAATATTTTTATCCATTGACAACAGCTGACAAAAAAAAACGCCGACGTTACTGATTATATTGCATCGTGTCGGCGGGAAAATGTTCATGTACAGTTTGATATTCATAATTCTGTCAGCGTTGTACATATTCATGTGATTTTGGGCACAAATTATTTTGATGCTTTATGTTACTAACACATACAAAGTTCATATTAATTTTTTTTCAGCGCGAATATCATAATTTTTTTTCTGTCGAAAGTTTGCAGCTGTCTGACGGAAATTTGCAACATTTTGCCGGCAACCTGTTTAACCGACGACGACGCTTATGTTAACCGATTTGTTGACAACTATGGTAGTGAAACTGTATTGCGACCACGCTGAGCATTTTCTGAAGTTGGGCTAGGCTGGTTCTCGAAATTAAATTTTTGGAATAATTGTTGTGAGAGTAGTTTTAAATGCCGGATGCTTTTTGTTATCCAAACAGCGGCGTAAAAACATCGAAGAATGGCTAGGCTTTTTATCATTTTATTTCATCTTGTATGTCTGTGCATGTTTTATTGCATTTATATTTGTGTTGCTTTTGGTGTAATAAAGATTGATTATGCACTGTTTATTGGTGTATGCGGAAATGCGCATAAATGCGCCGCGCATTTATTGCTTTTGTTACTGCAGCCTAATCTTTATCGTGTTGCACTTAGGCTACTTTTGCTACAATGTTGCTTTTATAAATAAAATTCGTGGACGATTAGGCTGATATAGGCAAACTATAACGTGAACAATGTGCTACGTACAATAGGCAATGATATCGATAGGGCAGCGACAGCAATAATTTTGCTGACCCGACTCCAGAGTCAAAACAGCAATCAGGGGCAAAAGCTGTCCGACTTGAGACGATAAATAAAATAAAACTAGAAAAGCAGTCAGAGACCGCAGACCTTCGCCAACGCCATGTTGTTCGCCAGGTGGCATCATCATATTTGGTTTGGCAGCGGTTTCCCTTATTTAAAGCGATGTTAACGAAAATTTCAAAGTTTCCGGATCACCCCCAAAATTGAATCACTTCTAGTTTTTGCCATTCCTGACATTTCCTGAAACTTTCAAAAAGATCCTTCCATAACTTTTTGAGTTATCTTGCTAACACACAGACAAACAAACTCTGGCAAAAACATAACCTCCTTGGCGGAGGTAATAATAATAATATTTTATTTTGGGTTAGTTGTCAACAATTTATATTCAATGTCATTTTGTCGTGGTCATTCATTCAAGTGTTAAACAACGCCCTACGAGAAAGCTCACAGTGTGACTACGCCATAAAATGTGTACTGTACTTGCCAAATGAAAATAATAATCAGATTTATAATGTCACAAAGTGCACTGGCAGCTTGACACAGCTGCCCTAACTAGAAGGCGAAAAAGCCGTCGACTGGATATTGCGCTAGAGCAAGGCATACGAAAAGTAAAATATGTTCAAGTCCATCAAATTTTATTTAACTCAATGTCACAGTCGGCAGCCACAAGCCATTTTTCACAGCGATCTTGGTTTAAATTGTTCAAAGATCCACATGCTGAAGAACCTGCCGTGCGACACTGAAAGCTGAAAGCGGATACTGAATGATGACGATGTTATTGATTAAACGTTAACTGAGCTGTTCGCAATAGCTACGTCAAAAAGTTTAGGCCTACATAATGACTGACGGTACAAAAGCACGTATAACGGCGTCACAGAAAAGCACTTTTTTCGCACAAGAACGACATTCAGTCAGTCGCTAATAGTGAAGGTTAGCGTGTTAAGAAGGCGTTTCTGCTGTTTTTAACTGGCAGTGTATTCTACACCAGAGCATTCGTCAGCGTGCTACTGCATATATATGACAGTGATTAAAATTCCGCAGCGGGGCGTGAAATGAGCGCATTTACATGTGTTTCGTCGTTTTTACGCACAACCTTGCGCCGCTACTGATAATTAAACTCAACTATTTTATAACGACGCTGACATCCTTTCATATCCACCATCTAGCAATATTTAAGTTTTAGTAGTTAATTCAGGTTCAATTTTTAGTGGGGTTTCACCAATTTTAATTTTAGCGTTAGAACTCATTTGAGCTGTAGTCGTTATGCAATATACAATTTAATAAATGTTATTCGTATCCGTTGAACAAATTTCTGGTTACGTTCTTTTAGTTTTAGTTCCGTTTTGGTTACAATTAATTATAAGCTATAAGAGCAATGAATTACGGATAGCCTACACTAAGCAGCTTTTATACCCATAAAAACAACAAACAAAACGAGAATAAATGCAGTACAAAACCCAAATGTCTATAAACGTTAGAGTGTAGTAAAATAATTGTCATTCAAATCTATATTTTCATCTGAACGACGTTGTTCAACATCAAGCAAACTCATCTGAAAAGAACGCCTTATTCGGGTACGCCTATATTCCCATCACGATGAAAAATTCTTTCCACATACGCTTGAGAAACCGCTGCCGCAATAAAATCTTTGGCTATTTGCGTTGCTTTGTATGCGCTGCATACGGCTGTTGCCAGTAGAGTAATCACTTCACTCTGACATTATACTGGCGGGTTTGTCTGAATCATGGCGTAGCTAATACAGTCGACTGCAGACGACACATCAGACTGTGTAGGCCCCTAGTGGTGACAGTGCTGGCTCCGCTGGTCACTAATAGCGTGTTTACACGATCGAGCAAACATCGAGCAGCTAGCTCGACGTTCTGTGGTAATTAGCATGCTAATTAGGAGGGCGGACGGGTTGTAATTGGAAGGCCTATATAACACGTGATCTGCTCTGGGCTAAGAGTCTAAGCCTAGGCCCACATTTGAGCCAGGGGGCGGGGTTCCAATAGGCCTGCTTGAGCCGGCTCGATGTTTGCTGGACGTTTGCTGGACGTTTGCTCGATGTTTGCTCGATCGTGTAAACATCCTATTAGATTTTACTTTAATTGTACTTTCTACCTGGCCTTATATAAATTTTTTGACGCGCTACAGCAGTGTTGTAGAGTGCGTAATGGCATATGTGTCTGTCGTCCGTCCGTATGCAACGGATGTATACACAACCTGCTAAACGGCACAGTTCTAATATTTTCGGCAGCGTATCGACACCGGGTAGCGATTGTAGGTGAAACTCACTCAGCTGGCGTAGTCTGTACCTCTTCGCTGAATTACTTCAATATAGCAAAAACGAAACACGCCAACACATTGTGCCGCATACATATGCACGAACAGATATATACCTGAGTTTTCTGTGAAGTTTTCGTTGTCAGAAACTTTAACTTTTTTTAGTATGGATCGTTTGTTCACACATATACAGTTTTCGTCTGCTGATTCGTCTTCACCTACAGCGTGGCGTTTTTCGGCACTGTGCCATTTGCATCGATTGTGCGCTAGCGTACGCAGCTTATGTATTGTGGCTAAACGATGCAAAATAAAACCTATGTTGCTATTGATCACTAATAGAAAATCGCATACGCTTTTTTAGATGAAATAAAAATCATCGACTTTGGATGACCTTGAACAACAGGAACTGTATAAGCTGTAGCGCGTCTTCCCTAGCGACAGCTGGGCTTTTCTGTTAGTTAAAGTTATTCTTAATTTTACTGTCATTATTATCTATACGCCTACAGGTTGTCACTGATATTCCGCAGCAGCTGTATATGCGCTAGATGCATTGACTTCAGGTAAGTTTATCCACAGAGACCTCCACTGTTATTGGCAAGTGAGCAAGTCCAACCCTTCTTAATAATAAAGAAGGAAAAAAAGAGCAACTGGATTGGCCATTTGGCGATATGGTGTACTGCAGTTTACCCTTCCCAGTAGTAGTAAGTCTTATATTTCTCACCCCTCTGTATCCTGATGTATAATTGCAGTACCTCAGGTCTGAAATTAAATCTTCCCTTTGGTGGCAATCTGCAACAATGCTCTAAGCCTTTGCTGCCTTTCCGAAACGACGCCACAGACATACGCGGAAGTTACTGCTAACTACGGAATTAGCTCCATACACAACTGCAAAATGTTCAGCTCTGCAAAGATTTGGATAAAAATTTGTTATTATGTTGACGAGACAATATCGTTCTTCGCAATATCACATGTTTCGTCTGTCAAAGCTGCAAATCAAATTTGAAACTCAACTAGAAATTGTTTACGGTACCAAAATGTTTCTATAAGGCCTGCCACGGTAATAAGCTTGAAACGATTGACATCAACAATCTGAAGACAGCCGAGGGAATGCCAGCAGCTTATCGTACATAACAGAAAAATTGAAATTTCAAAATTTTTAACGACAGGTCTCGTTGAATTTCGTTCTGTTACAGCATCGTCGCATGCCAGCAAACTCGATGCATCTCGCAAGCTCATGCATTCGTACCTGACGTCGAAGGCAATCTGCTGACTGCTAACGCGACGAAGTGCCACGTCGATCGCTGACGACACGTTCTGTATGGAGAACGGCCACGAGCTGAAGCGCCGCCCAGCGTCCGGCAAGATAACTGCCATGTAGATCAGCCTCTGAGATCCATCCTGTTCACCCACGTTGTGCTCACTCGATAACACCACCACGGATATCGCGACGAGTTTCAAGAACAGTATTGCATGAGACCGCGCCATGGCCGTCGAAAAAAAGTGTCTGTAGACTTTGCGTATGTAATTCGGCAGTTGTTGGCTGTTGGCTGCTACAATAAAATAGCACATGCTCTGTAGTGAAAGCGCGTAAAAGTGGCAAATCAGTTTTTTCGTTTTTCAACGTTCTTAAACGCTCATAGTACGACAAAACAAAAAAACGAAGAAAGAGAGATAACTAAACAGAAAGAAAAAAGTGCTAGTTTAGTGTCATCGTAAATAGCTTTTTTTATATACGATATACAATAAAAATAACATCATCTAGACTAGAAATGAAAGACAAACGAACAATAGATTAAAATGATTCGAAGCCGAACAAAACAAAACCGATTTCCACACACAGTCTCAGTTTAAAGTTTTTTTCCTTAACCCAAACATAAATTTTTAATTATTACTTAGAACAAACACAGAATTTAAGAGATTATGACCCTCGTAATTGAGATTAGCATCTTGTACAAATACAGTGCTGATGTGATTGCTTTCGTACGCATATGCTCATATCGTCAATAAGACAAAAATATGATCGACGACAATAAAAAATGACGAAGTTATTGTCTTTTGTACATCATACGATGATTGGGGTTGCTTTATGATACGAAGCAGGTCTAATTTTCTTAACGCCGTGCGTTGTTTAACATGTACATTAGCTGGCTGATGACGAAGGCGCTCCCTGTGACTGAGAAGACGCGGTGGTTTGCGTTGCTAAGTATAATTAACAGCTAAGCTTTTCTCAACGTGACACAGCTGCCGCGCCAACAACAAACGACTGACGTAACGCCGTGCATTTCACGGCGCTCTGATAGTCTTTCCAAGCTCGCCTGTCCGACATAAAGATGTGACAATAACGTTCATCACAATCGTCAGCGAATATGTTTGCCGAATAAAAATTTAGATTTTTTTTCCGTATTGCTTAGCATAAAAAGCACAATTAGCTATGCCAAAATATTTTGTAGTGTCTGAATTGCACATTTTGCTAATCACCAAATTAATGCTGATAAAATATTTCGCTGAAATTAATGTTCTTAATTTTAATGGCATTCTTTAATTGTAATTCACCATCTGACAGCTAAATACTTTTTATACTGTACATCACAAAAACCACTTTTTTCCCTTCTTTGTCCGAACGTGACAATTCTGATGTCAAAACGAACATAACACAAATTACGTGGTTAGACCTTCATTAAAATGTGCAGCCTGGTCCAGAAAGTATGCCAGTTTAGTTTTGTCGTAACTGAAATACTGTGCCCAATATTAAGAGATTTCTGTATATTAGTATGGTGCACACTGTATGGCTTTGTAACAAATTTTGTTTCGCGATCATATGCCGCATCTCCGGTCAATCAACACCTGTTGTTTCAGTTGATAATCTTCTTAAATTCAAAAGTTTACTTAAAGCTGTGGACGTCCTCTGCCAGGCAGACTGTAGTCTTTGTGGTATTACATTGCATTAGCTGTTTATTACTGCCTTTTATTGTGTTTTATTGTATTGGCCACATGCCGTGCGCTGGGAACTTAATCTATGCATTAAAATGTCATTCGTTTGATGTTGTTGTAAATGTCTATGTGTAGACTGATAAAGTTTAGAAATAAATACATAAAGATGTCCCGTTCAAGTGAACAGCGAGCAGATTTCCAGCGACAATGTCGCTATAAGTAGGCCAAGTGGTCAGCTGTAAGCCGCAGTTGCATAAATCTGATTCTGCGCCTGATCTAGTTGTACTAAAAGTTTCAACTAAGTCTGACTTACTGTGACTGGCATGATTACAATAAAACTGCACATGTAGATTCTGCATGTAAACAGCATTAGTGGTAGGCTAATTTTTTATGATTAACTGGCACATAAATAATAGTTTTAACATTAACTTTTTTATAATTCAATTTTCCTATGCGTAATTACTACAAAGCATAATTATGGTTGACGAAATACAACTTATGCTCAAAAGATAAGGGTGCTATTTTTATACGGAGGCTTTGCACGTTGCACATTATAATGTACGCTTACATAAGGCATATTCATAGGGCCCGTGTTTGATCTAGCTTTTTTATCTGGCATTTTCTATTCCTGCATTTTCATCAAGATAGTGGCAACGGTGGGTATGAAGAGAAGTAACAATATTTTTCTGGGGTTTCCGTCTCTTTGTCTGACTTTGTTTCATTTTATTTTATTTTACTTTACTGCGCATATACGTTTGACATGTGCTTTTAATACAAATTTAACGTTGGAAGTATCACATAAGATGTAAAGCGACTAAGTAGCCGGTCTACCTGTGTTGTCCGGACAGACGATGTAGAAAGGATATGCGAAATCCAGAAGATCTTCTCTCGTGAGTTTCTTCAGCGACTACTGGCGCTGCAGCCTGCTTCTATTGAAGCGCTTCGCATAACTATGCATTCGCTCGAGCGAAGAGACCACAAGTCATGTTGTTTGCGCGCACTAAGAGGCACTGCGCGACGTCACTCGTAACACAGGGCATCAGTCGTTAATTCCAGCTCAGTGAGTGGTGCTTATAGCCAGCCGACTCGCTGGCTTCCGTCGATTCGTGATGATAGTTGTCATCCGACGACAATCGATGTAAAGTGCCCAGCCGCTTAATGGAAGAACGACGTCCGACAAGTGCATCGTTTGCTGCGGAATCGTATTAAGTCTAGCGTCGTTCTGCAGCTTCCGTAATAGACAGTGTGTCGTTACGTCGACAGCGTTCTGCTGCGGCAGTGAGACGGCGCCTGCGTACACGGCAAAGAGACATTTGACGTGCACCCGACCACGACTCACGAAGGCGCTATACGCTTATAGCTACGGTCGGCATCATCTGATAAGCTGATTATGCCTCGTTGCACATCGTTCGTGCAATAACATGCGCGTGTCATTCTTCCATCGTCTGCACTTCGTTGTTTCCAAGAGACGCTTAATAAGCGTAGGCCCTCTATGCGTAATTGATTTTTTAATTAATAGACTTAATGATGTCTTAGCACTTTTAGAACGTATTGTTAAAGCTTTATTTACAGCGGACTAAATATGTCGTTTACGATGACGATGGCGAAGATGATAATAATAACAAGATCCAAAGTAATTTTGTAAAAAGCGAAATCGCTTTTTTGTTTCATTCGCCAGGTGGCATCCTAAAACTGACGGTTTGACTGCAGTTTGCAAAAGCATGCTTTGGCTGGGGAAAGAGAAATTCGACCTCCAACTTTCTCTTCTTTTCAGGGTAAGGGACACCATCTGGCACAATGTGTCACAGACCCCACACGTGTACCTGCCAAATGGCATCCAAATTCGTCGAATAGTTTAAACAAGGTGCGTGAATGTGACAGACAGACAGACAGGCAGACGACAGACAGACGATGTAGACAGGAAGACCACGCTACACAGAAATGTGTTTCAATGTGCGGGAAAACTTACAAAGATGCCGCTTAATGCAGTATTTACAGGATCGAGCAAACATCGAGCAGCTAGCTCGACGTTCTGTGGTAATTAGCATGCTAATTAGGAGGCGGGCGGGTTGTAATTGGAAGGTCTATATAACACGCGATCAGCTGTGGGCTAAGAGCTTAAGTCTAGGCCTGCATTTGAGCCAGGGGCGGGGTTCCAATAGGCCTGATTGAGCCAGCTCGACGTTTGCTCAACGTTTGCTCGATGTTTGCTCAATCTTGTAAACACCCTATAACTAGCAACAGAAAAGACCCGACCTCCAAGTTTTCTGCTATCGTTTGCATTGACCGCCAAGCCACGCGGCAACCACATCGCAAGCAAAGTAAAGGGCGGCTACGTCTCTGTCCAACTTGGTACAGAAACATACGATATGAGTCATTGTCAGCGGTTCACTGCAGCTACCCAACGAGTCATCACTTTGACTCCACGTAGTAAGATTCGCGCCGTTTTTCAAAAACCTAGGTGCTTTCTGGGAAAATGTGTAGCTTTGTCGTGTTCTTACTTTCTCGTCGTTTGACAGGTGTTCAACTGAGTGCGAACGTCGCAAGTTGATGATTTTGAGTGTCCGGTTACTTTCCATGATTGCAATTGACACCACTCGCTAAATCATTCATGACTTTTAATATAGCGCTTATAGGAACACCGTATGCGTCCATCGTTTTCTAGATATAACAATTTTTAACATGCTTCTGGAAAGTCACACATATTTTCTACTCGGTGGGGCAATTGTCGAAAACCTCAAAACCAAACGGCAAAAGTTTGTTAATTGTTACTACTTTCACAACAAAAGACGTATTATACACTAGTCGACTGAAGCTAGGGATATACATGGTGAGTCGAAAAACATGCCACCAAACGTCTGTCTATATCATTGTTTAATTTCTGGTCGATTTTCACAGTTATTCTACTGACTTTTTTTCGCCACTTGATGTCAGAGATCGCTCGGCCGATCGCCGTGATATTTTGCACCGTGAAAGGAAATATGCTACATTTTGAAAATTAGATCCACAAAATTGGGTCCTCTTCCCCATAGGGTTTTTTTCTTTTTTTTCAAACGCTGTCTGTTTCTCTGTCTGTCCGAACAATTTTGGGACGTTTTCTGTCCGTCATTACGCCGTCTTAAATGCTCCGGTTCGGCCGCTTCTGTCTAATTTTTGTTAGGCAGCGTGTCTGTCTGTCCGCGTCATAGAAAGAACAAGAAAGCTTAGCTGTCGCTTGGGATATTGCGCTACAGCTTATACAGTTCATGTTGCAGTAAAAATCTTCAAGGTCATCCAAAGTGAATGATTTTTATCTCATCTGAAAGGCGTATGCGATTTCTCATTAGTGATTAATAATGACCATGGCCCTTTTTGTCACCGTTTCCGAGATACGGCCAGTTATAGCTTGAAACTTTTCACTGAAAATTGCGGCCAATTCGCTGCAGATAGAGACATGGTTAGGCTACTACTGACAGCCTATAGAAAGTCGCCAGCGCCCTATTTCATGTTTGGTTTATTTATACGTCCGTCCTAACAGGCCGCATTACGGATCTTGCCCGTCCGTCTGCCTGTCTTTGACAGATATTACTGACGCGCTACAGCAATGCTGTAGGCTTCTTACACGTTGTCGTCCGTCGTTGTCTGTCGTCCTCTGTAACGGGTGTATTGTGGCTAAACGGTGCAAGATAGAGCCTAGGTTGTTATTGATCAGTAATATGAAGTCGAATACTGGCTTTCAAATGACATTAAAATCATTGACCTTGGATGACCTTGGACGCACTATGGTGTGCAAATTGTGCGGTATTGTGGCTACACGGTAAGTCGCAATAACCACTACGACATGCGTAGAGCGCGACTGTCTTCTAAGCTAAGGCTTGTATTGACCAGGCAGCTTCTGACTTCAAGTAAGACGTCGTAAATAAATTGAAACACAGCATCACGTAAATACAATGCTATTGTCATTGCCAATGCCTGCTTGTCGCATTGTATACGGCTGCTGCTGCTGCATTTTTGGTCTGGCTGCTCATGCTGGACATGTGGATAGTCACCTATCTCCATTTGTACACTATCACTCCTTAGTAGGCCTAGGATACGACTTTTCATTAGTGGTCCATAGTAACCGTGTCGTTAAGCCCTGCGTAATGTAGACCGTGGCTAATGCGCGATTTAGCTTACGATCGCTTCAGTTGGCTTAGGAGGTAATGCTGTATTATGATCTTCAGTAGCTCAAACATAAAAAATAGTTAAAAATAGCTATAGAAGTTTTTGGAATAGACTCATAGGTTGAAACAGTAACTTGATAAGTCATGTAATTTCATCGATAATACAACCTTTTTTATTGTTGACGTTTCAGTGACGTTGACACATCTATGACTGTTTACTGTCCGCCGCAGCGACATCTGGTGGACAGTCGTTCCAAAGAAGGAAGCAGCGGTTGCCGAAAGGTCAACAATAAAAAAGGTAGTATTATCGACGAAATTACATGACTGCTCAAGATTTAAAAGTCACTTTTAAAGTTTCATCTTCAAATATCTGTTGATCATCGTGAACTTTTACATTTTCCAAATCTTTAAACACTGACTTAAGGCCGTTTTAAACGGTCTTACATTTCCAGTGGTAATTTTGTCAGAATTTCTCCGCAAGAGTCAGTCAGACTTTTTGCCAGGCAGTCTAACCTGTGTGATCTGGTGCAAAACGTGACCACTACCTACCAGCAAATATGAGCCATTAGGGCAATTGCCACTCAGCTAACGAATAGTATTTAATGGCTCTGACTGTCAATAATTAACGATGCATCACATCAAACAATGCTCAACACAGATCAATGATAAGCCTGTCATAGCGTTACAAGATACACAGAACATAGGCCTATTAGTCATCGGCGTTAACAGCGGTCTAATCAATTATTGGCCGAGCTGTCTGGCAACACAATACCGGTAAATGTAATGCCGATACAAAACATATTGCTTTATTAAATGAACTTTGATCCGTTAGGTTTTTCGTTACATCGCAAATGGAACTATGCGCACAATTTGCTCAGTAAATGCAAATGCTAAAAAAGTACATCAGTCGATTAGCAACAGCCGCAAATCGACGTTCGACAGAGAAATACCTACAGGGTAGTCCGGAAAAAAGATTATATTTTCAACAAATTTGAAATAGGCAAGGTCATTTGTTCAATTATGGTCATGACAGATATGTATGAGCTTTGTGAGTTCTGTAACCATGCATTTAAGTTATAGATTTTCACTGAAGATTATTGCGACACACGGCATTCGTTATCTGTCTATGCAAAATTTAATTACTTAGAAATCAAAGCGCATTTATGATGCTTTTGTAAACGCAGCACGTCCTCAGATTTTGAAATAAATCTACAAAAACGATTAACCTGTCGGAAAACAGAATTCTGAAATACTGTTCGCAATTTGCTGCTAAACTCGTCATCGAAGAATGCATCATTTATGTCAATTTTAATTTGCTGTAAATTGCTTACATTTATAACTTTAGCACTCACGTCGCTAAATTGACGCATTACATTCGAACCTGAAACAATGCTATCGGGCTTTTGCTTCAAGCGCAAATTGAACTGGAGATTCATCACGTCTTGTTTAAGAGAATTGGGAACTTTCGGGTGTCGCAGGAAGCTGCTTTCACGATAAAGACCCGAAAAATATTTGTCGAAAGTTTTAACGTGAATGAGCGAATGGAGAGAGCATTGCCAGTAGGCCAGAGGCTTGCCGCAGTGAAATGCCGGAAGAATAACAACACGCTTCAACAGATGACCAATCGCCAGCGACGTCATTAAGTCTGATTTCTGGCGTTCCATCACACTCTTCAGCGCAGCTCTGCGCGTCTTAGGTTTTGGGTTGCTGTACGTGAGATATCTGCGAGTTTCGCTGCTGTAATACCGGTCACTGCCGTCGTACTTCCACATGAGATGTTCGCGAAAGCGATAGATCTTTGCTTCCTTGCTGACGATCCAGTTGTTGTGGACGACCAGTGGACAGGACGACTTATTCGCAGGTTCACTGCCTTCGCAGAGTTTCGGCAGCTTTCGTCCGTACTTCTCGAAGTAATAGAAACCGCTGAGAAACTTATTTCGGTCGAGAACACTGACTCGAAGTACTTGTTCTGCGCGTTCTTTCCGTTTCTGCATTATTGTCATGGCCTTGTTCAATGCTTTTTGGTCGTCCAGTCTTGTACTGTTCGTCAGTTGGCGAACGTTCTGGTAGAGTTGTTGACTGAGGGTGGACGGTCTTACGACGAGAAATCCGGCGTTGAACACACGAGCGTCCCAGAGAGCCGCTATGTCAGCATTCTGTGCCGCAATCTACAAAGTTCAATCACAGTCTGTTAGTCGTGCGGAAAAGCTGGAAAGCATTCGACAAAATTAATGCAAACTACTTACTCAAGGTCAGTAAAAAACCGCAAAGAAATAACACATCATAGCCTATCACCATAAAATGTGGTTTTATCTTAATTTTGAGATTCCGATAATACGGAAACCGTAAGCATAAAAGTCAAAAGACAGACTAAACTATCCGTGTGAACAGTGGGATTATTTTCGAAATTGGAACTGGAAGTAAGCCAACTTATTCGAGCACAAACTTTCACTGTTGCGGACGGACGGACAGACATAATGAACTTTTTAAACTCGTATTGTCTATTTTCGTTAACGTATATATTGTACGCGTGCTTGCGTTTTGACAAGTCGCTGTAATAATCACAATATATCGCATAAGGCCTAATAATGACGATCACTACAGGTAACACAGCGTGAAACTATTTGGTTAGCTTTTAGCAGCATGAAAATTTTTGTGTTAAGGGCTTATATGGTATGGAATTAATGATAGCATAATAGCGTCAAAACAAAACAACATCAAAAACGCACAGAAAAAAATGTGGTTTCTCAACACTAAATGTGGCGTTATCATTTTGGTTCACGGGAGGTCTTGCTGGAAGCAATAAGCAATACATAGTCTCACTAGGAAGTTTTCTTCAGCTATTTGCTGGCTAGTGTTCTGACACAGCAAAGGTAAAAGATAAATGCAAGGCAAACACAAGCACATTTTAGCTATTTGAAATAAGACGGAATGAGAGGTAATAGCTTTCGCCTATATTGATATTTCACGTCTTAGCACAAGACTCACAAATAATGCACGATTTTGGAGCTGAATTATGCAGTATGTAATTACCTTGATTTCAGCGAGCGGGTTGCTGAAGAAAGCGACATCCGTATCGCTGTGTATGACGGTAAAGTTCGCTTTCAAAGCTTCCAGTATCATGTCAGTTCGAATGTTCATTTTTCGCACATAGTCTTGCTGTCCGTAGGAACTGGCTTGGTCTTCGTCCGGGTCGTCGGTGTAATAAAAGCATGCTATGTCCTTGAGTAATTCACACGTCTTACGACCTACCCCGACGAAGAGAAAGTTGTCGATGTGATGCGCTCGAAGACTGGCCTCGTGGAAGTTGATCGCAATGTCGGCGAAGCCGGCGTCGGTCATGGCCAGTATGATGTAGCGATCGGCGTCCGCGCGCGCCGCCACTGCCTGCGTGAAGCTCTCTCGACGTAAAAACTGTCTGCCAGCGAGCAGCATACACGCGACTAACAGCGTCGAGATAATAACACTTCGTCTCATCAAATGTCGTTTTCTCAGTATTTGCATGACCCTACCATGCACGCCATTTTCTACTACCATACTTTCACTGGCACAGTAAGAATAAACTCAACATTTTATACAGCAATATTTTGTGCCTTTTCGCTGACTCTAAAACGCGTGACCTTAAATGACTTTCGGAAGCCGTTTAGGCTTAATCTTTATACTGCGCAGATTGGACCAGACAAGTTATCGTAAAACTAAACCCTGTACTAGTATATAACAGTCTGCTGTCGCCACTAATCTATACGCTACTGGTGCTGTGTCGATGTCACCGTGATCACCGTAATGTGGCTTTGTCAATGTCATTGATGTGCTAGCAACCTGTTGGGCCGCTACAAAAAGTTAATCAATACCGACTCATTAGGCTAGACTATTACCACAAATAGGCAGCCATAATAACAATATAGGTCTAACAGTGACTGCTTTTAGCGTTACAAGATAAAAAGCAAAGTTATTAACGGAAGCGCCTGTTTTTCCTACCAATATGATACACTACTGTAGTGTAACAGTTTGGTTCGTCAGCTGCCGATATTCGTCAACCATTTTCGTCGAAGTATCAAGGCATAGCCAGTTGTCAAACGATATTGTTTAATTTAAGCATGATTTTGGTAACAAAAAACTCATATTATTATTATACAAATGTACAAATGTTTTGTAGGCTTACTCGTCCAACGTAAAACGTGCAAACAATGCCATCATTCTATGTATACAAAATCAACAAAAACTGTGAAAATTTGCATATGTTACATTGTTATTTATTAGTGCAGGTTTTTGTGGGCTCTCAAAATTTGATGAACCTGCTGGACATGTGTTATTGGCAGTTTACAGAATGATTAATCCAAAACTGGGAAGAAACCTTTGATTCGGGGTTCTGTAGCTGTGTGGTGGTATCTCACATTTGACCTATGCACAGCGTCATGTTGATTAACTAACGTTTTGTTTAGTAATCCGTGTAAAAACAAAAGGCTATATTTTAACATCTTTGTTATATTTTAGCGACTGTTATTTTACATCATACAGCTCAGAAAACACTAGGCAAGTTCGTTGTTTTGTCTATATACACTATACATATCATATGTACAAATATACAGTGCAATTTTCTGCTTATTTTTAACAATTATGGAACTCGCTTGTATGAACACTAAGTGACAGTCACAACGCGTCTTTCTGTTTATACCAAGTTTGCTAACTGTACAGCATTAAAAACAAACAAACACGAAAACATTAAAAACGATAAATATTATCAGAGATTGCACCTTCGTTGTGAAATAGTCATATGAGTTTTCAGCAATAATGAGTGTAACGCGCGAATCGTAAAAATAACCTGGAAGACTACAATTATTTGGCTGAACTTGGGCAAAGCCCATGGGCCAATGATGGCTGTGAGGTGCTACGCGTACACTGCTCATATTTTGATTGAACAAAACAAGAAAACCCAGCTGTTGCTAGAAAAGACGTGCTACATCCTGTACAGTTTCTGTTGCAGTACTGACCTTCAAGATCATCTAAGATCGATGATAGCCGTTATATCTGAAAAGGCGTATGCCACTGCCTATTAATGATTAATAGTAACCTTGGCTTTATTTCTCACTGTTTCCGAAATCCGAAATATGGCCGGTTTTCCGTTGAAAACGCACATTTTTTCTATTCCCCTCCATTTAACCCAAAATTTAAAACAATGCGAAAATGTTTCGTTTGCACTAGATTGCTGAAATTCTGTATATCTAGGTTTAAGACACAGAGCTAATTATTCGTGTAAAAACAATTTTCCTCTACGACCTACCGTTTAGTCCCAATAAATCCGTGACAGACGACAGACAGACGACAGACGACAATCGTGCCATAGACGTCTACGGCATAGCTGTGGCGCGTCAAAACCGGAAGAGCCTAAAACTCAGACATAGAAATCCCTAAGAAGCCTGGCTGTAGTCGCTGCAGTTTTCTAGTCATGCTGTATTCTTGTTTACGCTGAGAAATATCATGTGCTGTCCGCATCGGGTGCGTTCAAGCAAGCTCAGTCATGGGAAACACCTCAACGTGGTTGATGGACTCGTCGGAGCTGCTCGTCGACGCGGCATTGGCATCCAGATCCGACCACTCGTCCAGCCACGTGTCGTCGTGCTTTCCCGGCAGGTAGATCACGATGTCCACTTCCGGTTCTTCGTCCTTGGTGCTGACGTTGAAGCAGACGTGGTGGGAGGGTGTCTCGGACGGTGCCACGTCGACGGACGCTCGGTCCTCGATGTGGTTCCTCTTCACGGGGACGCGCGGCCCGTCCACTGTATCCTCACCCGTCTCAAACTGGAACACGCTAGTCACCGGCAGAGGCGGCGGTGCCAGAATGCCGGGGTTGGCCCCCGGACAGCCAGGCAGGCTGCACTCCTTCCCCGCTGCCGCCGCCGACTGTTCTTGTTCCTGTTCTTTCTTCTGTCTGTCTTTCTCCTCCTCCTCGGCGGTGTAGACGTCGAACGGTAGGTCGTAGATTGGCCAATACTGCACGAAGTTCTTGATGATCTCATCCATCTGGTTCTTGAAGCTGACCGTTCCGATCTCAATCTCCGGCTTCTCTGGCTGCATGACCGTTCGCAGGATAAACGGCAAGGAGCCGCCAGCCAACGCCGCTATCATCTGATTGGTGTTCGACACCTGCTCACAGCATACGTCGTACAGACAATATGCATTTTACAGTATATGCCTAGTAGCCTATGTCATCCATATCATCCCATTCCGTCAAGTTAGTCTTGATTTTTTTTACCTTAGAAGACCTACTATTAATTTTATTGATTGAATTAAGATATAAGTCGACACGTGACCGAACTAAAAATCAAACTGTAATAGTGCGAGTTATAATTCGAATGGCTGCTGTTTCAGTCGAGTAAAATAACTTTGGATTACACGACCGCTCCACGTTCATGCACATGATGAGGCGGGTGTCTGAAGAAGATTGTCCGCTATTACCGTGCGGTTTCACTTGATTCTGTAATATATCACTTATGATTGAACTATTTAATGCAAAAAATACAAAAAAGACATGCCAAAGCTCGCGAAAAATATTTAAACTACCCCACGATTAAAACATAGGGCATAAAAATTAGAAACAAAATTTTTGTGAAATACTGCTTATGTGGAAATCTTTAGACTTGTTGAACTTTATCGGACCTGCTTTTAGGCCCTAGCTTTTGTTTTTTTTCTTTTCATTACCTCTGTTACATCTTTTTTTATAACTTGTCTGTTTGATCTCAGGTTTAGACGTATGGTAAATAATAATCTTGAAAACGTTCCGTGGCGAACGTTACAACCTCGTAGACGCTGCCAAAGGAAAGAATGACGACGAAGACGAAAAAGATGAAGACGACGATGCGGAAGAACTGCTTCAGCGCATTGAGATGTCCGCGGTAGATGGGACCAGGCACTCCGGCCACGCGGATGCGACACACGTCTTCGAACAGTTTGCGCGGGATGCGCGGCATGTCCTCGTTGTCGATGAACAACACCAGGTCGTTGATGAGCCAATGGCAGGCCGGTTTGTCGGCCACGTCATCAGAGGTCTCGTAGTCGGCCTGCTCGCTGAGCTCCTGCGACTTAAAGCCGCGGTTCTCCTGCAGGAACGACGGCAGGCTCGTCACCGTCTCCATGTCCTTGATTCGACCTTTCACCTGCACTCCGCAGATCACACAACATCATCACACGCATCGGTGTGTATCATAGTCCATGGAGAAAAACGTTTTAACGTTTTTTTTTTTAATTTTTTTGCTATTATTCAACGTTTTAGGCGCTTTTATTCCTGTCACGTTTTTTACATTTTTAACGTTTTTTTAAAATTGTTTCCTAAACGTTTTTTTTACATTTGTGGTGTGTATCGCGGTGCTGCCGGCAAATCCTGTCTGGACGATCAATAACTGTCTGACCGGTTGCATATGACACTAGATTGTTCCATAACGGTGAGGTCTTAAACTTGATTTAGAATCGCTAACTCTGCTTCGGTTACGTTATGATACGTTGTTATTTACTTAAGTTTGGTTTTCATGGGCCCTGAAAATTTGACGCCGTCACATCTTGCGTAAGCTTATAGATCAATAACAATCTAACCGGTTTCGTACGACATTAGATTGTTGAATGTTTAAAATGGTTAAATGCTATAACTCTTCGTAGAAAACCCATCCCAGAGTTATGGAGCGTCACCTGCCATATAAAACACACAGTGTTACTTGTAACCCAAAACAGGTGAACGCGCCTCGCCTCAATACCAGTCAGACAGGCCGGTCGGTACTCGATTTACTTACCCCGGACGGATAGAAGACTGAGTTGACATTGGTGCTGATTATATACTGAGATGGTTTACCTGTCCACAGACAATCACTCATCCACGTACTAACCATGTGATAACGTACCGACAGGGATTCGAACCCACGACCTCACGATAGCAAGTCCAGCGTCCTAACCGTTAGACTACCAAGCCGTCGCGACACACACGTCAGTAACGCTGCTACTGTTAGTATGGCGACAAACCTTCTCCACATCTGTCTGAACCATCTGACCGGTTTCGTATGACACTAGATTCTGCCGTAATTGTAAAGTTTTAATGTCGATTTAAAAGCAATAATCGAAATTTAGCTGGCTTAAATTCAGCAAAACAAAATGGCCAGTTTAATGTATAATTTTTACTCCCCTAAAATGACTCTTTCCCAGTCATTATTATATTATAGTTTACACTCCCCTCGTATAATATTGACTTCTTGTGCGATATTACGGTGACTAATAAAAGTTATTTTTTTTTAAAAATCGTTGTTGTCGCGTATTCAGTATGTGGTCATAGCCGAATATATAGTGAATGGCTATAAATAACGACTGGCGGAGTGTAAGTTATACATATAATAATGACCGTGGATTCATTATTATATGGGAGTCATTATTATACATTACACCGGGTCGAATCGGGCCGAATTGTCCAAGCGTGTGCAGCAGTCGGGAATAAAAACTTTAAGCATAAATAAGCGAGAAAGTCGAGTGCTACCTCGGAGAAGAGAGCCTTGTTAAGCTTGAGATATTTCTTTTCGACGTTGTTGAAACAGTCGTAGCTGTATGCGACCAGCATGACGGCGAGCGCGACAAACTTGAGCAGCGACCCGGCGTTGACTATGACACCCATCAGCGTGAAGACGAGCACCTTCAATACAACGTTTAGTGTCAGAATATTGATAATAACAACATTTCTGCTTAGAATGACATCCACGGGCGTCTATTAGTTACTTTATTAATCATTTTATTAGTCACTTTATTGCACTGTGCATTTTATCTTAGCATGTTTTTTTTTAAATTTTGTAATTGTAATATTTCATTCTACAGAGCCAGCAGCTTACAAACAACTACATGTTGAGTAGGCCTATATTAATATTGGCGCAACTGTGTTTCAATTGTATTACAACATTTTCTAGTCATTAGTTACAGTACTAGCACTGTACTGCTTTGCGTCGCAGTTATTTGTTTTCTAAGCTCGTGCTTGTACGTGACTGACCTTCGTAGCGGTTTGTCATGGACACGGATCGGGTCCATCAGTGGATCGGGTCGGGTCGGGTCACGGGTCAGATTCAAGGCGATTTTGGCGAATCGTGTCGGGTCGCGGTTCGGACGTACGTGGGTCGAGTCGGATCCGGATCCAAAAAAGTTACCCGTGTCCATCTCTGGCCGTCACTTTGTCTACGAATAAATTTACTCAATTTGGCCTAATGAAATATTGTATTGTACGGTAGTACCTCGATGAAGCAGCCGATGCACTCTGACATGAGGATCAGTATCGAGTACAAACCGGCCACACACAGACCCGAGGCAGCACAGTGCGCCAGGAAACGTCGAACTCTGGCCCTACCACGTCCCACCTGCGTGAACACGGTCGACGCCACCGATAGGCTGTGACGCTTTACCGGCAGCTTATCACTGTACTCAATATACAACACACACACCAGCATATATCTCTTCCTTTTGACATCCGCAATAGCTGTTCATTAGCTTCCTTCCGTCGTAAACTCAAAACATTTTATTTTTCAACGTCTAGCCATGTCCAGTGGCCCGCCTCACTCCTTACCTCAGCGCCTCAGATTCAGTGAGTTTCTAGCTGACATTGTGCGCTTTATAAAATAAATTTACTTACTTGCTTACTTGCTTACTTACTTACGGACAAAAGATAGACCTACTATTGGGTACTGAAAAAGCAAACATCACAATAAGAGACGCCTATAGACGAAAATTTCGGCAAATTTCAATAAAGGTAAATATCTATTTATCTATTATACAGATCTCTGGTATATTGTCCAAAAGCAGCAGTGATGATAGTGCTCATCACCTATTGAGTGGAACCACTTTACCTTGTGTAATGAAAACACTTTGCATATCGCTTTTAATTTTTTTTTTATCTGCTCACATTTATAAGCCAAATAGACTGCAGCGGTTTGGCCGTAATTTTTAATGGAACGTTCCAAGCTATAAGTGGCCGTATCTCGGAAACGGTGAGAGATAGGACCAAGGTTACTATTAATCACGGCTTGTGCGGTAGCAACAAGCAGTTGTATAAGCGATGTGCCAAGTCAATGGGAAGGCCGAAATTTCGACCCCCACAGCTTCCACATTTTTCAACCGATCTTAATGAAACTCGAAACCAAGAAAGATATCCGGGATATGACTCCACATGCAAAATTTGGTTGATGTGGGACGACGGAAAGGGGGTCTGCGTAGGGAGGGCATTTTCCGTTACTTTTTGTGTACTATCCTTTTTTTGTATTCTTGCTCACGCCTACAGGTCACACCAGAAGACCGATCACGACCGTTTATGGCTCAGAACGCGTG
>Ga0209671_1000275_pt1 | contig 30309 bp, 13 predicted proteins | sample WorMetHERISLAND2_2_FD_187401 | JGI IMG/M metagenome (GOLD analysis project Ga0209671, IMG submission 187401) | Marine gutless worms symbiont microbial communities from Max Planck institute for Marine Microbiology, Germany - Olavius geniculatus... | ecosystem: Host-associated > Annelida >...
AGATTGAGCACGCACTGGACAGCATTTAAGAAGTTCAGAAACACGCCAATGGGCATAATAAGATCAAAAACTGCAAACCGGAAACAATGGGCTATCAACGTCGCCAACGGAATGACTGGTCACACATAGACATCCTTCTGCAATGACTTCTTGATTTTTTCACCTACAACACGTTAACAGTGAACAACAAAATAATAAAACTAACAATACTTACAGAACAATACAACGCAGCTATTAAGCAGGCATTCAGTCATGTACCTTTCACCCACAGAAGCAGTCTGACAAAACACTACACCGGACCGCACCAGATGGTTAAGATTAGGTTTAGGATTAGGGTTAAAGTTAGGGTTAACCGGACCAGACTGCACCGGACGTCTGGTGCAGTCCGATACAGTGTTTTGTTGGATCCCACAGAAGTACTTCAGTCTTAGCCTTGTTGAGTTTATCCTTTCTAAAGTTTTAGTTAATTCACCGTTTAACTAAATGTAATGATGTGCAACAACAAAACGTTTGGCAGCATCGCAATGTGCAAAAACCAACAAGCAGTACAGCTGACAAAGCAAGGAGATGCAAAATCAAAGCTATTTATGCAGTAGATACAACAGAACATTAGCATCACTGACCGAATAAAGAATTTAGATAACAAAAATCAGCAAAATTGAGAGTTTCAATACTAGTTAAGTTCTCACAGAAGCTATAAGAACAAAATTTATCCTATACAGTGGAATCAAAAATATGAAAAGCCAAAATGTTCTCATCAACAATAAGAGTCATGAACATATGCATGTATATATGCAAGTATCCGGAGTACAATAAGTTACAGAAATTATCTACTAACCATAATCTCGTAAAATCCCGACAATTTTCTTGCCAATCACTTTCATACTTTCACGAAGTGGAATTGGGAGTTGTTTCATTTCAGCTCGATAATCCCCGACTCGCTTTTCAAAATAGCCTGCAATAAGCACTCAGGAAAGTCTTGTGTGCTATGTATAAAGCAAAATAACATAAGCTATGAATCATATCAGAATCAGCAATCAATCAGCATCAATAATACTGATATGCACTAGCTCATAAGACTGATAAAGTTGCTGAGATCATATGAATCAGCAAATATCACAGAAAATTTCCATTTCACCAGAAACAGTATCACTGCAGCAGAAAGACAAGCTTAATGCACATACTTAGAAATTCAGCACCTTTCATTTGCCTTTATAACATTTAATACATTGCAACAAAATTCAATCAGCTTATGGGCTGTGCATCAATAATAAATGGCAATGGTGAATTTAATTAATTCATTTTAGGCAGATCTCTGGCTCAAGCTGATTGGCTTGGTCTGTGGCTGCCTAGTGTTCTTGCTATATTCTCAAATAAACCGGGTGAACTCTTGCAATGGCTGTGCCATGATAACAGCACCATTAAACCTTGTTGCAGCTTCAGTGCCCATTAATTACTATTACATGACTTCATGTCATAGATTTTCTTGCATGACACGGAAGTATATCAGTTTCCATCACAAAGCAATGCAAACAAACAGACATTCAATCTAACCTGGCACGAAATCGTCTTTCAGCCGGTCGGTAATAAACACGTCAAACATCTGAGTCAAAGTGAACCATTCAAGGAACATGCGAATACTGTGAGATGATACCACCTTGATAAACAGCTCTCTCTGCACAAGCAACAACCAATGTAGGCAAACTGTACTCAAACTAGCGTATTCAGATTAGTGATGTAGTCCTTGAGACCAAAGTCTTGGTTTTGAGGTCCCTCGAAAACAGAAAACAAAGTCTTGGTCTTGGTCTTGATGAAAACACTCAACTCTGTCTTGGAAAAAAGTCTCGCTTACATCACTAATTACATCACAGCTCCTGCTACCCAGACAAGATTGAATTAAACCAACCAAACCTTTCGGCACTGCTGCTAGAATTCTTTCCCATAACCTAACCAATGGCAGATAAACTTGAAGAAACTAGTTTTAATTTTTGATTAAACAGATCTCGTTTTTTGTGGATTTACTCCAGTTTAGAAAAATCCCAAAAATAATTTTTTGACAATGATTGGAGCAGTATTAGCACTTTTTCCATATGAACAATGCAATTACTTGTTCAAACGAGTAAATAACCACATTCAATTAAAACATAAATTTACATAGTGCACAACATTTGAAAATGTACTAATTCTGCATCTGAGCAGTAAGCACCTGGAAGATTCTCTCTCCGTTGTGCTGTATGGTAATGTTATGATTGTAATGACCGCAAGTTTCAACAAACATTCGCAAGAATGCTTCGGCAACGGTTGCCTCACCACTTGCAGCTGATAAACAAACTGATGATCCATCTACATGCCAACAAACAACAGCTCACAATTAGACCCCAGAATCTCTACTATTAAGATCTCAAACCATGACCAGCCGTTAAGTTAGCAGACCATTAAGGTTCCATGCCGCCACTGCCAATAAGCGGCTTTAGCGGTTTCGCCAAAAAAATGAAATCAAACAATACCTGATGTGGTTTTGATGACACAAGTGTACTGTGCTCACTGCTGTTATGTACAAGGAGCTACTATTGTAATGATTACTAGTGAGTGAAGCAGTACTTTACAATACACAGATGTGACTGGATTAGACAAGAAATTTGAGCTAATGCTCACAAGACGTGCGAAAGCCTATAGCACTTTCTGTTTGCAAACTGTCAGTCTATCTCCAGCCATTTCGTTGCAGTTCATTCTTGGAGTGTTCGCTGCAGCCGAGATCGCAAAAATCAATAAAACCCCTTATTTTGAAAGTTCAGGGTCTTTCAAAGTCACAGATGTTGATACAACTAAAAAGCTCGTCACTAGTACTTGTTGTGATAGGCAGCATGCCATGCCTATCTGCAACCGTTTTCACGAAAGACTGGCCAACAACGGTAACATAATGACTTTTACAGGGGTACCACTCTTTGATGCCCTCGTGCACACGTTTCCTTAAAATTAGAAAATCGAGACTTGGACTGTCAAAATTTATGCTCAATGCTGAAAATTTCATATGCAGCTACTCCATGTCTATCTCAATTGATTTCAGCGCAATTCGCTCTTAAAATCTGTGTCGCAGCCAGAAATTGCCAAAAAATCCATAAAAACCCCTATTTTGCCATTCAAGGTCATCCAAGGTCATTGAATTCGGTGCCAATTGAGAGCCAGTGTACGACTTCCTATTAGTGATTAATAGTAACCTAGGCCCTATCTCGAACTGTTACTGAGATGCAGTGACTTATTGGCTGAAAATCGCAAATTTTTCCCACCCCCTCTCATTTAGCGCCCTAGTTTAGGGTGACCCCCTTCAAATTTATGGAAAAGCTTTACAGTTCCTGAAACTAAAGTCTTCCAGGCAGCCGACGGTGAAGATTTGGTGATCCTAGCTTGCACTGCTTTTGACTAATCCACCCGTGTGACAGACGAACAGACAGATGAACAGACAGAATTGCGACAGTAAACAGTAAACAGACAGTAGCTGCTTTCGCGTGTAAACAAGGTAGTTTCATAATGACATTACAAATCACGTAAAGGTGATTGCTGTTGTATCTGCAAAATTACTACCAGTTTAAACCAGCATATCTTACAAGGTATATCTTACAACTTATATCATCAGACAAATCTAGTTAACTGAGCAAGAGCGCTAGCAACAATAAACGTGCAGCTGCAATGCATGAAACATGACGACCAACCAACCCGTGTTTTCATCAGCGAGTGCCGATAGCAAAGCTTTCTGGATCTTCTTTGGAATAATTCGTCCCTCATCACCAACAACCGAGTGCAGGCGCTTTGCATCCACGTCGACAAACAACACCTAACAACGAGGCAACGCCCAGTCAGTCATCACCACATACTGCTGTGGCATTGCTGAGAGAAAAAAAAAGAACTATTTGCAGTATCTAAATCTTGTAGAAAGTACTACAACTGCATACAATTGCTTTTGCCTTCAGCGCTATTGAGTGGGCAGCAGGGTGCCATTCCATTCCATCAAAGTCCAGGTGTAAAAAGCTCCCATACAAGGAAGCCTCGTATATATGGCTAACAGAGCATAGCCAATGTTCGATCATTTCATCATCAGCTAGTTGTAAAATATGCCACCAGCCCAAATCAAAATGATAATGCTAAGATAAAAAATAGATAAAAATCCTATTCTAATTGATCACAGTAACTTCAAACTCAATACCAGTGCATTATACTGTTTCCATTCATAAATTATTTGAATTTGCTAAAGCTGCAACAAAAAGTTTTACACACTCCATACAACTCCATAAAATTCTGCTCAGTTTAGAAGTCTAAATCTCCAAGTTTTTGCAGTACCTCCGTGAGACAGTGGTCATCGAGAAGTTCCTTCATTGAGGCTAATATTCCAACGATGTACGGCGTTGGAGCATCGACAACGTCAATAAGCATTGATGGCAGTACAGTAATGAACGTGTGCTGCCATTCAAATGGATAGAGCAGCGCGGCCATGCTGCTCATGCATGTGCTCAGTGTGCTGTGGACAAACACAGTGATCACTCAGCTCTCGTTGACAGCATGCTAATAATAATATATCAAAATAAAACATGCCAGCGCTGGGTGCCGACATTATATGCAGTCATCCATCCAGTTGCCGGGAATCTCAAGTTCTGAGCTCAGCCCTGAAACCATCTAGTGCTTGAGGTTTCTGACATCTTAATCTTCAATCTTTTGAACTGAAAACTGGCACACTGGTTACTGGACAACGTTCATGCATATTTCGTTTTTTCTATACCTTTTCATCTGAGATAGAAGACTGTATAAGATAGACAGATGGGAAAGACCTGCAATGCATCCTCTTAGATTGCCATGCAGTAAAAGCTTTTGCATTACTGGTATTGCTTTAATGAACATAACAAAAATTCTACTCAGTTAAAGGTCCATGGCCACGGTCAAACTCACTCGTGCAATTTCTGTAATTTAAATTAGACATTTAACCTCGCATATATAATATGTCGATTTGAGCTTCATAAATATATGAAATTAATGCGTGAATTCAAATGAAATGCGGCATTACGTTACGTTATGCGAAATATTTTAATCTATCAGTGCCTGCAGTGACGTCATGACCCTAGCCCATATAGATCATGAATATTAATGGCTAGCCGACGACGTCATCATTCTAGGCTAAGCCATAGCCTATAGACGTCATGAATATTAATTCATGACGTCTATAGGGTAAACTCATGACGTCACCGCAGGTCATCATGGTGGCACGTTTTCTACGTCGTTTTCGTAGATCGTCGACTTCAAAGGTAAATTTTTCCGCGTTGACAAAATGCTTGGCGCCAACATTACTGTCAAAGTTATCATAAAATTCTGCACTTTTAGGAAAATGGATAAAATGTATATGTTAATTTTGGTGTCCATGGACCTTTAACTTATTTCATAACAGGTCAGCATGAAAAACTGAAAAATATTATATGACAATGTTAAATGAAAGGATACACAGCACACATCAACAATATTTCAAATTTAGAGAAAAGACATAATGAAGAAATAAAGAACTAACAATGGCAAACTATTATCCTAATTATCTGCAGATACCTCAAGTCACGGCTGCAGAAAATCAGCTTTCTTTCCAGCAAAAGAGCAGCAAACACTTGGAGGACTTGATCAACGGACAAATGAGCAAAGAGTGTTGCAAAACTCACCTGTACACATATGAGGCATAAGCACACATACAATATTGTAACTGTTTAACCAGCAAAACCTGGAGCAGGCAGCTGTTCTCTTGGTTGTCCATTCTGGACAGCTCCAAACCATAAAAAAACTAAAAGTGCCTATACCAGTATGCCTCCCATAAAAATCCATCTCAAAGCTGTGGAGTGTCATTGGCTATAAGGAATCAGTGTCACGTGCCATCCAACACAGGTGACCGTGTCCTGCCTCAACCCCATCCAGACAGATTTACATGTACCTTTTTACACTGGAAAGATGAGAAAGTGAGCTTCCACAACATCTTTTGGCTAAACAATATAAACCTTTGACTCTTAGGAAAACTTCTATCAACAAAATGAAGTCTATAAATATACACTGATAACACAATTGCATTATTATAATGTAACTACAGTGAACGCAGCATATGGTCAGAAATACTGTTTATGTAAAAGAACCGCACAAAGTTCTAATTTCTCCTACTCATCAAATCTCTCATGTCAGCACACCTGATAGAACGAATACGGCATATAATGAGATGGTAACATTTCAGAATCTATTAACAAGTACAAAATACTTGCATTGTTGTATGGAGTTTCACAAGCATCTCGCTTTATGATGTACGTGAGCTTTGCAAAGTCCGGTCCCTGTCAGTCACAACACGTACAGAGACACTCAAGCTCTAAAATGACAACAAACTTTGGCATGGTCTGGTCCAGTAAACTGCAAATGTAACTATATAATGCACACAGTTAACAAAACACAGTAAAATACATCAGTCCAGTGCTGATGCACTGTGCAGCCATATGCCGAAGCTGTGCAACTCTAGGCCTGACCCTATCCTTAAGCTGAAAACTGACACACTCATTACTGCTGTCTACATCCACAGTGAACGTTCACACCAATTTCAGTTTTCTGAGCTTTTGTGCTTTTGAGTTAAAAACCCGTATGGGACGGATGGGCATTAGGCAAGATGCACATGGCGGCCCATTACGACCACTACAACAATATTGGACAATCGGCTAATGAGCCAAAAGGGCAACTGAATGACAGTTTTTCACAATAGACACAGTGAAAGCAAAAAAAAATACAGAGCACAGCACACAACAACACAACTCACACCAACAGGAACAGTAGCAGCAGTTGCAACAATAATGTTCATGGTGTTGTCACAACCATAGCACTCCCACAGCAAAAGTTCACCCGGTTCACTGCAGAACTGTACAGGGGGACACCAACCTTATGACCAAGCTAAAACTATAGATCCCCCAAAACCACATTCACCATCACCATTGTATTACTAGTCAGCTTAAAAGCTGATACGTATTTTACCAACCCGTGGAGGGTAGCAGGCTCAGTTGACCCTGTAACTCGTTATATACCTGGATAGTTTACCTGCCTGAAGACAATCATCCATCCAGGTACTAACCAGGATCAGTGTGAAGTAACTTCGCTGATTAAGACCAACATATTACCACTACACCATGCTGCCTTCCGAGCTGTATGGGCTGACAAAACTCACCACAGTGCGAATGTAGACTTCTTTGTTTGGTGCGGGGAACGGTCGAGCGTAAGCCACTTGAAGCATCTCTTCGGCCGATACAAGTGACATGAAGCGACACGTCCGCACTTTGTCGAGGAGTTGCATGTACAAGCTCTTCTCACTGATGTGACTTACGATCACCAATGCTTCTGGCAGCCGTGGACCATCACCAGGGGGCTGTGCAAACCAACCACACTATGAACAACCAGAAGCTAAAAAACAATGTTGCTGACATATTGTTTGGCTCTCCGCCTGACCTTATGAGCCGAATTACTCCTGACCCGGGGAATGTTCATGCCAATTTTGGCTTTTCTTACACCTTTTAGTTTTCGAGTTCTAAGCCAGTGCGTGACAGACAGATGGACAAATGAGCAAGACTTGTAGTGTGGTCTGTAAAGATGGCCTAATGATAAATGGCCAAAGAATAAGTTCAAAAGAACTGGAGTAAACCAGACAGAAACAAGCTGATGTATACTAACAACCAGTAAGAAATCAACTGGGTATTCCACACAGCACTTTAATGTATGCAGCAAAAACCATTATTAACATAGTCTGTAATGCATGGTAAATAAAGCATAAAATGTTTTTTTCTTATTTTAAGTTTTACAGCGCTATACAAATTTGCTTTTAACTTAACTTTAACTTAGACAACTGTAGAAATTACGGTCTGACTTACTCACCAGATACCGACTGCACCAGCCATATCTTCTTCCACCGGATTCATTCGTCAACAGAAACGAAAACTGCTCACTAAACACACCAAATGAATAAACTTAATTTTTTTTATTAATACCCAAATGATATTTCTGTCCACATTTCTGTGAAGTTCAGATATAATGGTCACTAACATTTCACTATGAGTCAGTAGTGTGAACTTATGACTTCCAACTGTTACAGATACTGGATAGTCCAAACTGTTCCAAAATCAAACCATGCCTTTCAGTTTTGGTGGAAGAGGCACAAGTGTATAAACAATTTGTCAATGGCTGTGAAACTGTTGCTGCCAATAACACTACTTTTGTTTTAATTTACGTGGAAAATTCTTCCAAATTTACGCCAGGCTGTGGCACATCTCCAATACTGAACTTCTAGGAACAACAGCTTTGTCCTCTGATACTGATGGCCCAATACATATCCAAGCAGTTAGAATCAACGAATAATACAGACAGAAAAATACAACTGTTAACCTTTGCACACCTACACATGACTGATTCCTTTTATTGTTACAAAAATTACAGACTACTTACCACTGATAGCTAGATGTGGGCTGCAGCACTTCTGCTTCTGGAAAACAAAAAGCTGAAGTCAAACGATCAGCTGCGGAAACCTTGCAATTACAAACAACGTCAGAAACGTAAAAGAATTTCACAATACACCGATCAATCAAATTCTTTAACAAAACCAGCTAACAAACTGCAATTGTAAGCGATAAAATAGCAGTAAAACACCAAAAAAACAGTAAGACTCATTGAACAGACAGCACGTTGATGATAAGTGCAATGTTAACATGCAACATTAACAATACGTTACATGTAATATAACATAAAGCACAGTAACAAGCTCTAGTTACCTGCAATGTTAAATCACAGGCTGCGCAGTAGCACCAGCCCTGTTGTAAGGGTGACCAGCCATTTCAATGGGAAACTCCAAAATTTGACCACTCGTATTTCCCAAACCCCTTAATTTTTCCACACCAAAACTTGCACAGATGATTACGTCCAGCATATCTCCTGATGTGCAAAATTTGGTGAAAATCCGTTTACGGGGGGCTTCCCCACGAATAGGTGAAATTACATTAATATGTAATAAGAAACTGTGATGGAACATGTCTTTCATACACTTTTGTTGTATACTGTAAAACATATCTTCAATTTGTATTCCTTAAGAGGTTGCATTTTGTCAACTGCTATTAAACAAACATGTGACGTGATCAGCGATCACCTCATGTGGAAAGCAGAACAGGATGTGAGGTCGTAAGCAATCACCAGTGGCGTCAGTGGCTTGTAGAGTGACAATCATTGCATACTCAAACAAACGATGCAAGTCAGACTTCAGTCTTGCCTTCTCGTAGTTGGATACATCTTTATACTGGCAACAGTGACACAACAATTACTGCTTGTTATACCAAAAGGTAACCCATACTTGATACAAGCGTAAGAACCAAAGCCGATCCCAGTCGCCAAACAGTCAGCCCGCAGGTGACATAGTCATAAACCCAATGATAGGCTGCCATTGCTTTCCACCAGTATGCTTGTTATACTGCTGAAAAACAATTATTACTAAGGGCCAATTTATTTAGGTCCAGGTTATTTTCTCGGTTAACTATCTCGATCTCAAGGTCAATTACAAAAAGTGATATTATTTAGCAGCATATTGACACACAGTCAGTGTGATGCAGGCAATATCACCTTTTGTAATTTTTGCTGTTTTCGATGTGGAAGTCCTTAAATGTTGCCATTAACAAGTGTATAAATGGATGTTTTGTACATTTATTTAGTGTAATTGGCCATTTCTGCTAAGTTACGAATCCAGTTTAAACCATGTTCCCCGAAATGATGTCCTGTGTGCTGTTAAAGCAGAATTTTGCACAGACTGCCAAACAAACAGCAGACTACAAACAAAAGCTTATCACTGGATATCAAAAAACAATCCACTAGAGATAACATAATAATACCAGCAACTTAAACAGCAAATAAACTTAGTGCACAAAGTAAATTAAAAAGTCTACAACGTACTGTAGCCTGCTTCACTTTCGATACATGATGCAAACGTTGGCGGTGTTCTTCCAAATCGATCTCAGCATCACTTTCTGGTTTTAATAAATACAGAAAATATCAACAATAAACCATGGAACTTGATTCTGAACTGAAATAATGCTGTTCATTTACCTTTACACAATAAAACCCATGTATGTTAAACCGATTTTGGCAGAATCATCCGAGACAATAATGTCGGCAAATTGCAACCACTGATAATAACAAAACGAACATGGACAAAATATCATTTGAACCTTGAACAACAGAGATAAAGTCAACATCACAGCAATGCTTACATGAGGAGATGAAAATGAAAAACAAGCATAGAACTAATAACTGAAAATATCACAGCTACAATGTGCATAACACCTAGATCAAACTGCACAATTCTATGAGACAATTATATGAAAAAGAGCAGACACACCGATAATGGATTCATCACTGGATGACGGATCAGAAGCATCTGATATCACAAAATTAAGACGAAGAATAGAATACGCATTGCTGACTTTGGCTTGGATCTAAAACAGCAGCAGAAATTATCACAAAAAGCACACAAACAGAAAGTTGTAAACTATCGCGGCCTAACCAACAAAAAGATTTCTGCAAAGACCGAGAGAGAGCTCATCCAACTTTTCAGCACTTTTAGTATGGCAAGGGTTAAACTCAACTAGACTAGAATAAGCCCAAGTCATCTCGATAGCCAACTCCATTAAAAACCAGTATTTTTAACCAATTAGGTCAGCATGCCCAAAGTCCTGGTCACAAGGGCCAGATGTTATGCATAACTTGCCATTTCTTTCTTAGTGGTGAACATAACCATCACAAATACTCACTACGCTTACCAGACTGAGTTACCATCTCAGTACTAACCTGGCTTGATGCAGAGTACTTTGTTGATGCAAGGAACATTGTTTCCACTAAGTTAAGCAACCACCTAGTGTGGCATGGTACTGTAATGGTAACGTGCCAAACTTGTAACCCTGATGTTGCAGGTTCGACTCCGAGCCAGGGCACTGCCATGTAACGACTTTGGGCAAGTTGTTCACACATGTGCCACTGTTCACCAAGCAGTACAAATTGGTACCGGCTTCACCGCTGGGAAGGGTACGGCAGTAATATGTGGAGGTCTGGCCCTCCTCCCATATATAAGGCAGGGACAGGTTCACCTGTATCAAGTGGCAGGTAATAATGTGTGATTCCATATGGCAGGCGAGGCATGTGCAGCACACTGCCAACTCGGGACCATTGGAAACAAAGATGAGCACTGCTCGCATCAGTCACAGAGCTGTGAGAGGGCCTGTTGACTATGGGCAATTTAACCTTTTAATCTTAAGCAATCACCTTATAACTGAAGCCTAACCGAACTGCAGCCTTGTGTTATTAGAAGATGTAAAAGTTTACATGCACTAGAAAAACATGAGCTTCAACTACAGCTGGCACGTACACTGTCACGCTGCTGAGGTGTGATGGCCTTCTGAACAAAGTTCCTTTGCTTCACTGGAAGCTCTGCAGCACCTCTCTGTCAGTAACAGCATTAACTACATATCACAGCATCAAAATTTCCCATCAAAGACATAACACTGACATACAGCAACAAAAGTGATGTATGCCAAAAAACTGTAGCCAAAAGTTATTAATGAAAAAAATATTGCGATCAAAAAAGTGCAAAGTCACAAGTGTGAAGGCAACTCCAGTGGTGGTCTCAGTGCTTAAGTGGCCCCACCCACAAGACCCACAAGTAAGGAAAGGTAACATAAAAATCATAAACAAGTAACTACTGGTACAACCGTGTACCAAGCCTGCAGTGAAATAGTGAAGGGTTCATAGTTGATCAAAAAACTGTAAAGATAAAACTTGCTATAGCGCTTCTCACAAGAGACCAGAAGCGCTTTACAATCTGAGAAGTGGCAACTGATCGGCATAAGCTAATGATACCGCAGTGCAGTATGTGGCCATCCATTGTCTGCCTAAGTGAACGATTGAATCTGAAGTTTGTAGCTAGCAGATGTACCACCACCCTAATCATTCACACTAGGCCTTCACCCCGTAGCCCGTAAGCTACTACTCATTTCCCATCCCACGGAGAGTAGAAAGCTGAGTTGGCCTGAGCACACAGTAGGTTAGCAACTTGCTCAAGGTTGCTTACAAATGATGGCAGTGAAAATCAAACCGCAACCTGGAAGTTATGAGTCGACACCAACCACCAGACACTTGCACAGACAGGTGTGAACAACTTGCCCAGAGTTGTTACGTGGTAGTGGGAATTGAACTGCGGACCTTTCGATCTCGTATCTAATGCTCTAACCACTGAGCCACCAAGCCACCAATGTGTGAAAAAGACTGATTAGGGTGGGAATGATGAAATGAATTCAGCAGTTAAACTGCTAAATGGTGTATAACTATTTGTGTAGTAAATATGAACTTAACGTTCAAACAATATTCTACTACACAATGCTTAAATGAGGAATCAACTACAGCTATATACACAGCTATAACTGATTACCTTGAACTGAGGAGTATTTGGTAAATATGGCTTGGCATATCCAGCCGTATCAAACATGATCTGGTATGTGTCACTAGTCACTTCGTACGGAACAGCATACAATGGCTCTTTGTAACATGGTGACTTAGGGTGTGGATGCAACGATGCAAGTACCGTGTTGAGCACATCAGCACTGTGATGTCGCGTCAGAGGCTGCTTATCTTTAACAGTTTTCTGCTGGGACGGAATGATGTCATCCGTGTAAACAGAAACATACATGTAGTTAGGATTGTTCATTCGTCTCTTGCTCACAAAGTTTTCCTTCTCTCCTCGACTTCGGACAACTGGAGTATGCTTTGGTGCTCTAATGAACTTTTTGTCCCAGGCATCAGCGGCAAAAGGTGATTGGGCAGTGATGTCGAAGCGAACTGCTTCCCTATCCTGTAGCCGACTGCTACTAAGGACTGCTTCTGGAACAGATGGATTTCCTTCACCTTGACTTTCAAGATGACTGTGCATATCGGCAACAATTCTGCCAGATATTTCCTGTGCTGACGGATCATTCACAGTAGAACCGAGTTTTTCAAGACGTACTGAGGGAGTCACTCGGTCCTGACCAGCAGCATAAACAAGGAGTCCATATGAATCATTTGGTGTTACCGGGCTGGGCCTCACAACAGTCATTCTTGGTGGCTTTTCGGGTGGCTTTGGCAAAACTACTTTGCTGGTCTCAGAAGAAGATAGAGATGGAAATACGGTGACTGGTCTGGATGATTCTGATAGACTGCAATCCACAGTCTCTTTCACTTGTGGTTTTTTGGGTGGTTTTGGTGAAGCAATTCTGCCCATCTCAGAATGTGAAAATGGTGGGCTGATGGGTCTAGTTGATGGTGATGTATTGAAAACCACAGTTTCTTTCACCTGTGGCTTTGGAGGTGGTTTTGGAGCAATTACTTTGCCGATGTCAGGACCAGATGATGGCAGTGGGTTAGCTACAACTGTCTCATTTACGTGTTGTTGTGCCAATGGGTCGATAACAACTACTTCTCTCACCTGTCTGTAACTACCTTTTTGCTTTACTGCTGCATCATGTAGATATGTGCTGTCAAAACTTTTGTTTGTAATCTTTAGTGCAGAGTCCTGAGAGTACAAATGGGATGATCTGTCATCAAACTGTGACATTCGGTCTCCAGGAGAAAAGCAGAATGAAGCTTTAACCCCACTGTCAACCTCAGACTGTTTGAGAGAATCAGAACTCTTGCTGCGACAAACGCCAACAAAATTTGCACTAGAGTGCGGACATTGGCTCCTTGGCTTTGGTGAAATAGCAGGTTTATCTAACACAGCTGGTCTGCTTTCAAACTGTTGTAGTCGTACTGTTAAATCAGATGGTTTTTCAGGCATCTCATCTCTATCAACACCAACTGACTGCATTTGTCGCAAGTAATTGCGTGGAGGTAATGGCATCTTGTGACATTCTGCAGACTGCTCATTATCAAATGATATCTTTGTAACTTTTTCTCTTGCTCTTATAAATGGCACTGAAGAAACATCAATGTGTTCTAAGTGGTCAGCAGACTTGCTTGGCTTCACAATGGAATGTCCACTTGCTACACACGTGCTTACAGATGATGGCGAAGATGCATTTGTTTTAGTTACAATCACAACCGTTGATGGCTGCAAATTCTTTGCCATGTCAGTGTCCTGTTTTTCAAACACTTGTGCACGACTTTTTACGATATTTGGTCGAATAGAACGAATGCTCGGAGTGGCATGAACAGATGTGTTGACTGGCTGGCTGAAATGATTGCTGATGATTGTTGAACTCTGGCATGTTGTGACTGTGTTTGTAACAGCAGGTGACGGAAACAACTGACGTCTCAAATCCATTAGTCAATCCACCAGTAATACTTCAGCAACTGCAGCAATTAACATACAGCACACATTGTAACAAAATCCAAGAATACAACCAGTGTAAACACGATCCATAAACAATCATAAGAATACTCACAGACTAGTAAGTGCCTGAATATGACTGTCAAACATTACATCCAAAAATTGTATATCAAAACACTACAACTAACAACTTAATTATGACATCACTGCACAAAACGTCCACACACATAAGGACATATACAATCAACCAAAAAGAAATAACAGAATCAAGTATATCTCAGTAATAAAAATGTAGAATTTGATCAAAATAACAAGTTTACTTCCGTCCCCTCTGAGCTAAGGCATCTGGTCCTGATAACCTCAGTCCAAGAGTCCTGAAGATCAGTTCACAGATTGCCGAACCTCTGGCTGTCATCTTTCAGAAATCTATGAATAAAGGGACAGTGCCAAGCAATTGGCGGCAAGCAAATGTTGTTCCGGCATTTAAAAAGAGTCAGAAATATCTGTGTTGTAACTACAGACCTATTAGTATGACCTGTGTTGTCTCTAAAGTCATGGAACATGTTGTCTGTAGTAACATTATGTCCCATGCCGATACTTATAGCATACTGTACCCACTGCAGCATGGCTTCCGTTACAGATGATCTTACGAGACACAGCTAATTGAGTTCGTTCACGATGTGGTGACTAACATGTCAGCTGGTATTCAAACTGACATTTGTGTCTTGGACTTCGCGAAAGTGTTCAATAAAGTTGGCCACTGAAGATTGATGAGAAACCGACATGTTAATAATAATAATAATGTTATGGAGTGGATGGTGACAGCAACCGATGGATACAGGAATTCTTGAGTAACCGCAAGCAGAGAGTGGTTGTTGAAAATGCAGCATCGAAAGAAATAGATGTCTCCTCGAGAGTTCCACAGGGATCGGTCCTTGGGCCGTGCCTTTTTCTATTTTATATCAATGATATAGCAGAAAAATTGTCACCAACTGTCTGCCTGTTTGCTGATGACACCATGATCTACATGGCAGTCAAGAATGACAATGAGGCAGTGATTCTTCAGAAAGATTTGGATCTATTGTGTGACTGGGAAACCAAGTGAAAGATGGAGTTCCATCCCAACAAGTGTGAAATACTGTCGATCACTAGGAAGAAGTCTCCAGTCGAAAATCCATATCAGATCCATGGCCAACAGCTAAAGCATTCGATTGTGCCAAGTATCTGGGAGTTAGGGCTTCAAACGATATGCGTTGGTCAAAACACATTGACATGGTTTCTGGTAAGCCCAACAGCAAATTAGGCATCACAAAAAAGAAATGTCAACATTAACAGTCAAACAATTAAAGAACAGGCAAGACATTAATCCGAACAGTACTTGAATACAGCCAAACAGTCTGGGATCCATACACTAAAACATGGATAAAACACCTGGAATCGATCCAACGACGTGCGGCAAGATTTACGCTGAGCCGATATCGCAGAACCTCCAGTGTCAAAGCCATGCTCAACGAACTCAACTGGGAACCGCTAGCCTCACGACGCTGGACTGTTCATCTGGTTACGTTCTACAAAATTCATCATAAACTCGTGGAAGTCAACATGCCTCTTAACCAGAAACTCCATGTTCGAACGACACGTAACAAGAACTCGTTGGCTTACCACATTCCGACAACATCTACTGACTACCAGAAGAACTCTTTCTTCCATCTTACAGTGCTAGACTGGAATTGTCTGCCCAAAGACACTGTTTGTTCATCAACCCCCGAATCCTTCAGGCATGAAATACCTCTACAGTCTGGTACTCCACCTTTACTGGTGAAAGGGAGTCGCGACCCTTCCGTGAGGAGCGAGGGACATGTTGATAGTCGTTGTGGCATTGTGACTGTTGGCTTAACACGTCTACACTTCACACTGTCAACTATCCGACATGGTCTGGAGTCTTCAACAAGTTGAAGTTTGACCATCTAGTGAAGAAGAAAAGAGCCAATGAGTCTCAGGCGGCCCGAGCAAAAAAACGATAACTTCTTGCGATAATCGCAGTGAAACATCAAACAAACAACTACAAAATCATCTAAACAGCATAACTACTCTCCTATCTCTTTGTCACAAATAACAACTATACAATCCAAAAATAAAATCGATACAAATACCAGGAAGTTATTGTTATTGTTTACATTTCGAATCATAGATATCGATTTGTAATATTCTTTGCAATATGTGTCTTTTGAAGATGGGCGATAATGGCTAATTTCGTAGCTATTTAACCAAAAGAGTTTATTACCGGTAATCATCTACCCGTGCACTAAATTAATTGCCAATAATGCAAAACAGTTAAAAACTTTTATTTTACGTGTATTGCTTTAACAAATCGCTTCAACATAATTTTTATAATCTTTATAACCAGTGTTCGGTTTGTCAAAAAAAAACAGTGAAAAGTCACCGGCTTCTGGGATAGGTTTTAAACTTTCAGATAAACAGCTAAGCCGATATGCAATTTAATGCAAGTCGGATAGGTCGTCGTCATTTAGTATAAAAGGGGAAGTTAAATCTTTAAACCCGATGGCAAATCAAACACTGTTCATAACAGCACAGTAAATAGTTTTCTGGAATGCTGTAATAACAAATCTGATAACATCTAATAGACCTAATACCAGTTAACAAAATTTTTTATAAATCATAATATTAGACCCTTATATATGTAACTGAACGCCGACACAGCCGAAATTGCCGAATAGATAGTCAAAAACTGAATAAAACATGTAAAAAAACTACAGTTGTGTTGTGTCAAACACCCAAAAATATCTGCATGTGCATGATTTTGCAGTTTAGCCTATTAAAATTATGGCATTAAAATTAATGTTTGAAAGATTAAGATTATGTGTGTAAATTGTAAAAAAACAAGCAAAGTAACAATTTAGAAAACGGAGTGCTGTATATTGCAAAAACATTAATATAAGTCGCCGGATTACAGCGTTTCGTGAGTACTGAAAGATACCAGGTAGTCGTTTAAGCGTTGTTATCCCTAATTTTTTAGTAAACGTTTTCGTAGGTGTTTTATCTATGGTCACACCCACTTTGCAAAATGTCGTCAGTGTTATAGTTTGTAAAGCGTTGTTGTTAGCCGCAGTTAAATGTGTTAAATGACAGATAGTCACGTTATGAACGAACGACAGATGTTGGAAAATGGTAGAAGTGAGTTACCGACAAGTAAAATACCGGTATTACCTGTGCCATCCTACAAGAAAAAAAATCGTGGACAGGTTTGTAAACAAAGCTGTGCGGTATGGTTGTGAGTAAAATGCGTCTTTTGCGTCTAGTGCGTCTAAGTGCGTCTGCGTCTAGTAACGTATGTAACTCTTAGCAAATCAAACTTTAACGTCAGTCCAAACTCTATACCTACCCCTACTCCTACCCCATTCGATTCATGGAACTTTCGTACCTGAGAACTTTCGTTCCCGGGTAGTTTCGTTTCCTGGAACTTTCGTTCCTAACGTTAAAATTCGCATGGAACTTTCGTCTCCCAAAATTGAATATTTTATTGAACCTATGTAGACCTGTCAGTATTTATGTTTATTAGCTGGCGTTAGCCTATTTGTTTAAGAAGTAAGTAAAGAGTTTGCTATTCTCTGGATGTAAGCTGCAAATTAAAGTTAATCGGCCTAGTTGAATTTGGTTGTCGAATTATTATTTTGCCGTTAGTTGAATGCTGTGATTTTGCCAAACTGTCATCATTTGCCATGTTTTTTGACCGAATGCTGTAACTTTACATTTTTACAATGGTATTTTTATGCAGCATAAGTTGCGATTTTCACAAAAGTGTGCCATGTTGTTTGACATTTTATGCCGTGATGTTATACTGTACCTAGTTACAAATTAACGTAGTCTATAACAAACATCGAACGCATGTTGCAGGCAACTTTTCAGTGCTTAAACAACCCAGCAATGCAAAAAAAACAACACATGCAGGGCTGGAAAATTGTAGTATGCAGTCTAAATTCAATGTCAGAAAAAACATAAAGCTTAAAAATTACGTAATGAATAAGCCTCATACATTCATTAAAAAACGTTAGCCGAAAAAATAGTTGAAACATTTTTTGCTGCATGCATCTTTTGCACTAAGATGTAGAACACGTTTCAAAGAATGTTTAAAAAAAACTTTGTTAACAACATAAAACACGTAGCATGAATAAAACATTTTCAGCACGAAGTATAGGCATATGCATATCGCACGATAGTCGCTTTTATCTTTCCCAGATATAAGGATAAATGCAAGCGGCGTCTGTTTCACGCGCGTGCCTAGATGTACACCCAAGACAGTCATGCGTCAACTTTATGTCATAGTTACGATCTGTCACAATGTAAAAAGTAAAAGTATAACAAGTAAAAAGCTTCGAAGGTGATTCCCGAATTTTTTAACGAAAAATCAAGTGAACATTTTTGTGAGTGTAGGAGGGCTGTTCCAGTTTCTTCCTATTTCATTTCCAATCTATTTCCCACATTTTTTTCCTTTTTTCCAAATTATTTTATTTGAAATTTATTAGGAAACAGTTATAGCAGGTATAAAGAAGCATATATGCACCACCATTTGTAAGGAAATCTCAGCTGCGCATTTTTACTATCTGTGTGCTATAGCATTAGTGTGTTTGATTATCATACAGAAAAGGAAAACTCTCTGTTACACGGACTACGATCAGGCAACTGGTGAGGATGTCGTAATGCAGAATGCCGCATCACTTACTTGGCCAGGAGGCACAACTTCATCTGTTGTGCACCTAGAATCTGAAGCATATGTCAAACGGTGTGTCCGGGAGTCTGTGACTTATGAAGAACCTGCGCCATTGTTAGTAAGAGGCCGGTATTACAACAACCAGTTTGCCGGCAACCATACTCATCCTGGCAACTGGATGCATGCTCTGGCTTCCAGGTACATACAGTGATGTTGAAATATTACTGTCTCCAGACCTGTTTTTAGGTCGAATAACTGCTATTTCAAGCGATTCCGACTATAGCTGTCGGATACACATTTCTCCACTGCATGTTTTGTTTGTCTGTTGTCTGTTTGTCACAATCGTGCACCCTGCTTAAACTGCTCAACTGATTTAGATGCCATTTGACAGGCACACTCGTGTGGTCCAATGATAGTCAGATGGGAGTTCCTGGCGTCCATGGGAAGGCGAAATTTGAGGTCCAAACACCCAGCCGAAACATGCAAAATTTGGTCATTTGTGATTGTGATTCACCAGCTAGGACATCAAATAGTGATTCCGTTTATTATCACATTATTTTGGTTAATTGTTATAACACAGAATCGTTAAATAGCTGTTATGTTTATGTTGCATGTCATTTGATCATTAATAGAAGTTGCATGGCTTTCAAATTACCTGCAAATCATCAATCTTGGATGACCTTGAAGGTCACTGACAACCAGTATGGTCGGCTATCCTAGTGACAATTGGGCTTCTTTTAAGTAGTAGCATTAGAGAAGTGAGGAAAGTTTGTGAATACAGTAACTAGTATGTAGTAGTTGCTTGCATTATAGTATGTCCAGCAGTGTCTGTCATTTTAGTGTAATTGCTGATTTGACTGTACTTTTGTTGTAGGCCACCTAATCCACCTGTGTTTCTGCCGGAACACCAAGTGTCACATTCACCTACTGCTTATGAGGATCCAACAGTTGTCGCTTCTGAGAAAAAGGTATTTTGATGGTCTTGCCATAAACTACAGAAGTAAAGAAGTAGCATTGAGCTGCATATTTTATGAGTCATTTTCAATCAGTCAACAAATATTTGCTCATTAATGCAAACATTCTACCAGTAAGAGTGCATTCACATAGTGCGAGTCCGAGTACTCATCTATTGGCTGTCTATGCGAAGCCTATAGACACCTTATTTCTGCTCAGTTGCAGACTTTGATCGCAGATATCTCTGGAACGGATTCAGATATCGACAAGCGGAAAATGGCATACGAATTCTCCCATGTTGGGCAAAAAAATCTGGTGACCTTTGGTCCACTAACAGCTCAGCCCCATTGCTTACAGCAATTCTGAAAGCATATGTCTGTCTGTCTGTCTGTGTGTGTCTCCATTCTCGGACACCGCAGTGCATTAGGTCGAGTTTATGCTGCTGCTGCTGCTTGCTCTCTGTCTGTGGCCATGGATGGTTGGAGATGCGGTGATGCTGCCACTGCTGGTGAGCTAGTCTACCAACCAGACCACCGCACGATGTGCAGCTGGTTGGCATCACTGGTCAACTGAGATCTGTTATATCAACAACGTTAATCTGGTCGTCGCTCACTCTTCATATTGCTTATCAGCCATCTTTAAAGCACAACTTCCATTACGCTGAAAAGTTGCGGGTGCAAACCATGCAACACGTTGTACAACGAGTCCACAAAAATAAAGTAGCAGAACTTGAGTCTTACTCTTTAGTTTATTTCAGTCCCATGGCTAACAGACTTGAAAATGTGGTTGGTAAGTTGGTTCGCGATGAGTTTTATTATCAGTCGAAAACAGTCGGTAATATTACATTGGCTCACTTGTCTGCAGAAGTTTAGAGCAACGCATAGACAGCCACTAAGCTATTAGTTTGTGGGTTCAAGTAAATACGAGTGCTTCCTGTGCGGCCACTTTCTCGTGGTGGAAGCATGCATGATGTCGACCGAGAGACTGGTGACCACTAGCAACGGTTGCCTGCCACTCACCTCCAACCTCACCGGCCCAGCAAAGTGCCGCAATCCCAGAGAATGCGATTTCTGGGAGTTTATCACAGGCGTCTGTTTGCAACTGGTCCACTACGCCTCTGGGACTTCCTGGAATGGATTGGGGCGGTGACTCGCCTCCCTCAGCTGGGAATGAGAGGGGGAGAGAGAGAGTAAATACAAGTTAGCGTGTATTTTAATGTGCAGCCATTCACATTGATAAATGTACAAAACGTAAGTTTATACACTTGTTAACTGCAACATCTAAAAACTTGCACATCGAAAACAGCAAAAATTACAAAAAGTGATATTGCCCGCATCACACTGACTGTGTCAATGTGCTGCTGAATAATATCACCTTTTGTAATTTTTGTTGTTTTATTCGTAAAATAACGTTTTTTACAGTTGATCAGTTACGGAGATATATCTGGCCATAGATATTTTACAATCATGATCTTGACCGTTTGGGGTCACGTGACATTCAAATGGCAACAAGGGTCGCTTGTGATGAAATTAGATTGGCCTCATTCAATAGCCCATCCCCCAAAATCTCCCATTAGATGCAAAGATCTTGGAGATATCTTTTACAGAATCTGAATTATAGCTCTTTTGTCTCAAATTTCATTTCCATGGCAACAAGTGTCGGTTGGGGTAAAATTTTGTTAGCAGTATTCAATGGCCCAACCCCGAAAACCCCTCTATAGACACAAAGATCTCGGATATATCTCTAGCAGAAGCCGAGTTATAGCCAATTTTGTCCCATATTTCGTTGCAACTAGGGAGAGTCCAGGGTAAATTTGAATGACACTGTTAGATTGGCCATCTCCGAAAACCTTACCCTATAACCAAAAATTACAACTCTTGTCTTATACACAGCCAAAGTTATGACTGTTTAAAGAATTGTTTAATTTTCCCCATAGGCGCCATTGTAATTTTTTGGAATTATTTGTATAAGTATGTAAAAAATATTAATTTTAAATTTTCTAACCTTGAAAGGTTCGAACTTTGCCTGAGGCCGCGTTGTTTGAGCCATCGTGCGTACAAATTTCCTGCGGGGTCTGACCTGTAGGTGCGTTGAAGAAAAAAAAGGTATACGTATGTCTATAAATAAAAATTTTTGCATATATTTTACCCATTTGTGGAGAAGCCCCCCTTGGGCAGATTTGCATGAAATTTTCGTGGACGTAATGAATCCTGCCAAATTTTATTTCACGATGTTCAGGGGTTTCGATTCTGTGGGGGGTCGAATTTTTGGCTTTCCCATAGGAAAGAGAAGTTGCCATTAACACAGGGCTTGAACTACCGTTCAGCCTGTGATATGAGTATGGGTTACCTGTGAAGTATCCAGAAAATGACACATAAATAACATTAAATTAATTCATACAAGCTATGATGCATCATGTCAGAACTTACATCTTTGTTGAATTGTTCACTTCTATAGGTACATGGTTAGTAAAATTATTATTGGTGTACAAAATGTTGTTATTTTATTTGCAAAGCACTTACTCATAAACCTAAACCTGGACTTGAACTCTTACTTGCAGTAAGTGTGAACACAGCCTAAAGGTTTGCAGCAGTATCACTAGCAGCAAGCAAGACTTTCCTTGATCATCAGAGCATCTATGGCAGTGTTATATGCATTGAGTTCTAGTTTTTTTTCTGTATCAGTTTCTTTAGTGACCAGTTACATGATTGTGTTCTTAATAAAAGTCTTGAAATTGATTTCTATGATGTGATTTCTGCTGAAATTTGCAGGAGATTTTCAAAAAGCCAAATCGCCAGCAGATTTATAAAGCTGCAAACAAGCAGCAGGCTCTGACTCCGAAACAGCAGAAGAAGAGAGAGAAGAGAAGACGTTACCGAGAACTACAGAGGAAGAAACAGGAAGAAGAGGGAAAAGAACCGGTGAAAAAGCTGTGTAAATACTTCCAGGCAGGAAACTGTAACAAGGTAGGTATTGTGTAATGATTGATTATTATTATTGTTAGTTAAACTGCGTATGTGTGTGCATGCATTCTGTTTGTTATAATTATGTTTGTGCATGTATATCTGTATTTAGTGTTTATTTACTTGTATTTATAGGTACCTGGTAGTTTAACAGTTACATTTTTTGTCAGTTTATTTGATGTGTCTGCTGATGATTTTTGTTGTGAGTTCCATTGCAACTGATTGCATAAAAATATGTGTCCCTAATGCCTATAATGTATCGAGCAGGATGTCATATCTCTGCTCTCTCATGCAGTATATAAGCCATGGTTGGTTACTCATTTGTTTATATAATATTTACTGAGTTTATCATAGTGCCTGATTTTTTTATTTAAAGTCATTAATTGGACTTCCAAACTTCGTATTACTGTACCCATACATGACATAATTTTAACGTTAACTGTTGTTAGTTGTCTGGTTACTCATTCATGTGTAAAAGGACTTGCAGTCTGAGCAGTGTCAGAAAATGAAGTGTGGCAGTGTGGGCTTTCAGCTTTTGGCCAAAAACTTATATATTCCCTGAACCTTGCCATTATAAAGAAAGTTAGTGTTCATTGCACCAACGTCGTTCATGATCTCAGTTCAGCTGAACCTAGATTTACGCTGCACCAAGTTGAACTCGGATCAGCTGATCCTGTTCAGTTGAACGGTCGTGGTTATACCGTGGACGACTCATCAGTTAACCACGCTTGGCCTACGGGCCAACTACGGTGACATCGCAGTCACACACACTGCTTACAAAACAGTCCAGTACAGATTGGCCATAATTTGTTAGAATTTCAAGTTTCCCTGAAGTTACTACACAATTTTCCGAAGATAGGCATTTTGTGTTCCAATAGATATTTATTAATTATTCTACATCCGTTGTCAAGATATATGTTTGCCATAGCTATGGCATAGGCACTCATCGGCACTCTAGAATGCTGTTTATTTATCCATTAATTCATATATCCAGCACAAAGACCACAGAAAACAGATATAGCACAAATGTAACATATCTAGATCACAAGTATAATTGAATTTAATGCCTTATAAATCGATACAAATGAGTTTTTGTTGCTGTGGTTAGGGTTCGATCGTATGTTTACTGCAGCAATTTATCGAGCAAAAAGATCACGTAAAACAAATACTTTAGAAATCTGCGATATCCAAATCATCAGCATAATTACATTAGAGGTCTTATAATTTGATACAGTGAAGTTTTTCCGACAGGATAGGATTTGAATTGCACAAGTTTTTGCAGCAATAGTATCTCCGCATTCATCGCTTGAACCGAGATCAAAATTTAATCGGTGGTCAGACGGTGGTTCAGAATTGAACGGAGATCAACGCTTGAACCACTTTGGTGCAACACAAGTTACGGCTGAGCTGGGTTCAAATTCAAATTTGATGCGAGTTCAAAGTTGAATGGCGTTGGTGCAACGCACCCTTAATGGTCTAGTTAGAAGTAGCATATTACTGGCAGACAGTGGCAGTAGGTGGTAAGATCGTGACTGTTGTTGTGTGATGAATACGTGCAGGGAAGTGACTGCATTTTTAGCCACGACTGTCAAGTTATCAAAAAGCCGGAGCTGTGCAAGTTTTATCTGTTGAGTACGTGCACGAAAGATTTAGCATGTCCGTACTACCATGATATCCTTTCAGTTCCTACAGGCCTACTGCATTTCTTATTGTCGTGTTGTGAATATGACTCCTAGCTGTAATGAATGCTTTTTGTAAATTTATATTGATTTAATTTGCATTTCTTAAATTAGTAAATAATATCTGAAAAGTTGTATATGTCATTTTGTAATTTGTTATTATATAATAATTCAATTTTTATTCATGTATTTTTTTTATTTTGAATGACTTTGATGGTACAGTTTTTGAAGGGGTTAATATTCAGTTCCATGGTGCTAAGTAAATTTTTCAATTCAGATAACTGTGTAATCTATGACTGCCTTAAAACATACACCATGTCCCAATAAACATACTTTATATTTATCTTGTGGTCATAACTTGTCAGTAGATAGAAAAAGCAAAACCATGCATGCTTTTAATGCCAAATTTTGCCTTAACCAACAGTCTCCACTGAATTTGAAGAAATAATTACAGACACACTTTTCAGTAGTGTATTTTATTTACCACTGGATATTATGCAGCATCTTGTGAAATATCTTACTTTATATCTTGATTTGTGTGACTGTCTACGAAACCTTTCAGCAAATATAGGCATAAAAATTAAAATTAGTTAAGTTATAGCAGAAGATATGACATTTATAATTTTTTGGTCACGTCGATGCTGTTATTTATCACAGTATTATATTGACAAAGTTTACTGTAGATTGCCTTACACTGATCACTTCGATTAGCTGTAGAGTATGAAGAGATCTGTTTCCTTAATACTTTGCTGTACGTGATTGGCCGTGCAAGTTCTTTCACCGTTTCAAGTTCTGTATGAATGGTGATTCTTGTAAATTCTCGCATGCGCCGCTGACGGAGGAATCGCACAAACTGCTCGAAAAGGTAGGTAGGACGTTATACAGTTGTCTGCAGTGTTTTATTATTGTATACATTTTCCTTAAACACCATGGGCTGTAAAAACATGGCACTTTTTTTGTCAATATCTTTGCCGATTATTGACTGATTTTCAAAATTTTTTCACTGGCACACTCTGCAGGCAATTTGCAATAATGTGATTGTTATATATCCCATAACATGGTAAATGCATTTCTACGCTACCTTGTGAAATATAAATGTAAGCAGAAACTAACCATAATAGCAAAAATTTAGGTAAATGAAAAAACACTTCAAACTAACATTGCGATGAGTGATCTGCAATGTTGATGTGAATTTTTTTTTCAGTTTTACCAAAATGTTTGTTTGTTATTATCGTTATGTATGCATATTTTTTGATATTTTACAAGGTAATGTAGAGATGCATTTATGGTGTAGTGGGATGTGTAATAATCACATTATAGCAAATTGCCTGCAAAGTGTGCCAGTGAAAGAATTGATCAATGATTGGCGAAGATATCGGCAAAAGTTAAGTGCCACGTTTTGTATGGCCCACCCTGTAGTTGTCATTCTAGCGTTAACTAGCCTACGTTATAATGTTTTGTTGTCTCTGTTTTTATGGCATTACTGGAATGGCATCTGGCCTGTAGAGGTTTTTCCTGCAGCTTTCTTAAAAGGTTTTTCATGGAGACTGACATAAGCTGTAACAACTTTGGCATGCAGGCTGGTTTAATGAAAACGAAACACATTTGCATTTTGCAGTAAGTGTGCATCCACTGAAGTATGCCTGTGATTACTGTGTTTCGTCTAATATACTATAATTGTGGGTTGTGGCTGTTCATTGACAGGCAGTGCAAAGTGGCGGTGCAAGTTCAGCTGGAAAAGCAGGTAATGTCGAAACAAACACTAACAAAGTGACAGTAGTAATAATTATGTTTGTGGTAGTGACGGCAGTATTGTTTTTAGCATCAATTGGTGGGGGGTTTAGTGAATTTTTCATGATTTTCGGCTGCGACACAAATTTCAATGATTGAAAATTGTAATCCCCAATGACAATATGTGTATGAAGTTCTAAGACACTGGCTAATTATAATTGTAAGAAAATTTAAGTTAGCACTTCCACAGTCTTATCAACGATGTACTGGAAAGACGGACAACATAATGGCACCCACGCTATGCATGGTGCACGTAAAACTTTTCAATAATGCTGTTTTACTTTGTTTGGTAACAGACCAATATGTTATACTAGGCGCTTGTTATGACACCCCCATCCTTCAATACACAGCATTCTGAGTAGGTCCGTGGACGCCAAAATTAACTTGACATTTTCCTAAAAGAGCACAATTTTCTTATTTTTTTTGACAGTAATGTCAGCACCCAGCGTTTTGTCAACACGAAGAAACTTACATTTGAAATCTATGATATACGAGAACGATGCAGAAAACGAGATGCCATGTTGACAGGCTGATGATGTCACCGCATGTACCCGTAGTCAACGTAAAATATGCACAGAAACGTAAGCATTATAAAATCACATTGCCTACCTATGTACTGCTGCAGTTGTCATGTGACACAGTATTTTTGTCATTAAAAGTATTAAATTAATTGGTAAACACTGACTGGGTACACGCGGTGACGTCAATTCTGGCCACTGACCTAGATAGATTATTTTGCATAACGTAATGTCGCATTTTGTTACAATTTGTGCATTATTTTCATATATTTATAAAGCTTAAATCAACATATTATATATGCAAGGTGAAATGTCTGATTCAGATCTACATAAATTTCACAAGTGAGTTTGACCGTGGCCATGTACCTAGACTGTCAGGAGGATGAGGGAAGATTACTAGAACTGTCATTACTGTTAAATATGCACGTTTATAATTGACAGTTTTTGCAGTTTTAGGCTTAGGTTTGATATTTTGTGCTTCGTGTATTCACTTTTTGTGTAAAGGATAAATTTGGTCTTTTGTTATTACTGGTTATTATTACTGTTATTATTTGTATACTGCAACAGAAACTGTATAGGCTGTAGCATGTTTTTCTAGTGACAGCTCGGCTTTCTTATATTTGTTTACGATTACAGTGACATAACAAAATATAAGACGAAGGTGAACTTGTCATTATATCAGTCGATCCATTCTACTAACATACAGTTGCTCCATGTTTTTATTTATATATTTTATTTTGGCATGTGCGGACAACTGCAATAAGAGAAATTTTGATCGAGCCAATAGCGATGACAATGGCCATAAGAAATTGTTTTTTTGTTTTATTACGCATGAGAGCTAGCAAAGCTATTGCGCATATTAGCTATGGTAACTCTGTCCTGGTGTCTGTCTTAGTGTCTGTCAGGTCCTGGTACCATACTTACAAGACCAGGTGAGATAGAGACATTGGGTTTTCACCATATGATAGCTTAGTGGCTCTAGTATTTCGTGACAAAATTTAATGCCACTGGGTGAAGGGGGTCCCCACAAACGAGTGGACGAAAGAGGGGCACCCCTGTTAAGAAGGCGTTATTCTACTGTTATTGGCTTGTGTAACATGAAAATGGTTGCAGATAGGCACAGATGTGCTGCTTATCACAACAAGCACTGGCGATGAGCTTCTTACGAATGTCAACATCGATGACTTTGAATGACCTTGAACTCCTAAAATAGGGGGTTTAGTGAATTTTTCATGATTTTCGGCTGCGACACAAATTTCAAGAGTGAATTGCGCCGAAATGGCTGGAGATAGACCAAGACGACCTGCATACAAAATTTGCAGCATTGAATGTAGATTTAAGCAATCCAAATCCAGACCTTCTAGGTTCAAGGAGGTTTGTGCACAAATAGGGGTACCCCTTTAAAAAGTGCTTATTTGTCTCCTGTTGTCTTGTCTAGTGTGAAAGTGGTTGCAGATAGGCAGAGACATGCTGCTAAACATAACAAGCACTGGCGATGAGCTTCTTAGGGGTGTCAACATATATGACCATGAATGACCTTGAACCCTAAAATAGGTGTTTTTGGTAATTTTTTGGCGATTTTTGGCAGCAAAAAAGTGAATTGCAACAAAATGGATGGAGATGGACCAAGATTACTTCAAGTTACAGACGAAAATGTTGGTGATGCTTTTTGGGACACAGTGTAGGTTGTCAGCAAATAATAATACAAATGCCCGTGTTTGTGGAGCTGTTAGCTTGGCACTCTAAGTAACTAAGTAAGTAAGTAGTCAACGCACCATATGTCAAAACAGAAGTTCGAATCGTAGGCGTAGGCTGTTGCAAGTGTTTATCCTGTTTATGTGATAAATGTAGCTCTATGCCAAGTGGCACCCAACATTTGCACCAAGCCAATCAGCTTGAGCCAATAGATCCACCTATAAGCACTTATATATTCACCATGATCATTTATTATTATTATTCAGCTAGACAACTCAAAAACTACATTGTACAAGTTGAATAATTACTGCTTTCTGATATGTAGTGATTGCAATCCTGGGATTGAATTTTCAATCCCGACATCCGAGATTGAGAAATTTGTAATCCCAGGATCCCGTTTCAGGATTAGGCTTACAGAGTGGTCGCTGTTTTGGTGTCCATAGTAGACTTACTTCATGCATGACGATGTAGTACGGAAGGTATTGCGAGCGCAGGGAGTGACTGTGACTGCAAAAACACAAATTACGGTGCGCAGAAAACATAGGGCTCTAACGCGCAACAAATATTTATTTATTAGAAAGCTAGAATTGTTATTTGTGTCATTTAACACAAAAAAATACAATTTTAACGAATTTTTCTAATCCCGAAATCCCGGGATTGGGACGCCGCCAATCCCGTGATTCGGGATTGGTGAAAACAGCCAGGATCCCGAGATTCGGGATCCCGGGATTGCGAACACTACTGATATGCTTATTTTGCTATTCAATTTTGCAGGTGAGCAGTTGTCAAGTGATGTTGCTAAGGAAAATTGTCTTTCGAATGGAAACTTTCAGCCAGCTGTGGTCTACAATGCTTCGATAATGCCACTGTAAGTTCTGTACAGCACATGAATGGATTCTGCTTTCACTGTTAGGACATGTTAGCATTATTTTGTGTCAGTTGGAATTTTCAGTGGTTACTTGCGGAATGAATCAATTTTTGCAGCATATTCATTTTGCTTGTAGCCTTGTCAATGGTTTAGGATCTTGAAGGACATCTGACCTGTAGAGTAAAAAAATTCCGTTCAAACAATATTCAAAATTATTGCACTGGGATCTGTGTTTGAGCCAAAGCAGAAATTCCTTAGCAAATACTATACAAATACTAGCATTCTGTCTGCACTACTTTCTGTTTTTTTTTTTGATAATTTCACTCCAATTAGCCAAACTGTGACCTGTTCTGAGTAATGATTGCAATCGCAAGATTAATTGATTTCTGTCTCAGGATCCGGGATTAAGAAATTTGTAATCCCAGGCTTCCATTTTCTGATTTATGATATATTGGTCATTATTTAGCATCCTTTTAGTAGTCTTATTACACGGTGTTTCATAAAAAGGCCACTACCACTAAGTGTAGGGAGTGACTGTGACTGTCAAAATGCTACCATAGATACAGATAAAGCAGTCATAATGCCTAAATAATAGAATTGTCAAATTAATGCATTACTGCGTTAAAAAACTAACACGCATTTTAAAAAATTAAAGCATGTTAAAAAAATTAACACACATACGTAAATTTACTTAATTCTGTGAAGCAGGAGTTCCAATATTCCATTACACTACATTTA
>Ga0209671_1000277_pt1 | contig 30266 bp, 19 predicted proteins | sample WorMetHERISLAND2_2_FD_187401 | JGI IMG/M metagenome (GOLD analysis project Ga0209671, IMG submission 187401) | Marine gutless worms symbiont microbial communities from Max Planck institute for Marine Microbiology, Germany - Olavius geniculatus... | ecosystem: Host-associated > Annelida >...
ATTACTGCTGGAGAAAATGATACATGTACAGACTGTGTTCTATGAACAGATGACATCACAATAATGATGTCGTCATCAAAAAAATTTCTATGCATGTTCAAAATGAAATTCCCTACAAAGCATATATTTTGGATTTTAAATATTTAGAAAATTAACAGAATGATGCTGTGTTGTAATTTATATATCAAACGACCCTCGTAGTAAGTAAGTTTTTAGTGTTTGGCTGTTTTGGTTTAGTGCATTTTCCTCCCTGCTGTTTAGAACTTTTGATGTGACCTTTTTTGTACGTTCTGCACACTGCAAAAAATTATTTGTACTTAAGTAAAATATATCAAGTGGGCTTTGATGGGTTGTGCATATGCATTTTAAAAAATTCAGATTATGTTTTCACCAAAAATTAGCAAAGTTGGATGATGTCTCACAAAGATATAACAAAATATAAAGGGTGGCATTTTCTGTGGGACACAGTGCATCGTGTGCTGGTCAGAATTGACTGACTGCTGCTAAGCTGCTGAAGGAAACAAGGACACTTTTTATCACTTGCTGGTCCTGGTCTCAATCATGGCTTGAGTTTTTGGTTTTGGTTTTGAAATAAGACCTTTATTTACATTTTTGATTTTACTTTACTGCACATGTGGATTATTTGTTTTCAGGAGTGTTTGATCCATTGAACCAAGGAGCAAAGGGCCCAGCACCACCACTGGAGCAAAAATCTGATGACAGGTAACTGATCAACACTGTTGTTGTCCTTAGTGATGAGTGATTCAACTGTTTTTTATATTAACTGTGTGATGTCTTCCCATGTAACAAACTTCTCCAAATGTTTTCCACAGTTTGTTGTGCTGTTGTCCTAATGGGCCATGTTACAGCTCTTGCCAGTAGATTCATTCTGTCAAATTTATGTGAACATTTCACAGAGCAGGACAAACTAGTGTGAAACATTTTGCTTGAGAAGGTCAAATGTTAAGGACTCAAGATCTCTGTTTGTCAAAAACCTCAAGCTTGTCTCGTATGTTTGGTTTTTACGCACGAAAGCAGCTACTGCTTTCAGCACATCTTAGCCATCGCAGTTCTGTCTGTCTGTCTGTCTGTCTGTCTGTCCATCTGTCTGTCCGTCACATGGGTGGATCAGTCAAAAGCGGTGCAAGCTAGGATCACCAAATCTTCAGCATCGGCTGCCTGGAAGATTCTAGTTTCAGGAACCGTGAAGCTTTTCCATAAATTCGAAAGGGGTCACCGTGAACAAGGGTGCTAAATGATAGGGGTGGGAAAAATTTGCGATTTTTGACCAATAAGTCGCTGTATCTCAATAACAGTGCGAGATAGGGCCTAAATTACTATTAGTCACTAATAGGAAGTCGTACACTGGCTCTTGATTGTCACTGAATTCAATGACCTTGGATGACCTTGAACGTTAAAATAGGGGGTTTTATGGATTTTTTGGTGATTTTGGGCTGCGAGACACATTTCAAGAGCGAATTGCACCGAAACCATTTGAGATAGGCATGGACAAGCTGCATATGAAATTTTTAGCATTAAACGTAGATTTTGATGGTTTAAGTCTCGATTCTCTAGGTTCAAGGAAACCTGTGCATGAGGGCATCAAAGAGCGGTATCCCTGTAAAAGTCGCTATTTTCCTGTTGTTGGCCAGTAACTGCTATAGGCTTTCACGCATATCGTGAGCATTAGCTCAAATTTCTTGTTTAATTTACTGTTGATTTCTGACATGCCTGGCGGTTGGATGGATGTCACATGTCATGTCAGCACTTTACGCAAAAATACTTTATTTGTTTGTTTTTAATGTGTAATATTTTCTGAAGTGAAAAACATATGCATTGAGTGATTTTTGTTTAATGAGTGCATTCAGTGAAATATATTACTACTACTTCTACTACCCACATGACTGCTGATTGCTGTGTTAGTGCTGAGGCAAGGGTAAAGCTGCAGGAACGACGAGTGAACAATCTCGTTGAAGAAAGTTGTCTCGCTAGTGCACGTGGAGAATTTCAACTGGTCTGTATGTCTGTCTGTTTGTCTGTTTGCCTACGTCTCTTGTCGAGAGGAGGAGGGTAGAGGGGTAAGTTACCCCAGACCCCGCGATGTTTGCAGGCCCGCCGTCGCTTAGAAATATAAAGTACACCAGAGTGTGCCGTTTTAAGAAGCAAAATTCAGAAATTTTCTTATCAGATGGGTCCCGCAAGAATATTTTTCCCGGGCCATAACACTTTCACACATCCGACTTGCCACGTGAGTGAACATATTCACCAATTATGCCGAGTTTGACAAATAATGAATGTATGTCCCGCAGTTCATCAGGTGTTAAAGAATAGGCTATGTCGTACGGTAGTGTTCAAATGTATTCTCAACATTCCACAAAACCATTATTATTTTTAAAAAATTAATGCAAAATTATGGAAAGTTTGCGTCAATTTAATCACAGGCACGCGGTAGTGCAGCCCTGTGTTAATGGCGACCGGCTAAGTCAATGGAGAATGGCAAAATTCAACTCCACGCAGATCCAAAACCTCTCAACTGATTGGTACAAAATTTGAAACAGGTGATTATGTCCGCGAGACGACCCCCTGTGCAAAATTTGGTGCAAATCCGTCTATTGGGGGCTTCTCGGCAAATGGGTGAAACATAACGAAAGTTTGCCTACTATGTAATTTTTGTTGTTGACCGACCTACATGTCAGACCGCCCGGCAGATTTTCACGCGCGCTGGCTCAGACAACGCGGCCTCATGCAAGGGTCAAACCTTTTCGGGAACCGAAATTTGAAGTTAATATCTAACCCCTGAAAAATCCCCCCAAAGTCGAAAATTTGGCTCAAAAATGGATTTAGAAATTTTCGACCAAAAATGCTCCTGTATAAAAATTTCACCTATAAACGGCCCCTAATTGTCATCATATGCCCATAAAAGTTGTATAGTGAAGTGACAATATGGCCTCGGGAATTCCAAATATGTGGTCATTTTGGACCCCCGGCCTACAGGTCACCTGACACGGAGCATGCGCTGTGAACTTTTGGCCTTTAACATGGACAAATGCAATTTGAGGTTTTATATCTCCGTAACGGTGCAAGATAGACTCATGGCAAAGCCCCCCCTGACTCCCTGACCAGGGCCTCTGCAGGGCTGCCACTTGGTCTTTTAAATCCCCTAAAGTCTTTTTTAAACACTTGGTCTCTAATGTTCTGAAAGGCTAAGTTGCACCAAAAAACCAATATTGGCTAAATATGTGTAGAATGTAACACTAATTAATATTACACTGATCCAATAAAATGAAAACATCGCTTTGAAGTAATTTTCAGAGAAATATTTTGTACCAGCCGAACGCACCCAGACGTGCCACAGTACTGATGACGTCACACACAGGACACTTTGTTGCTACATCTGATGAAATTTGGTGTAAATTGATCATTATTTGAGTGAGTTAGGAAAGAAAGAAAAAAGGCGTTTTTTATGAAACGCTGTGTATTGTGCTGAAGGCATTAGAGAAGGCAAAGGAAGCTGGTCGACTAGAAAAGAATTTACGTCAGAGTCGTGAGCGGGCAGCTACTGGCAGCAGCCCGGCAGAACAACTCAACTTTGACCTTACCTTCTCTGTGAGTAGTAGTAGTAGTAGTAGCAGTATACAAATAGTGACTGGCGTCAAGGTCATCATTGAAAATTTTTAACCCAAAGTTCCTAAAATGTTGCCCAAGATTGAAGATCGAGGTCAACATTTTGTGAACTAAGGGAAAAAAATTTTAATGATGATCGACACTCCAGTCACTATTTGTTTTAATATACTTCAAAACCAAACAGTTCTACTAGTCTGCAAATAAACAATTATGAAGAAGCTGCGATGACTTCAGTGTTGTTCGGGCAACAGTGCACAGGCAACAGTGCATACTTGTTAACGTTACACGACACGATTTTGACCAATCGCATGCAAGTATTTTGGCTGCGATATAATAGTTAGCAGAACAACCCAACTTTGACCTCACCTTTTCTGTGTGTAGTGCTAGTAGTAGTAGTAGTATTAGTTACTGCTAGCAGCCTGACAGAGCAACCCAACTGCGACCTCTCCTTCTCGAGGAGGAGCAGTAGTAGGATTAGCAGTAGTAGGATTAGCAGCAGCAGCAGCAGCACTTGCTTTTTTACTTACTTACTGGCTATTCGTCTATTTGTTTTTTTTTCTGTAATAGTAGTAGTGTTTTGTCTTGCTTTGGCTTGGGGTTATCTGTCGATGTGATGAAGACGCTGTGCTGATGATAGTCACTTGTGACTCTGTAGATGACTTGTAGTCTGAAGTCAGAAGCACACACTCAGTTGCAGTTGCAGATATGACAGCATGGGCCGCCTGTTGTTGAGGCGGCGGTGGCATGCCAGTGAGTGTGGCAGTCTTCAGATGAGAACTTGTCTGGGTGTCCCATCACATGGACCTGTCTGCTGTAGTGTAGCTTACTACTCATGACTTAATTTTTTTGCAGCCCAACTTTGACCTGATTTTCTCTTTGATGCACCCGACCTAATTCATGTCTCTGTTTTCGTCTAGTCTTATGTCTGTCTTTCTGTCTGTTTGTAGGTCCTGTTCAATCTGGCTAATCAGTATGCAGCTAACGACATGGACAATGAAGCTCTCAATACTTACAATGTCATCATAAAGACCAAGGACTTCAACAACTCTGGTCAGTTCTTGCTATTTTACAGTATCTCTTTCAAGTTTGTTGTATCATTGTTTGAAGTCAGGATATGGTAATTTTTCTACTTTTCCTTTTACTTATTTTTGCGAACACTCTGTACCTCTAACTGGAAAAATACAGTTTAAAGGACAGAAGCACACTTATGAGCACATTTTAGACTGTATGTCTTGTTTCAAAGACTGCAACTTTGTCACAGAAATATCATTTTAACTGAGTTATTGACAGTATTATTTTATATTCTATGTGACGACAACGATTACTATGACTAAGACTAGTTACCAACTGTATGGTTGTCAGGCCGGCTAAAGGTAAACATTGGCAACATCTATTTCAAGCAGAAACAGTTTGCCAAAGCGATCAAGAACTACAGAATGGCCTTGGACCAAGTGCCTAATGCTCATGCCAGCATGAAGTATGTACTTTGCCAGTGGTAGTAGCTTAGTTTTAGTAGTGGTAGCTGTAGTGGTAGTGGTAGTAGTAGTATTGTGCAGGATCTTAATTATAGTCTTTAAAGTTTGAATGATTTATTGGTTATTGCTGACCCAACGTCACATGCTTGTTAGTTGTGGGACGGGTTAGTGTTGTGGTTAACATACTGTATTCGGTCGATGAAGTTAATCAACATTGGGCCCGGTTAGTACTGGGATGTGTGACCATTGGCAGATAGGAGAACCATCTCGGTATGTAACCAGCTGCCTAGGTAAACTCAGACTGTCCATGTTTTTGTGGGTAAATGCAGTCAGTAGCAGTAAAAAACAGGCACAACACATGCTGCACTAGCCCCGTAGTCGTGGTAAGCTGGCTGAAAACTAACGAAATGGAAATCAGCATCATGTTATGGACTTTATAGCTTGGGAAGGGCTTATCATTCTTCTTCACTTTTCATGTGACGTGTTATTACATATTACATTCTGTCTGTAGAATGAAGATAATGCAGAACATAGCGATATCATTCGTGAAACTGGGTCAGTTCAGCGATGCTGTGACCTCATTTGAGCACATCATGTCAGAGGAAGCTTCGTTCCGTACAGGACTCAACTTGATCCTGTGCTACTTTGCACTGCGAGACCACGACAACATGAAACGTACATTTGAACGACTGCTTACTGTCAACTTACGCCTGGATGACTACTACACTGCTACACAGGTTGTAGTAATAGTAGTTGTTGTTGTTGTAGCAGTAGTAGCAGCAGCAGCAGCAGCAGTACATGGTGTTTCATAAAAAAACAACCCTCTTCTCTTTCTTTCGTAAGTCACTTAAATGATGACCAATTTTCATGAAATTTCTACCAGTTGTAGCTCAAGAAATACTAATTCAACATGTTTTTAAAAATATGGCAGTTGATTGAATATTCTTTGCTAGTCGTGACGTAATACTGACGTCATGATGTGTCTCAGGTACAAGCTTGCAAGTCTCAACTGGTGCTGTCAGTTGCTACCCTGCTCTGATGCTGAAAAACCTGGTTTATTCATGAAAACTTCTTGAAGTTTTACAGTTGCAGCCACAAAAATGTGCAAAGCAATCGCATTTACGTGACTGTGGGGATAGTTGGACTTTCACATGTTCGGGCAAGACAGTGCATCTGCACACTGAGCTTGCGAGAAGGCCAAGTTTTTGGATCGCGATACACCTGGTTTCATGTCCCCATGTTGCTTAGTGCTGACACGATAAACATTTTTCATTAGCGAGCCAGCTTAAGTTCACCATTGGAGCAGGGTAGCAATTGACCGCACCAGTTGGGACTAGCAAGCTTGTACCCGTGACACATTATGACGTTAGCATTACGTCACGACTAGCAAAACATATCTAATCATCTGCCATATTTTGTTAAAAAATTTTTAATTAGTATTTCTTCTTCTACAACTGGTAAAAATTTCATGTAAATTGATTATAATTAGAGTGAATTATGAAAGAAAGAAAAGGGGTGGTTTTTTATGAAACGCCGTGTAGTAGTAGTAGCTATCTAGTGTGGCAGCATGTGATGTCGGTACATATGGTAATTGGCCACTATAGCGAGGGACCACCGTAGCGAAAATTCACGTCGACAGACGCATTATTATGCATGTCTTTCTCTGATTCACTATCTCAGATTTGCCAGGGGGCAACAATTTCACGTTCATGTAGTACAATTTTGTGCTTAATATTAAAATTACCATTTTTGCTTACAGTTACGGTTAAGATTAAGGTTAGGGTTTGGGTTTAGGGTTAGGGTTAGGGAACGGGTTAGGGTTAGTGTTAGCATTTTTCAAAGATTTATGCGACAATAATGCACACCATAAATTAGTGTACAATAGGTAGTGAGTTGGATGGCAATGCATGTAACTACAACAAGAAATTTGAGCTAATGCTCACGAGATGCGTGAAAGCCTATAGTAGTTCCGGTTCAGTAGTTTAGCTGAAAATTGGTGTGTTTACGCTAAGTTAATATACAAATACCAAATTCTCTGTCTGGATCGCATAACAATAGTAGTGTGGCACCACCTTGTGAATGATATAGACTTGTGTCGCAGCCCGAAGTTGCCAAAAAAATCCATAAAACGCCTTATTTTGATGTTCAAGGTCATTCGAGGTCATTGAATTTGGCGCCAATCGAGAGCCAGTGTACGACTTCCTATTAGTGATTAATAGTAACCTAGGCCATATCTCGCACCCTTTACTCATATACAGCGACTTATTGGCCAAAAATCGCAAATTTTGCCCACCCCCTCTTATTTAGCGCCCTCATTCGGGGCGACCCCCTTCAAATTTATGGAAAAGCTTTACGGTTCCTGAAACTAGAGTCTTCCAGGCAGCCGACGGTGAAGATTTGGTGATCCTAGCTTGCACCGTTTTTAACTGATCCACCCATGTGACAGACAGACAGACAGACAGAATTGCGATGGCTAAGATGCGCTGAAAGCAGTAGCTGCTTTTGCGCGTAAAAATTGCCAATGGCTACCCGTAATGGTCTAGGAGCTAGTTGGTCGACTGGCGATCCATGAAGCTATGGCCAAGGTCATCAGCCGCCTGGCTGTCGCAGTGGTGACAGCCGCCGCGCAGGGACATGGCGGCTTTCGCTATGGCGGCCTCTCGCTATGGCGGCCCTTCGCTATAGCAGATCCAAACCGTCGTCAAAAACCTTGGAAAAATCTAATGCTACATCTGTCACATAAGGATTAGTTAGGAGCTGCAGATGATTATTTTACAAAGCAGTGTTATGATAGTTGTAGTTGCTCAGTCTGTTAGACTGAAGGCAAACTGATGCATGCAAGGTAAAGGTGACTGAACTGAACTGAATCAAACTAAACTGACAGTTTATGCACTTAGTATATTCCTGTAGATGCAACTGAACTGAACTGAGATTTTTAGTTCAGTTTAGTTTGGTTTATTTCTGTTGCTTTGTACACGTCTTAAGAGGTGCTGGAGGATTGTGTGAAGTTGGGTAAACAACAGTTCACTCCATAACTCTCGGGAGGATTGGAGTGGCTGCTATCGGCTAAAAGTCGACATGTCACGTGGGAATGGAAACTTTGGAATGGGGCTAGCCAGGCCTGTTTCTACATGTGTGGAACTATGGAGGAAGAATGTGAGAGATTAAAGAGCTCTGATAGTGACATTAATAGTGGTTTTAATTGTAGTAGTAGTAGTTGTAGTTGTTATCGCTGTTGCACAGGATGACAAGCAGTATGGAGTGATATTGGAAGTCATAAAGAATGATGCTTTACGCCAGATTGAGAAAGAACGGTACTGAGAACATTACACACATTGCTTCAATCTCTTCCTTCATTGAATGATCTGTCTACATGTCTTTCTCTGTCTGTATGTCTGTGTTACGTTTATGCTTGTGTGGCTTAGATTGCACTTGCTCAGTAACGCATACACTTTGGTAAAATTTATATTATAGCAAGATGAACAACGATATACAGTGAATGGCTATTGTCTAGGGAATGGAACTAAAACATGAAGGCGCAGCAGCAAACAAAAACATAACATGCGACTGTCCTGTAGCTGGTTGGTGATGCGAGGTGGTAGCCGGAGGATGGCGAATGGAAAATGGAAGACGACGGCGGACGGAAGGCGGTAGTTGGGCGGCTGCCATTGAACCCGCTTGCCACGTGCTGGAAGACGGAAGTCGGGTGGCGGACGTTGATAGTCGGACAGCTGACGAGGAACCGCCTGTTACGTGCTGCGTCGACGGGGTTACGCGCCAACTGACTCGCAGACGTGTGTCGTGTAGTCGTAGTCATAGAGGAAAGCGTTCCTTCAGAAGTCGTTTGTAATCGTAGATTCGTTCGTACAACGTAGTTCGTCCTTTCACGTACGTCTTGTCAAACGTTGACTACCTGCTAACCGTACGTATACACAGAGCACGACGTGTTGACTGTTCGAGTGCTCCGGCAGGTAATAACGTTCAGCTGTCGTCTCTTTGCCAAGAAGAGTTCTTGCACATGCGCAGTAACATCGATCAGCACGTGCTGTTCAGGTCACGTCTACAAGGTGCAACTGGGCCACCAGACGACTGTCACATCAGGCGTGAAAAACGGACCATCGTATAGACTAGATGCCATGCCGCCATTGACTGTTCACGGTTGACAAAATGCAAGCGTGCACGCGTAACTGAAAGAAACAGGGGCGGTCCTAACAGTCTCTCTGTGTCTGTGTCTGTCTGTCTCTCTCTCTCTTTATGTCACTTATGTCTGTTGGAACTTGGAGGTTATGTTTTCCTTCCTGGATATGTTTGTTTATTTGTCAGCTGGATGACTCAGAAAATTGTGAACGGATTTTGATTAAATATTTAGAAAGGGTGGGGCATCATGCATCAAGGACCTCAACATTTTATGACTTTGTTATGTGCGTAAGTTTGCCAAATTACATGATGAGCTGTTAGCACATTTTGTAACAACACAAGTGAATGATTGGCTAGTAAATGTCAGATGCAAAGTTTTACAATAATATGTGTTGTTTACTGCTTCTGCTGCCAAGCATTTATATTTACAGAATGGAAGTGGATGTTTTTATCCATAAATCAGTAGTAGTAGAAGTAGTAGTAGTAGCAGCAGCAGCAACAACAGCAGCAGTGTAGTAGTATTGTGGGGTGTGGTTGTTGTAGTAAGACAGAGGCTGAGCAGTGTATAATGATGGCAGCTAAGACATTCATTCCAGTCATTGATTCGTCATACATGCTAGTAGTAGTAGTAGTGGTGGTGCTGTAGTAGTAATACAAGGGCGCGTGGTTGCTGTAGTAAGACGGAGGCCGAGCAGTGCATAATGATGGCCGCTAAGATCATAAGTCCAGTCATCGACTCGTCCTACACGGCTGGCTACAACTGGTGCATTGAACAAGTGAAGGCCTCACAGTACATGGAGCTCGCTCACAGTCTGGACATCGACAAGGCCATTGGCTTCCTGAAGCAGAAGGATTTCCAACAGGTTATTGGCTATCTCTCTATTCCCATCTTCGTCTGTCTGTTTGCTTGTATCTTTAGATGGTGTCCAGTCCACCCACCGTTCTGAGTGGCCACCATAGTTAGAGATAGGGTTAGGAATGGGTTAGGGTTAGGGTCAGTGTTAGAGTTTGTTTAACGTTTAACAAGTACGGTTGTTGTCTAAAACACGTATTTGGTGGAATTTTGGAATAGTGGACTTGAATCCTTGAGATTGCAAACTGTGATGCCAGCATGTCCACAAGGTACTAAGTCAAGCATAGCCATTCCACAGCACTTAGCTGCATCTTCATGGCAAAAGGCTGCAATTCACTGGCCACACATTTTGGCCTTAAGGCCAAGCCTGATGTTTGGCTGGAGTGTTAATCTTAAGACAGAAGTGGTCCTATTAATGTCTGCCTATCAACGTGTTTTTATGTGCGAGAGCTAGCTAGCTCGCTGTAGCGCACATCAGCTATGGTAATTCTGTCTGTCTGTCTGTCTGTCCATCACGACCTGGTACCGTTTCAAGACCAGTTGAGCTACAGACTTTCGGTTTTTCACCATATGATAGCTTAGTGTCTCTAGTATTTCATGACAAAATTTCATGCCACTGGGTGAAAGGGGTCCCCATAAACGAGGGGGCGAATGAGGAGCACCCCTCCTAAAAAGACGTTGTTCTAGCGGTATTGGCTCGTCTAACCTGAAAATGGTTGCAGATAGGCACAGACATGCTGCTTATCATAACAAGCACTGGCAACGAGCTTCTTTAAAATGTCAACATTGATGACCTTGAATGACCTTGAACCCCTATAATAGGGGGCTTTAGTGAATTTTTTTGTGATTTTGGGCTGCGACACACATTTCAAAAGTGAATTGCGGCGAAATGGCTAGAGATAGACCGAGACAACCTGTGTATGAAATTTTTGGCATTGAATGTAGATTTTAGCAGTCCAGGTTTGGACCCTCTATATTCAAAGAGACCTGCGCATGTGGGTGTCAGATAGGGGTACTCTTCTAAAAAGTAGTTATTTATTTGCTCTTGTCTTGTCTAGCGTGAAAATGGTTGCAGATAGGCACAGACATGCTGCTTATCATAACAAGCACTGGTGACGAGCTTCTTAAGAATGTCAACATCGATTACCTTGAATGATCCTGAGCCCTAAAAATATTGATTTCAAGTGATTCTTTGGCAATTGTTGGCTGCAAAAGAGTTATCACATGCGAACAGGAACTACCATAGGCTCTTGCGTGTCTCATGAGCATTAGCTCAGATTTCTTGTTATGCTAGACAGCACGTAGTGCTAAGCATGTTTTACCTATTGTAGAGGTATCTGTCTGTCCATGGTGTGTCCATCTGTCACACTGTGTGATTGTATTAAAATGTTGCAATATACAGTGCCTCAAAAAAAACATCCCTGACATTTTCGAATGTTACGTGAAAACCAATCATCAGATTTTAATAATTTTTGATAAAATTATTCCTGACGCCACTTGCCATTTAATGACCATTTAGTTTGTTTCTGCACAACCTGGGAAAAAACACAACCAGCGAAATATCACTTTTTTATCCAATGCGATATAATTGCTTAATTAACATAACGCGCAAAAACACATTTTGTTTACATTTCTGACACTTTGGCTGACAATTCATCTAGTTGTCTATTTTTCAACTGCCTGCAGTAAAATTGCTTGAAGTGGTGGCTCACTATACGAACACAAGTAAGGAGACGCTTTCTCCATTTATTGACAGCAGTATCAGTAAAGTTATGCTCTAGACCAATCTAGGCTGTACCAGTCGCTTCTTGACTTCACAAACATTCTTAAACTTCATCTGGTAGAAACACTGCTGCATGACAGTCAAACCTTGTAATAGACCAGCTGTTTGGGGCCCACAGATTAGGATAGATGGAATTTATTGACGTTTTTTTCATTCATTTTAACACGTATTATGCTTGTTCTGCTTTCCCAGGTAGTGCAGAAGCAGACGTTGGGCAAGGTGGGAACTAAAACACTTTTTTAATAGCCAGTTGTGTCAGAAATATTTCTGCCAAAAATTATGCAAATCTGCTAATCTTCCTTCAAGTTACGATCGACAATGTTGGGGATGGTTATTTCAGGTTTCTGTTTATTTCAACACATATTTCGCTTGATCTGCTTTCCCTAGGTAGTGCAGAAGCATACTTTAAGTGAGGTGAGAAACTAAACAGTCATTTGATGGTAAATTGTGTCGGGAATACTTGTACCAAAAATTATCAAAATTTGATAATTGGTTTTCAAGTTATAGTCAAAAATGTCAGGGATGTTTTTTGAGACACAGTGTAAATTTTTACTGTGTTCTACCACAAAGTGGTTTTTTGTGACAGAATTTCTTGCTGCTTGATGAGGGGATTTCTCTCATATGAGGGTGTCAGATAGGGGTATTTCCTAAAAAGTCATTATTATAACCACTATTGACTTGTCTAGTGTGTAAAGTGGTTGCAGGTAGTCACAGACTTGCTGCTTATCATAACAAGCACTGCTGACGAGTTTCTGTGGGTATCAGAATTAATGATGTTGAACAATCTTGAACTACCAAAATAGGGGTTTTAGTGATTTTTTTGCAATTTTTGGTTTTGATGCACATTTCAAGAGTGAATTGCACCAAAATGGCTGGAGATAGACCAAGTCACCAAGACAACTTGCATGTGAAATTTTCAGCATTAAATGCAGATTTCAACAGTCTGTGCTTTGACTCTTTTGGTTCAAGGAGACCTTCTTGGAGGGGCATCAAAATTGGGTACCCCTTTAAAATGCACAATTTCTGCTGCTATTCACTAATTCAGCATGAAAACAGTTGCAGATGTACACAGACAGTTATTGTGCTGTTGCTGTCTGTCAGGCGGTGGAAACTCTCAAGTCGTTTGAGAAGAAAGATTCTAAAGTTGCTTCTGCTGCTGCAACTAACCTCTCCTTTCTCTACAACCTGGTACACTGCTCCTAGCAATATATTGCTGGCTATATGTCTATTTATTTATTGCATTTATTCAGTAAATTACTAGATTTGCTCATTTGTCACTTACCGCTGTGTTTCATTAATACTTTTGCCTTTGGGTTTTTGTGTGAATAGCTTCGTGCATATTGGTTTTTGTTGCATACGTATGCTCTATGTAATTGAGAACCAAAACTGGTTGAAGCAAAGACGTGCCTTACAGGGTTGGAAGTGGCAGCTGATTGCCATGAGCTAATGATACTGCAGCACATTATGCGGATTCCTAGCTTACGTCAGCAAACAATTGGACCCACAGTGCAGCTGACAGACACACCACCACCCCAGTCAGCCTAGCTTACTAGGCCTTCAGTCACTACTCATATTCCGTCCCGCTGAGGGTAGGAGGCTGAGTTGACCCGAGACTGACAGTCAGTAGTGAGGAAATTGAGTGCATTTGCATGTTAGTCTGTGTGTGTGTCTCTATCTGTTTGTGTATGTCTGTCTGTTTGTCTGTTCGTCTGTCTGCAGACACGTGAGGTATATAGTAATCTTTTTACATAAAGTTCTGTTTCACTTTTTGTTTGTTTGTTATATTCCGTTTTTTTAGTGTCTGATGTCTCAATATCAGTTCTGTATGCTGCAGTTGGACAGTGCATGAAGTACCGTATTTTTTGCAGCCATTTGCAAATTTCAACAAAAGCGATGTGGATGCTCAGAATTTTGACTTTGCTACTAGACTTTGGCCATAAGCTTTTTACAAGAATATTTTCAGGCAGAAAAAAATTTCTGACATGCTAAAATTTAGGGAAATTAAGGGGGCAGTTGCAGTCATGGGTGTACCGAATGGTTTTGAGGTAAAAGAGAAGAAAGTGTGGGGAAAGACAGGCAAAGCGGAGAGTGTGTAAATGTTTATGCGCATCTTTAGTTCAGCTGACTGCACCCACTTGAACTAACAGCAATATCTGTGTCTGCGCACAGCACGTGCTAAATATCGAGTCTTGCATCTTATTCAGCTGCATAAGCACGAGTACATCAGATTACAACTATCATTAGTTATTATTGTAAATATTAATTATACAGTACAGCTGCTTGCTTTGGAGACTGATCTGTGTCGAGTGAGCATTTTTAGGTTAATATGTGACCTATTTCTTGGTCACAGATTTGCTTACATTGCCACATGATTCCTATGGTCAGGGGAAGTCAGGGAAAGTCAGGGAAAAAGTCAGAAGATCAAGGAAGGTCAGGGAATTTTACATTCCAGAGTCAAAAAAACGCAGACGGTCAGGAAAAATCAGGGTAAAGTACTAGGGTGCAAAAGTTAACAAAAGTGCAGAAAAAAATTTTTGAACTGCATACAACGCTCAAAATTTTTCCTGCTGGCTTCGCTTGCAGATTATTTGTACTTTCACTTTTAAATTTGTTTCTCTGCCCTTGTTTTTAGTGTGATTGCAGGCAATTGAAGCCGACATTGGTATTTTGCATAAATAAATTAGTCAGGGAAAATGATTCATTTTGTCCGGGAAAGTCAGGGAAAAGTCAGGGAAAATGAATTCTGCAGAGTAGTAGGAACCATGTTGCCAGTATACAATGAGTTTTAAACACGTCCAACTTTTGGTAACTGCTGTGTTGAATAATTGAGCCCAACTTTGCATACCTAGCAGTAATATTGTATCATGCTTGTCTGTGTTACTGGTAGGTCGGTTGTGTGCAAAAATATGTGCTTGTGTTTCTTTGCTGTAACATGTGTGAAACGTTGCGGAGATAATTTAGGAGATAGCTGAACAAACGACGTATGGGATGTGTAGCTTCAGTTGCAATACTATTACAGCTCTGCAACTACGACACTTCAACTATTGCACTCTCGTGACTACTACACTCGTGCAACTGCTACTGATACTTAGTCTTGTGTAGACTAGAAATTTTCAGGATTTTTTTTTACTTTTCTTAACTTCTTATTTTTACAGTTCCACATGGGCTAGGAGGCTGAGTTTGGCTATAGCAACGCAGTTGATGCATTTTATTTGACAAGTAAAAGTATAATTTGTAGTTGGCCACAAGTCAGTCAGTTAGCCAGCGAGCTTTATTTGCACTTTTATTATTGCCACATCTTGTATAGGAGCGAGAAGCGTTGTGAATCAGAGGTGTTGTTTACCTTGCACCATGTGTCTAAGCTTATCTGTGTTTATTGGTGCAACGTGTATAATGTAGGAGGGAGAGCAAGGTCAGGCAGATAGATACGCAGAGTTGGCGCTACAGTCCGACAGATACAACCCTGCAGGTACAACTACTACTACAATGCTACTACTTAGGGCTGACACCGGCCTTAGCCCATCAGCGTCTGCAATCGCATTGTGCTGCATTGCATCTTACAAAACGCGTCTGGTTGCAGACATCAAAGTCGTTCAAGTTGGCAAGTTAATTTACGTGGAAATTCTATGATGAAAAATTTTTACCTTTTTAAAATCAGACTACTGCTACTACTACTTGGTACTACTGCACTTTAAAAACTTCAACCTTCTTATTTTTTGTGGTATTTTTGTCAAATGTCACTTGATTTTGCTGCGTGTTTGGCAGAACACGCCTGAGGGCATGAAACAAACAGATGTATCCAGCCCACCATGGCTTGTTTTGTGTTTTTGCTGTGTAAAACTGCTATTCTACTGCTGATACTATTACCATGTAGTAATTGTCTGGGTCTGTGTGTAGCGTTGATGAACAAGAGGAACGTGCTGTGTAGCAGTGATGACTATGAAAAGACTTGTGATTACTACCTACTGCTGCTACTACTGATAAAGTGTACTGGTTGTCTGTGTAGCACTGGTGAACAAGGGTAACGTGATGTATAATCGTGGTGACTATGAGAAGGCTCGTGAATTCTATCGTGAAGCTCTCCAGAATGACTCGAGCTGCGTTGAAGCCCTCTACAACTCTGGTATTAATCACAAACTTTATGATATTGTTAATACGTACTGTTTAAATTTACTGATTTGCTGTTTAAGCTGCTTACCATTCTGATTAATTACGAAGTAACTAATGTCAGCTCTAATTCATTAGCAATCCTAATTTTAGTTAATCAGCATCGTCAGCAAACTAAGTTTGATTTCAATAATTCGGAAAATGCCAATTAGTCAATGTGGTGTCTGTCTCTCTGTCTGTCTCTTTGTGGGTATGTTCTTCAGTCTTTCTCTCAGTTTCTATGTCTGGGCATGTGTAGCATAAAGTTACGTCATTATGAGGACGCTCTGAAAGCATTCAACAAGCAACAAGCTGACTGTCTGTCTGTCTGCCTCTTTGTCCGTCTGTCAGTTTGTGTACCTGTGTCTCTGTCTGTATGTCTAGGCGTGTGCAACAAGAAGTTACGTCGTTACGAGGATGCATTGGAAGCATTCAACAAACTGCACAACATTCTACGCAACAGCGCACAAGTCATGTACCAACTGGCCGATTTGTATCCTTTCTACCAGGCAGACAGACAGATAGGCACACCCTCACACGGACACAGACAGATGGATGTATGGATTGATGGATAGATAGCTTGTCCTGGGAATTAGTTTCAGAAGATACATTTTTGCATACATATTTATTTTGTTTGTGGTGATTTTTGTAAATATATATTTTCACAAGGTAGTGTAGCAAGATGTGATGTGATATTTAACGATCCTTTTATTTCACATTTTTGGCGATATGTGCTAGTGAAAGAATCTTGAAAGTGGTAGTCAATATTTGCTAACAATACCGACAAAAGTTTGGTAGCATGTTGTTTGACTCACAGTGTACGGTGTGTGTCTGTTTGTCTGCCTGTTTGTCTGTCTCTGTTTCAGTACTTAACCTCTATCTGTTTGCACGCTATAGACATAGCCTGCTTGGCGAAGCCGCTCAATCTCGTGAATGGTGTGTATACTATTACTACAGGCCCGTAGCCAGACTTTCACAAAGGAGGTTCGACTCCACCTCCCTGGGCCACGAAGCTTTGTTAATCCATCTACGGGCCTGGGGAGTGCAGTAAGTTCTCTAGTGGGGTTCGAGGCAAAGTCCTAGTTGCAAACACATTTTTGTGCATCCGGAGCTTGAAAATCGTGCCTGGTTGTCACGTTTTTGGTTATTTTTATGCAGCGTTTTTGTTTCTGTTGATGAGGAAACGAATCTATGAAGTCAAACCTTATCTTGCTTTGGCTGTGGTCTGCACTGTGTCTCAAAAAAACATCCCCGACATTTTTCATTGTAACTTGAAAAAAAATTATTTGATTTTAATAATTTTTAGTGCGGATATTCGTAACACAACTTGCCATCAAATAAACATTCAGTTTTCCATCTCACCCAATGTTTGCTTCTGCACTACCTAGGGAAACGGACCAAGCAAAATATGCATTAAAATATACAAAAACGTGAAAAAAACATTCCCTATATTGTGGATCGTAGCTTGAAAAAAGATTAACAAAGTTTAATAATTTTTGGCACAAATATTTGTGACACATCTGGCTATTAAATAATTGTTTAAGTTCCCATCTCGTCCAGTGTCTGTTTCTGCACTACCTGGGGAAATCTGACCAAGCAAAATATGCATTGAAGTGAATGAAAAATGTTGATAAATTCTATTTTTCCACATCTGTGGCCCCTAGCAACCAGTTGATTACAAGGTTTGACTGTCATGCAGCAGTGTATCTACCAGATAGCGTTTAGGAATGTTTATGAATTCAAGAAGCAACTGGCGAAGTCTGGATTAATCTGGAGCAGAACATTATTGACACTGCTGTCAATGCATGGAGAAATCATCTTTGTGCCTGCGTTTGCGCAATGGGCTGACATTTTGAGCAATTTTACTGCAGGCAGTTGAAAAAGGAAACAATTAGACGAATGTCAGCCAATGTGTCAAAAATGTGAACAAAATGTGTTTATGTGCATTATTTAGATTAAGTAATGATACTACACTGGGTAAAAATGTACTATTTCATTGGTTCTGCATTCCCCAGGTAGTGCAGAAACAGGTGATGGGTGAGGTAGGAAGCTAAACTGTTATTCGATGGCTAGTTGCCTCACAAATATTTGTACTAAAAATTATTATAATCTGATAATTCTTTTTCAACTTACAGTTGAAAATGTTTGGGTTGTTTTTTTGAGACACAGTGTACTGCTGCTAATACTGCAATACTGTATGCGTGATGTCTAGGTACATCCAGTTATTGGGAATTGTTCCAACTGATGCAGTGATTGAGAAGAGACTCGGGGAAATGTTTGATGCTGACGGCGACAAAACCGAAGCTTTCACCCACTTCTACAATGTATGCTAACCTTTTGCTAACTGTACTACTGCTACAACAACTACTACCAATGCAGGCTTAGTAAAATTTTGGGCTGTAGCTGGCTGATTGGGGCAGTGGTATCTTTGCATGTTGCACTATGAATGGGTCCAGTCATGCACTAGCATGGCGGGCAGTAACGGAATTTTGCAGATCAGTTGTTAGTATTTGATAAGATTTGTGAATGTATGAATGACGTGAGGGGCTGACTTGAATGTGCTGTGTGTGCTGATGAATTTGTTGCCCGTGTTGTTGCGTTGTGTCAGCCAGTTTTTTTATCTCTGCCAGGCGAAGCTAGTGAATGGAGGAGATAGTGCATTATGTTTAATGACTTAAAATTTTGTGACTGACGTTGTTCTTTTGTTAGAATATTACCATGCAGACTGCTCTACTGTGGCACCACAGTAGAGTTGCAGCATAGCTGGAACTTGGTTCTTAACATTGTTTCACAAAATAACGAGTGCTTCCAAGTCCTGATTACCAAAACTTTTGATGTTGAACCAGGACTGTTAGAATTTGAAAATGTATCAGGGGTCCAGTTTTTTTGAGACGCGTTATATAGGCCTATAAAATGTTATGTACGTCTGCTGCTATCAGTTATCATAATCATTTATCAGTGTAATCACTAAGTGAATAGTTGAGCAGCGAGGTGGTTTTTATGTTATTGCGCGCTCCATTTGTCTGTTCATGTATTTGATCGATGGATGGACAGACAGACAGATGCACAAGACCAGTAACACAGCCTATCTGTACGGCCACGTGTATGTACAGGCGTACAAGCATGACTCGACCAACATATCAGTGATAGAATGGCTGGGCGCATACTACATTGAGTCACAGTTCTGTGAGAAAGCCGTCCCATATTTTGAACGAGCCACTGTCATCCAGTCAGTAGTACTTCATATACTGTCACTCCACTACTACTACTACTGCTACTACTACTAGTACAGGTTGTCTATATTAGTTCAGTTTCAGTTTTAGCTTTAATGCTGTGAGAAACAGTACGTGGCCAGAATTCAAACTTCTGTTAATTGGTCTAGAATATATATCATGTCTGGTCGTATTTAGGCCTGCGCATGTCAACACCCAAGTATGCATACCAAGTGTACAAATTTGTACGAAATTGCTACAGACCGCATGAGTTGTATGTAATGTGTTGCAGCATGTTGCAGTGTGTCACAATGTGTTGCAGTGTATTGTTGCAGGCCCGCGCAAGTTCGTTGGCAGTTGATGATTGCAACCTGTCATCGTCGTAGTGGCAACTATCAGCAAGCGCTGGAAACGTACAAAAACATTCACCGCAAGTTCCCCGACAACATTGAGTGTACGTACCCTAATACTCTAGTATTAGTGCTGTAGTTGTAGTGGTAGTAATAGTAGTAGTAGTAGTACGAGTAGTGGTGGTGGTAGTAGTTAAATAGCATATAGCTCTTTATAGAAAACCCATCTCAGAGGTACGAAGCATTACCTGCCATATGGGATTGCACAGTGTTACCTGCCACCTGAAATAGGTGAACATGCCCTGCCATAACCCCAGCCAGCAGGCTGCTAATCGATTTACCTACTCTGGAGGATGAAAGGCTGACCGGGAGTCGAACCACGACCTCAAGATCACAAGTTGAACGTCTGCCAAGCTACTGTAGTAATATTAGTTCAGGTGCTAGGTTCCTTAGACAACATTGAGTATGGTTGATTTACTTTTCGTTTTTCTTTGCCTAAAATTTATACTGCATGTTGTTCTCTTAAAACTAACAGCAGTATTTTTTGTTCTTGTTTTAGTTGTTAAAATATCTCAGCTAAGCTATTTGTCTGTCTGTCTGTCTGTATGTCTGTGTGCATAGGTCTAAAGTTCCTGGTGCGTCTGTGTAGTGACATGAATCTGAAGGAGGCAGAGGAATATGCAAACAAACTCAAGAAAGCCGAAAAGATGCAGAAACTACGTGAAGAGGTTTTAAATCAGTTGCTTTTTTCATGGAATTGGCCTGTTACTGCAAAATTTGTACACTGTGTTCAGAAAAAAAAACACTCACGTTTTTTGTTGTATCTCTGTTGAGAAAGCTTAGATTTGCACAAAATTTTCAAGGATGTTTACTAGGAAACACGTATTCCAAAAACGAAAAAGTTAGATATTCTTTGATACTTGTGACGTCATGCTGACATCATAGCTGCATTTTGGATGACCGAACAAGAACATGTTCGGTGTCAGTTTAAATAGTCTATGCAGGAGCATAAAAAACAAATTTACTAGTATATTGCCTCAATATGGCAAAACAAATCACATTCGAATTTTTCATCTGCCGTGCCATTAGCAGAAATTAAAAACATAAGCTAAAAGTATTAAAACTATAAAGTATTATTATCGTTAGCATATTTATAATATATTTACATATGATACACTGAACTTGTTCATGGTTGTTTGGCCATCCAAAACGCAGCTTAAATTTCCATGTTTGTAAATTATGGGTTTTACTGCTGAAGACAGACGTTTGATGAAATATTAAAACACATCAATTGGTCATTGTGGTAGCTGGCCCCAAAAATATGCTAATTCGTCATGCAATTTTTCATTCTAAACTTTTTTCATGGTTTATCTTCTTGGCTGAGTGTGAGATCCTCAACTTCGTTGATGCTGGCAGGTGTATGCACACTGCATCACTGCGTGGATGACCACTTGCCTGCTATCAGATAAACGGCTGGAAACTGTTAGTCATGTCAGTTATTTTTATTTAAAAGTTTCATTCCATCAATATCCCATTGTCTGTCCATTGTCCAGAAACATGTAGCACAAACTTGTGGATACATAACCCTTGCTGACTCGCAAGCATTTAATCAGATGTCTGTGTTCAACAGTAAAACCCATAATCTACAATCGTGGAAATATGACGTCAGCATGACGTCACCAGTCGAAAAGAATATTCAACTTATCCACTGGTGGAATACTAGTTTCCTTCTAGACATTCACTAAAAATTTTATGGAAATCTGAACATTTTCCATGAAGATATAAAATGAAACATTAGTGGGTGTTTTTTCTGAACACAGTGTGCATTTCGGTAGAATTTTGTGGAAATAGTTTTGGCAAGTGACAATTTCTATTTTCTATTTAAATACAAGTTTGCAAAGCTGGCTGACTAAATTGTAAATATTTTCAAGTCGACTGACTACTTCAGCAATCAGCAAAACTCCACTGCAAGTTGCAGCACAAAAATGTTCCCACCACTAAAAGATTCAACAACGAATATGGAACATTTGATAAACAGAGTGAGATGAGAGACGTTTTCATACTTCAGAGAATTAGGGAAATTTGCCAGTGTTGTTAGCAAGGACTTGATCCTCAAGGCCAAGGCCAAGGACTCTACTTTCAAAGCCAAGGCCAAAGCCAAGGACTTAGCCCTCAATGCCAAGGCCAAGGACTTGACCTTCAAGGCCAAGGCCAAGAACTTGACCTTTAATTTGCTGCAGTTAACCGCAGAGTTTGGCAAACTGTCCCATAAAATTGGGAAAGAACTTGCCACAGAAAACTGTACATGTAGTTAAACGTCATTTATAGCTCCTTATGAGATACTCATCGCAGAGCTACGGCGTGTCACCTGCCACATGAGATCACAGTATTGCTTGCCACTTGATACAGGTGAAAGTATCTCGCCTTAACCCCCGCCAGACAGGTTGGTACTTGATTTACCTACCCAGAAGGTATGGAAAGCTGAGTTGACATTGGTGTCGGTTATATACCTAGACAGTTTACCTGTCTGCGTTACTAATTACTTGATAAGGATCTGACCGGGAGTCGAATTTAGGACCTTTCAATCAATCATCTGACACTAGTAATTGCAATCCCGGGATTAAATCTGCAATCTCGGTATTCGGGATTGAAAAATTTGTAATCCCAAAATCCCGGGATTTCGTTTCAGCATTAGGCTTACATTAGGCTTATTTTAGTATCCTTTATAGACTTAGTTTATGCACAGAATGTATAATCGCCCCTTACGGTAGCGTTGGTAGATATATTTGAATTGCAGGGAGTGACAGTGGTTGTCAAAATACAACTTACAGTGCACGGCAACGGGTAGACTCTAGCGCACATAAAATATTTTACTTATTAGACGAACCTAGAATTGTTATTTGTATCATTCAGCATTCAGCGAAATACTATTTCAACAAATTTTTGGTAATCCCGAAGTCCTGGGATTGGGATGCCACCAATACAGAAATTCGGGATCCTGGGATTGTAAACACTGACACCCCACCATTATGCCACTAAGCCACCACGTAGTGTGTGCTACTGACGATGATGATGGTGATGATGATGCTGTTGGGTGATTTTGCTGCTATCTGTGTAGCGTACGTCGAGCGGTCGTCAGAGAAGTGGTCGCAGCAGACTCACCGATCAGAGAGAAGGCAGCGCCAGCAGCACAGGCACAGGTATAGTAGACATTACAGGTTAATTTTAACGTTATAAGCTATACAAATTTACGTTTTACTTACTTACCCAGAGACAGACAGACGCAGACATTTCTGTTGACCGCTGTTTGATCAGTGGTGCCTTTAGCACATTCTGTGAGTTCACTACTCCACTTCTCTGCTTGCGTGACCAACCGTGAAATTCGTCACCGCTCGCCTTAACCGCCTGACACTCTGACAATCAAGACCAGGCGGTTAAAGCTATTTGGCCATTTCGTTTACTCCGACCCAGATGAGGACCATATACGTGCTCTCAATGCCAGCATCAACTAGCCACCGAGGGATTGGAAAAAGGCTCGCAGCCCTCCTCGACAGACATTGGGCTGTGGGCAGCCAGGCATATTGCAGAAGACTGACCTCGCTGGCGTCAACTGGTGGAAACGGCTACGCTCTAGCAGGGGCGTGCCCGATGGTGATGATGAGGTGGGGATCTCAAGGACTGTCCTTGATCTTGAGGTCATCAAAGACAAAAAATCGTGGCGTTGGCCTTGGTCTTTGCCATTTTGACCACTGTCCTTGGACTTGGCCTTTGCCTCAACTCTTTGGCCTTTAATCATTTATAATAAATGTACTATGTGCAATGAAATTGACGACTTTTGGCTGTTTTGACTGTTATACCAACCATACACCAGGTTCCGTAATGTTGTGCAGAGGGTTCGCGTCAATCGAGTGCACAGCGACGTACACTAGATGACGTCACCAATGACGGACCATATCAAATGTCGACCATGCAACAGCCGTCTGGTATATATGCTCTAGCCAGTCTATAACCTGCCCAATTTTACCAGTCTGTCTTTTACTTTTATCCATCGTTTCATGTCTGCTCTCTCTCCTGACTTAGTAAATATTTACAGTTAGACAACTTTTCTGCAGTACAGTGCATATAACTGGAGCTGACAACAAAATTAAAATTATAAAATGGTAAATGGATTGCTCAGAAAGTTAATTCAGTTGAAGAGCTGCTAGTAAGTCAAGAAAATGCCCAGGCACTCACAATTCATCATATTCAGGTGACTTGAATTTCCTGAACGTGAGTGCATATGATTGAATCTGCTGTGTTGTGGTCTACAAATTTTCAGTGGTGCACGTTAAATGTTCACAGAATTGATGTTGTCGTGTGCTTTTTTTTACTCTTTTGTGATATAATTCACAGTTACTATGTGTAAAATTTCAGATAAAATTGTTAAGTCTTTGTTAAGTTTTGTTTTGGGGCCACTTTTTATTAGGACAAAATGTACCACAGCTACCAGTCATTATTGTTGTAGTTTAGTGTTGTGTAGTAGCAGCAGCAGCAGCAGCAGCAGTACTTGTTGTTGTTGTAGTTGTAGTTGTTGTTGCTGTTGTTCAGACGGGTCGTATGTTGACCCACTGGGTCCTCAGATGGAACGACCACGCACTGCCGCTAGACGTCGAGGCGCCGAGCAAAGCTCTGCTCTCAGCGACGAGTTCAACAACGAACAGATCGGAGACGACCTTCTGCCTGACTGAATTATAACTAGAAATTAGGAGCAGAGCCCAACGTGAGGCCACCCGGCGCCCCCAGTGACTGGGTAGACATTTAGGGGTTGAAATTTCGCCAGCCTGTCATGCTCCACCCCTTTAGCACTGATGTACAAAAATTGAAACTGTACAGCCACAGATTCGCCTGTCATCAACGGAACAGTATCATATAGGCGCGGTTTATAGCTGACATTTTAATGAGTTTATAGTGGATAACACATAACACTTTCCTAGCCTTTGTGTAGCACAGTGGCGTGTCGTGGGTTAAAAAGTTGTCGAGGCAGGAAGTTGCAATTTTTGGACAGACAGACAGCAAATTTTCAACAGAGTAGATTATGGGTGCTCAAAATTTCAATTTTCTATCTCCCCAAAGTGGAGGATTTTCAGTTCAAAATTGGTATTTTTGGAAGCTGATTTTCCATAACTTTAAGACTAAAATTTAGAAGCGGAACGACTCCATTTTTGCCCCCTATGCCCCTCCCCCTGCCACGACTCCACTATTGCCAACAGAGCAGTTTCACATAGGCGTGGTTAGCTGATATTTTCATGAGGGCATTCCCTCTAGATCCCCATGTTTCGGCACTTTGCTCCCATGTCTCTCGGTAAAGAGAAGTTAGAACAGAGATGGAATGGGGACATACTTTGCTCCCCTGTAACGCAGTCTTGATAAGCTTACTGTACATTGTAGGATTGCAGAACCACATCTCCCATTTGCACCCTTTCCACATCGTTTGTTACGCTCTCGCTTGCCCCTCTCTCCCTCTTCTCTTCCATTACCTCTTTCTCTACTTCCCCATAATTTTTCTTTATTCATTTATGGGCACTGGGATCACTGGAGGGTAGGTCAGCTGGCTGACAGATACTTTCTGTACATTTTGAGACTAATGGAATATATTTCTCAGCTTGTATCTGAGCTCGTATTTAGTGTGCCTTATGGCATGGGGAGCCAAGCCACTCACCCACCTGCGCATGGGTCATAGGGCCGGGTCGATTAATCCATAATCAGCCAGTAACTCTAGTGGCGTACACGCGCACGTCTAGAGTCATCGGTTATAACTGTTATTATTGTTACTGGTTAGTTTGAAGCTAGTATTGACTGGTTGCACTGTGTCTGATGTGAGGGGAGTCCAGTCCATTGACAAGTGGGAGCACGATGCTTCAGGACTGGAAAAGTTGGGGAAAGTTAAACTGGAGGAGGGAAGGGGAATCTTTTTACTTGACAAATTAACAAAACACAGTGATCTGCATTGCAAATAAGCCTAAACAAATAAAAATGCTGCCGTGATATACAGGGTGGCCCAAAAATAGTAAGCTGTTGCACTTTGTCTATATCTTCACTGAAAATCAACCAATTTGCACAACTTTTCACCAGTAGACTTTGTAAGAAATTCGCTACACAGTGGCATGCATGTCACAATTATGTTGCTACACTACCTTGTAAAACATAAATATCCAAAACCAACAATATCTACAGATTACAGGGGCGTATCCAGAACTTCAAGTTAGGGGGCGTGAAGTAAGGAGGTCTGGGGACGGAAGTCCCATGGAAGCTTAAGCTTTTTGTGTATCAAAGCATGGATTTTTTGGCACTGGTTGTAAGCTAGATATTTTTCCTGGGGAGCAACTTTAGAGAGTATTCCCCGGCCTTTACCTTTCCTTTTTACCCTTCCTTCTTCTCACCTTCGTCCCCTTCCTGTTTTCTTGTTTCCTTTTTCTTCCCACATCTTCTTTCCTTTTCTCATTTTTTTTTCTTTCCCTTTCTTCCTTTCCTTTAAAAGTAAGATCCCTAAATTCCAGCTAAAAAACTGAGGGAGCGCCATCAGCGAGCGCCAGCCTAAATTATAAAATGTAAGATCTGTTTGGCAAAAAATCTAATTATTTTCCTGAGAATCAATTGATCAAATTTATTGCAGTTTAAACAATATAGGCAAACAACGGCGGCGCTACAAATTTAAAAGCGGGGGTAGAAATGATCAGCAAGCAAAGCGAGCAGAAAATTTTTTTGAGCTGTTGTGTGCAGAATCACGTTAACTATACAGTGCGTCTTTTAGGCAATTTGCATTAGGCCTGCTTGGCGAGTTTAGGGGGGAGGCGCCGCGCCCCCTCCAAATACGCCCCTGGATTAAAAGAAGGTAAAGTGGTAAATTTTAAAAGTATTTAACTGAAATAATTACTGTGAGTGTCAAGAACAATGAAGGACATAGAAACCGACGTATTGAACATCTTTTCAGGTAATTTGAACAATTTTACTGTGCATTAATTTTTAATGTACAGTAATGCTAATTGGTGACCGCAATCTTGCATGAGCATTTTATTTTGATTGTGCAGCCCTACACACTGTTTACTATTTTGCTGAAAGACAAAAACTTATTCTGTAGCTATATGTAAACTTTTTGGCACTTACTTTAACTAATATTTAACATGTCAGTTAAATACTTCTAAAATGCATCATTAGACCTTCTGCCCAACGCCATCTGTAGATATTGTTGTTTTCGAAAATTTATATTTTACAAGGTAGTGTAGCGACATAACAGGTGGGTGTGATGCACATGCCACTGAGTAGCAAATTTTTTACAGAGTCTACTGGTGAAAAAATTGTGAAAATTGGTCGATATTTAGTGAAGATAATGCACAAAGTGTAATAGCTTACTATTTTTTTGGCCACCCTGTAAGCTTTGAGAGCCAAAAATGCGTTTGCGGTTGAGGCCTCGTCACTCAGGGAGCTTACAACACTGTCCCAGACTATTATTGGGAACATAGGGAAAGGAGAGGAAAAGGGGAAAAAAAGAAGGAAAGGAAATACCAAAGGAGGAAAGCGGAGGGAAGTATGGGGAGAGGTGAAGTTGGTGTGACTTTGGGGAAGGTTGCTTAAGATTACTTCCTAGCGCTGACGGATAGTGGGGGTGGACACTGGACACCTTTGTTTGACGTTGTCATTAACAAATTAACAACGCGCAATAAACCAAATACTACATTTCCAGATGCATGATACATTTCATTTCTTTACACAGAATGTTAAGCGCACACAATTAAAAATCAATAGCCGAAATAGGTCAGCAGATTGTTATTTTTCTGCATGCAAAACATGGACGATGTTCAGACTCGGTCTATCAGAAGTCCAAATAATTATTTAGGCAAAAAATGGCTCGGAAATGGGGAAAATAATGTCCTTGGCGGAGAACTGCTGGAAGTCGATGCCCTCCGACGGGATGTTACTTAGCAGCGAGTCGAGGGCGTAGACATCGAGGAAGTATGCACGCACGTCCGAGTCCCCGGTGTGGAGAAGCATGTCCTCTGAGTCAGGGAAGTAGCCCATGGTAGTGCTGTCGACGGGCTGGAGGGTCCACGGCAGCGGATCGCCGAAGACGAGTCCGCTCACCGGAAAGATGCTGCTGTAGCGGATCGAGTAGTCGGAGCTGACGATGTCCATGAGCTGGAGGCCGTCGAGCAGCTGCATTGACGGCCGCTGGCTGATGGCGGCGGTCGCCTCCGTGACGTACGTTGTGGCGGCGTATTTGCTCTCGGCGTCGTACTGGGTGTCACGGCTCACGGCAAGACTGATGGCCTTCTCAGTGGCAGCGCCAGCGTCTGCGGCGGTCTGATCTGCCGCCAACTCGTCGTCCTCCAGGTCGGACGTCGTGTCCTGGCGTAGCAGGTGTTCCAGTGACGCCAGTTGACGCGGAAACGTTTCCGCCAGGTCTTTGGACGTGAACGACTTCGCTACTTCCGTAGACATCTGCCGACAAATCAAAATATTTTAATGCAACAATTGTCAGAGCACAATTGTACAATCAACGACAAGGTAAAAGAATAGTCAGCGGCGTCGGCAAAAATCTCGCTTGCTTTCGCTCGTCCTGTTTTTCGCTCCACGCTCCACTCGTTGACGTCGACTGAGCGCCAAAGTCAATAAATAAATATTGGGTCGTCGATATACGTCGTCGTCGTGTGAGCCGTGTGGTGCTTGGCTCAGTTGCAAGGCACTAGCAGCAGCAGCAGCGCGCCATGCTGTTGCAAGTTCGGAGCAAGGGTCGGTCGGTTGGTCGTTCCGTTCAAGCATTCCGATTGTCGTGTCTATGGAGCTATAAATAGAGCGGACACACAGACAAACCAACAGAATGCATGGACCTGAGCAGAAAAGAGAATGGCTATAGCGCCAGCGCGCGCCAGTTAATAACGTCAAAGAACGGACAGCATTAGATTTACCTCAAGTCTTAGATTAAGCAGTGATGTTATGAACTACTGTACTACCGTACACTATGTTGCACAGAGATGTTGCATTGTATCAAAGGTGCAAGTAGCCTACAACAACAAGTACCAAGTATGCATCTGTGTTAAATTTTCTCCACAGTGAAGAATTTCCAGCCCAAAATGTTGCACTTTTCAAGAAATTTATCCTACGACAGGAAAATTTTTCGACAGGCTGAAATCTAGAGAACCACTGATTTTGACGTCCGTTTGTGAGACAGATAATTAGGTCTATAATTATAATATATAAGCAGCCAACGTGTATTCCTATGCAGATAGCAGGTAGGCTACGGCGTACCTTGAGTTTGCGAGTGTTGACGAGGTGTTTAAGTCGTTGTGGTGCGATAGTGAGTGTTTGGTGTTTAGACGCGGTGCCCTGCAGCCAGATGTGTTTGAGCGCCTGTGACGCTCTCGGTCGACGCTCGGAATTCAGCTGCAGTAGACGCTGGATGAAGTCCTATATACACGGCCACACAGCTCTTGACCAGCCAGTGCGCCCCCCCCAACTCATGAGGGCTTCAGGGGAGACGCCAGGTCAAAAATGTGCAAGAATGGACACGCATAATGAGCGCGGACGTCACGGTGGAGGCAAAGCCCCCACCCTCTCTGAAACTGAAAAACTTGGCTTTTGGGCGCCCAACTAAAGCGATGAATTTGCCACGTTCTCCGTATTTTCTAAATTCAAACCTGACCGACCTCTGACCTTTCCCCTCGTTAAAACTCACTGGATTTGCATCAGTATCAGGAACAATTTCTGGCAAAAATGGGGTAGACATGACATGTCCACTCCAATCCACATCGTGGCAACACCCCTGGATGGACCCGAGCGGGGCGATACGAAAATAAAGCAAGATAATAAGCCTTTGAAAAGCCAACAATGGAAGTGTAGTGGGCAAACGTTGTGCACACACGTTTTCCCATATATAGGCTAACAGAATAAGTCATTTGAGAATACATAAAAACAAAGGTGTAAAAAACGTTCCAAAAAAAAATAATAAAAAAACGTAAAAATGTGGCAAGAATAAACAAGTAATTTGAGAAAAGCTCACGTAACGCGCGATAGCAGCGGTCCTGCCACTTTGGCAATGTAGGCCTACAGCAATAATCTTTAAAAGTACTCACATATGAGGCCTCCATATGGAAGACTCCTTGAATTTAAGAGACCGAAACTTGATTCTTAAAAATGTACGTTCTATGCTAAAATTGTCATACGCAGGTTGTCCAGGTACATCTCCAACCATTTTGGCGCAATTCACTCTTAAAATGTGTGTCGCAGCCGAAAATCGCAACAAAAATCACTAAAACTCCTATTTTGGGGGTTTAAGGTCATTCAGGGTCATCAACGTTGACAGCAATAAAAAGCTTGTCAAGTTGTCACTATTGCTTGTTATGACAAGCAGCATGTCTGTGCCTATCTGAAATCGTTTTCACGCTACACGAGATAGTAGCGGTAAAATAACCACTTTTAGGGGGTGCGATCTTTGACGCCCGACTGCGCCGGCCTCCTTGAACCTAGGGGGTCAAGACTTGGACTGCCAAAATCTACGTTCAATGCTGAAAATTTCGTACACATGTTGTCTTGGTCTATTCCAGCTGTTTCGTCGCAATTCAGTGTTGAAATGTGCACTGCATCCAAAAATTGTGAAAAATTCACTAAAAATCCCTTGTTGGAGGTTCAAGGTCGTCCAGCGCCGGCGCCAGG
>Ga0209671_1000279_pt1 | contig 30232 bp, 18 predicted proteins | sample WorMetHERISLAND2_2_FD_187401 | JGI IMG/M metagenome (GOLD analysis project Ga0209671, IMG submission 187401) | Marine gutless worms symbiont microbial communities from Max Planck institute for Marine Microbiology, Germany - Olavius geniculatus... | ecosystem: Host-associated > Annelida >...
CAGCAGACGCGCTTAACGGAGACAGAGGACTGGGTGGTCTGTTGTTGCCGGCAGCGCGCCTGCATGACGACATCACGTGCCTCGGTCATCACTGTGACCATATCTTCATCATTGACTCGCGTTCTACCTCTCTCATCAGTGACCGCAGCGCAGGCGTCCACGGCCGCCAGACCGAACCGTTCCGCTTGGTCGTATTGGCCACTACGCAGCATCAGGTAGGCCAGGGTACGGTAGGAAGAAGCCGTACTGGCGTCCCTCTGTCCCAGCACTCTCACTCGCATCGACAGCGCCGCCGTGACAGCTTCAATCGCTTCGTTCAGACAGCCGCGTTTTACGATCTCGTCACCCAGGTGCGCTAGTGCGGTCGCTGAGCGTGGGTGGTCGCCGTGACGTCGCACGGCTGCCTCGGCGGCACCCCGTGCAGCGGCCGTGGCACGCTCGAACAATGACAGACGGTCCCAGATCGCTCGTCGACAACTCAGACCGTCGACGGTCAGCGGATGACCGGCCAGCTTGTTGCGGATTATGCCGTCCGACAGGTTGAAACTGCGCGACAACAACCATCACACGTTAGCTACACGGTAGTGCGGTGACATAAATTGGGTGAGGTGGAAAACGAGTACACCTTACATAATTTCATCGTCTTGGCCGTCTTCAGGCCAAAAATTATCAAAATTGGTGAAAATTTGACAAAGTAACGACCAAAACAATTTTGACTGTTTTTTTCGAGATACGATGGATATTTTCAATACATGTAAATATACCGGAAGATCGTTCAGTGCAACTGGTTGGAACTAAATGACGCATGCTTCGAAGTACAGGCGTCGATGTGGACGCCTTCTTCCACCCGCGCGCCACAATAACTAAACTCACTCACATGACCTTGCTATGACCTTGACTTTGACTACACAACCTTGAAAACCAAAATAGCTAGTTCATCAGACTATGGTACTGAATACACGTAGGTTCTTTTTACAGAATTCGTCCAGCTGAAATCATGTGGGAAGAATCCCAAAGTTTTACTTGTAGCTGCAACTTTGACCCGTTGTCCATCAAAGCCTTTATAGTTGTTCTTTAGCAACATCATCAACTAAAATCTGACGAAATTCCTGCCATTCTGCGTTGTACAAAGTGATAAAGCTAATAAACTTTTTAGGACGCACAGTAAAACGCACTAATGGACGGCCAATCCCATAACATTATCGATCTGTACCAGTAGCAGTATTAAATATTAGCGAATTCAACAATAATAAGTTGTGTTTTTGCATAATACGTATGCTGCGTTCGGTCAACAGTTCTCTATCATGAAGTTTTTATACAGTTTAACGAATATGTTAAATTAATATGTCACTTTGCTGATGTTACTCTACGTGATAGCGTCTTTCGTATTAAACGTTGTACTAACTTGAAATTTATTTCGGTCTGTATATAGCCATTATGTTTTAATGAATGATTGTATAGACGTTCACTTTTTACCCATTTAAACTTTCTGCAGTTTGCTAACTAAACTCACACAATAACTGTACGCACCAGTGTCGGGCGGTCTGGAAGTTATCGGACTGGGTCAGCATCCACGCGTACCACTCCACGGCGTAGACCGCCACGACGTTAGTCAACTCGACCGACGGAACGATCAGTCCGGCTGTTTTGCACGCGTCGAATGCCTGACGGGCGGTGGACAAAGCCTTGCGTCGTTCCCGATTGTTCTTTTGTGCTCGACTGAGACAGTACAGTGCCGAGACGGTTGCTTCACCGTCATCAGAAGACAGCTGGAGGGCGCGTTCTGCGCACGATAATGCGTCGCTAATACGTCCTGCCGCTAGATGCCGGTATGAGAGGCAAGACAACGCCCGCGAGCGTACACCCAGCGCTTCCAGACCGCTGTGTTCAGCCGCTTCCCTCTCCACAGCCTCGAACAGCGCAACCAACACGTCATCAGGAAGAACTTCGCACAAAAACGCCCCGCAGTCCAGTCTGCAAAGAGTCGAGAGATCGTCATACGCCTCCTCACGGTCCAACGTCCGCCACAGAGCGTCGACCACGTTGTCGAGTTCCGCCTCGACGCTCTGGAGTGCTGAGTAGCAGCCGGACACCGACTCGTGATAGCGACTTGCGGCAGACGTCAGCCGACTGAGCCCTAGCTGTCTGTACGTGACGTCACAGTCCGAGCTATCACCGGTGCTGGATGCCATCAGAGCGACGAACGACCGCCAGCGATAGCGAGTCATCGGGGCAGTGCATAGGCGAGTCACTACCCCGAGCTCTGTCAACCGGTCCAGCGTCGTCTCGACATCTCGGGCGTCAACGTCGGCACCACCCATCGCCGACACCGCTTCAGCCACGTCGAACCCAGACCCCGAGAAGCAGGCGGCGGTCCTCGCCATGAGCCGAACGGCGCTGATGGGACACGCCATCGCTTCGATGATGGTCAGCAGACAGTCGGCGAGCACACGCAAACGTCGACGATCAACATCATCCTCCGCGAAAAGTCGTTCCACACCCGACCTCGACGAACGACGTCCTCCGTCTACTGCGGTCAGCAACTCGAACAGTCTACCGGCGTCGACGTGTTCGGACGACAGAGCGGCAGAGCTAACACGCAGCGACAGTGGGAGGTGATCACAGGCTACCGTCAGAGATTCCACGCCCTCGGCATGCAGGTCAGGCAGCAGACGACGTACCAGCGACTCGGAGCTGGATTGGATGTCGCCCAGTCGGTAGACCTCACGGTTAGCGCCAACCCGGTACAGACGGCGCCAGGCCGTGCACAGGACCCGGACGTTGCGCACGCTCGCCATTAGCTCGTCAACGACGTCACACAGCCGCCGTGATGACGTCACCGTGACGTCACGCAACCGCGATCCTGACGTCACTTTCGTTTCTTCCGCCAGATCGTCGACGTCGTCGAAGAGGAAGAGAGTTCGCTGCTCGTGGGCGTTTATCCAGTTGTAGAGGTACTGTCGGTCCGAAGGGTCGTCAGCGCTGAAGTGTAGACCTAGGGTCATGATCAGTCGATGCAGTAGCGCCGTACCAGAACGACATCCAGCACCGTTCACCCTCACCGACACGACGGACTTGCGACGAAGACCGTGGGCCACGGACAGTGCCAGCGCCGACTTACCGACCCCGGGACAGCCGACGATAGTCACCACTCGACCGGCTGATCCGACCAGGTCAATGACGTCATCAACCTCACGGGACCGGCCGACAAACAGCGGGTCAACCTCCGGCAACTGACACTCCAGCGGCTGGATGTTCAGAACTGCACATCAGATCAAATCAAACGTTTCATTATTGTTAGATCACCCCAAACTCTACAATATACGACAAGACAAAAATACAGTGACTTAACAAGTATCGGATAACTATACAAGAAAGCCCAGCTAACGCAAAGGGAAACGCGCGACAGCGGTGCATGTTTGAAGGCCCAGTGCGAAGAAAATCTAAGCTCACCGATCCCCATTGACATAGAGACAATTCAATCTGACACGATGATTATGAAGGCTAGTATCTATAGCGTTGCATTTACACTCGCCAAAGGAGGTAAGCGGTCTCGCGCAGCCTACAGCGGTAAAATAACGACTTTTTAGGAGGTACCCATCTTTGATGCCCTCGTGCGCAGACCACTCTAAACCTACGGGGTCGAGACTTAAACCGTTCAAATTCATGTTTAATGTCGAAAATTTAATACGTAGGTTGTATTAGTCTATCTGTAGTGATTTCGGTACAATTCGCTAATCAAATGTGTGTCGCAGCCCGAAATCACCAACAAGTCAATAAAACCCCTATTTTGGCGTTCAAGGTCATCCAAGGTCATTGCTTTCGGTGCTAATCGAAAACCAGTAACGACTTCCTATTAGGCATTAATAGTAACATAATTAATAGTAACATAGGCCCTATCTCGCACTGTTCCTCAGATATGGCGACTTGGGCTAAAAATCTCAATTTTTTCGTACTCCCCTTTCATTTGGCGCCACTGCTTGGGGTGACCCCTGTGAAATTTATGGAAAAGCTTTACAGATCCTGAAATCAGTGTCTTCCATGCAGCCGACGGTGAAGATTTGGTGATCCTAGCCTGGACCGTTTTTGACTGATCCATCAATGACAAACAGACGGACGGACAGACAGAACTGAAAAAGCTAAGCCGCGCTACAGCAGTAGCTGCTGTCGCACGTAAAAATTACAGTCAGTGCGATGTGACATGCGGTCAGAAAGCTGCTTATTATGTAGCCTGTCTCGTAAATCATAGTCACGATCAGCTGGTGGAGACAGAAGTGCTTGTAGAACATGGCAGTGTGTGAGTCTCAAGAGACAGCTAATAAAACAGAAAAAAACGTTTTTGACGTTAACGCAGATGTAGTCGCGTAACCGAATAACCTGAAAGCGAACACGGCACCACTGGTTAGTGTACACTTTAGTTAAATGATTAAAATAATATAGCTCTTCATAGAAAACCCATCTCAGAGCCAGGGAGCGTCATCTGCCACACAGCATCACCTGCCACCCGTCACAACTGAACGCGCCCCGCCACAACCTCACCCAGACAGGCCGGTAGGCCCGATTTACATATATGCAAAAAAGATGGAAGGCTGAGTTGACCTTGGTGATGTTTATATACCAAAATGGCCGGTTTATCTGTCCACAAACAGTCCAAGTAGTAATCACAACCGGTGACCCGACCGGGAGTTGAATTAACGACCTCGCGATCGCAACTAAGTCCAACATTTTGATAATCTTTATTCACTAACACAATGTGGTAGAAAACAAAACAAAAATATGTACAACAGTTACTGGGCTATAGCATATCACAGACACATAACCTTAACTATAAGAGTATTCTAACAGCTTAACGTACAGCGTTGAAGTTCAAGTTTGTTTACAAATTTCTGAAATTTACAGGGAATTATCTTAATGCTTTCCTATATATTTGCCTAAATTCTTCCTAAGAAGTTTCCAAAGAAGTTTCGAAAATTGCGCACCCTTTCTCAAAATCTTTTCCGGAAGATCTTCTCAAATTCTTCCAAAGACATTTTCCAAAGAAGTTTGGAAAATTTGGCCCCTGATCTTTACATTACTTCCCATTACATATTTTATGTACGGTGTTTAGATGGGACATGTGTTCAAGCTGATGGTACATCATGGTCAATGATTTTGAATGCCGCTAACAACTCTACTTTAATATCACAGCTTGATGATGCTGTCCCAGACCTAATGTCTTCTACTGTGCACTCTGCTGCCAGTTCTTTGTCAGTCTCACACAGTACAGTCACTCCACCCAGTTCACAAGTTGATCAGCTTCAAACCACGTCTCGACGCACTACCACAAGTAAAGCCTCTTTGATCAATTTTTTTAATTTGCAGATTTACAGCGTAGCTTATGGTGTTCATTTCAGATTTAGCTGACCAGCTTTGCCAGATTGTCTCATTTTGGCAGCCTGGATTATTCATGGCACTGCTTGTATTTTTATTGCATGAGAGATTTTTTAGTATGCACTGTATAAATTTACGCTTTACATTTACATTTACAAAACTTTGCATGAATCTCTGTTGGATTGTATGATGTTTTGTGTTTACCATTGCAGAGTCGACAACAGGTCATGCGGTTCCAGCTCGTTGGACCGCTTCACCGGGCGTCGGTGGACGACCCTTACCTGATGAAGAAGGCAGTAGTGGTAGTAGGCTGGGTGCAGGTAGAAGGTTGCCACCTCCCCAGCTGCCGCCGATTGAGGAAGGGTTTTTACCGCACGGACGACAGATCGTCACACCACACACAGGTTCCTAGCGTTATATTAGTTAATAAATATAAATAAATACGAAAAATAAATACAGGGTTGTAGTGCTGAATATGAATAACATATAAAAATATGTTTACCTAAAGCTGCACAGTCCTAGCTTAACTCTAGTTTTGAACTTTGTCTATTGAACTGAAAAAAATGGCAGAATGGTACTTTTACCCTGGGAAACGTTTACACTAATTTTGGGTTTTCTACGTTTTTAAAAATTTTTTTCAGCTACAGCCTTTCCTGGAGACATAGGCAGATAGATGGGAAAGACCCATATTGCAGGTTATTAGGACAGCCACAGGCAATATGAATATCATGAATTTGTTAAGTGTTATATACTCACAGCTTTGTAAGTGCTAACAGTCACAGATCGTGGAAGTGACAGTCGAACTTTTTTGCTTGTGTGAAAAAAATTAATTTTAAAGCTTCTGCGCTAATAATTCTGTGATAAATAACGTGAACGTGCTGAATTACGGATGGCTCGGTGTCGTAGCAGCGTGTGTGGACCTACGGTCAGTTGTGTGTTTGAGTTCCAATCAGATGGTTGATACCTGCATGGGTGAATGTTTGCAGGCCTGTCAGCTTTCTTGGTATATACACGGTGTTTCATAAAAAGGATCGCTTTTTCTTTTCTTTCGTAATTTGCTCAAATGATGATCAATTTACATGAGATTTCTACCAGTTGTAGCTGAAGAAATATTAATTTAAAATATGTTAACAAAATATGGCAGTTGATTAAATATTCTTTGCTAGTCTTGACATAATGCTGATGTCATAATATGTCACGGGTACAAGCTTGCTAGTCTCAACTGGTGCTGTCAGTTGCTACCCTGCTCCAATGGTGAAAAATCTGGTTTGTTGATGACAAATAAGTTTTACAGTTGCAGCCACAAAAAACGTGCAAAGCAATCACATTTACGTGTCTGTGGGGATAGCTGGACTTTTACTTGTTCGAGCAAGACAGTGTGCTAGCACACCAAGCTTGCAAAATGGTTGCATTTTTGGATCACAAGACACATGACTTCATGTCCCCATGTTGCTCAGTGCTGACACAATGAACATTTTTCGTTAGCGAACCAGATTAAGTTCACCATCGAAGCACGGTAGCAACTGACAGCAGTAGTTGAGACAAGCAAGCTTGTACTCACGACACATTATAACGTCTGCATTACGTCACGACTAGCAAAGAATATTTAATCAACTGCCATATTTTGTTGCAATATTTTGAATTAGTATTTCTTGAGCTACAACTGTTAAAAATTTTGTATTAATTGATCGTCATTTGAGTGAATTATGAAAACAAAAAGGGGTCTTTTTTTAATGAAACGCTCGTGAAGTAAGTAAGTAAGTAAGACGACTTAGTTGGTGCAAATTTAAGTTAGCCACAAAGCGCCGTGTTCTCAACGACTAAACAAAAATGTCTTAATCAGCCGTTTAAACTGTTCAAAGTTAATGTCACTTTGTCTCAGATGAGCTGGAAGCTTGTTCCACGGCCTCGGACCTGCAGCAGCAAAACTTATAGCCAACTAATCAAGGTCAACTCGGCCATTTAATCCTCTGGGGTAGGTAAAGTCAGTAACGGCCTGTCTGGCTGGGGTTAAGGCAGGGCGTGTTCGCCTGTGTAAGGTGCATGAGGTGGCATGAAATTTGGTTACTGGTTGTAGAGTTTTTCACGCAACAGCAGCTACTGCTGTAGCACATCTTAGCCATCGCAATTCTGTCTGTCCGTCCGCCTGTCTGTCCATCTGTCACACGGGTGGATCAGTCAAAAACGGTGTAAGCTAGGATCACCAAATCTTCACCGTCGGCTGCCTGGAAGACTCTAGTTTCAGGAACCGTAAAGCCTTTCCATGAGTTCGAAGGGGGTCACCCCGAACGAGGGCACTAAACGAGAGGGGGGTAGGGAAAATTTGCGATATCCAGCCGATACGGCGTTGACTGAGCGAGATCCGTCACGCCCTCTGGTGAGTACGAGTAAAACACTATAGACACTAACTGCCCGTCGTCTGGCAACCTTTGGCAACTGACTTAGACTTTGTTTTACTGGGCATTCAAACATGCACTGTGACTGTTGCGCGTTCCCATTTGCGTTAGCAGGGCTTTTCTCATATTCATTAATTTCTAATATGTATCCTACAGTGCGTGGCACGCCACTGCCAGCAGTCAACGAGGCAGCAGCAGCAGCAGCAGGTGGCACTGGTCCGGCAGAGTTTCCAGGCAACATCCTCGAAGCACATGGAGAGGGTCGCATTCCAGGACGTGTTGGTCCAGACACGGCCATCCAGCACTCACCATCGTCTGGTAAACAAACACTGGCTTATGTAATGAGTCATCTTTGTGGTCGTTGTAATTAGCATGTCAAATATCATCATCTCCAACATTATCGAATTTGTTATTGTCATCATGAATCATTTTTCTGCTGCAAATTGTTCCAAATTTCACTGGCCATTTTGCCATATTTTGCTACTGACCACAGCAAAAATTATTCTCTTAATTCTGTAGCATCCTATTTACTGTGTTAATTGAAGATTTTTTCCTATTACTCACTGCCAATTTACGGAGTTGAGTTGTGTCAGCGTCGTAGGTGTGAACTCGCCATTAAAGTATGGAAATGTCTGTCCAGGGCGTTTATCCCCTTTTTGACACACTATGCAAGCCCCCCTCTTCAATTCGAATATTTACTCCCTCTCTCTTCAACGTCGACTTGAACTCCTCTTTCAAACTTAGTCAAGTGCTTCCAGTGACGGCATTAGTACTTGTGGATGCTGGCAGAAAATTTTCTAAATAGGATGATTATCTAGTGTAGTCCGGAGCAAATCCCCGGCCAAAAATGAAATTGGTATATTTTTACATGAGAGAGTTAGCATAGTGCGTATCAGCTATGGTAATTCTGTCTGTATGTCTGTCTGTCTGTCTGTCTTGGTGTCACGACCCGGTACCGTTCTAAGACCAGGTAAGATAGAGACTTCGGGTTTTTGTTGAATGATAGCCTAGACTCTTTAGTATTTTGTGACAAAATTTCATGCCGCTGGGTGAAAAGGGTCCCCACAAACGAGGCGTTATTTTACCATTATTGGCTCGTTTAACATGAAAATGGTTGCATAATGTTCAACGTGTTATGGAAAAAATACAATAGCTTACTTTTTTTGGCCCACCCTGTAGAAGCGACACAGCAATTGACCCCTCATTTTAGTTTGTCTACAAAAGTAGACATAATGGAGAGATGACAAAATGACAGACGCCAGGGACATCTTCGGTCGTTGAGAACTACGCTGAAAGTGTATTACTTTTCTCAAGGGGGGAAACTTTTAAAACTTTAAGGGGGCAGTCATCGTGCCTATAGCAGTTCCTGTTTGCAGGTAATTTTGGTCTATCTCCGTCATTTTCACAATGTTTAACGTAGTGTTCACTGTGTTACTGTGGCCATTAGGTGGTGCAATTATAAGGCCGTTGAAGCCAAGTGTTGCGGATGCTGCTGTTGATAATGCTGTGTTTACACGAGCTTCACCTCAGCTGGCACTCCTGCCTCGCTATCTTGTCTTACTCCGACCAGCCGACACTGTGCTAGGTACCACGTCCCGGCAGCTGGTACTCAACCCAGATGTCTTGACGCCCGGCAGAGCGTACTTCGCTAAAGTCTCCGCCTTTCACAAACGTATGTTGAATTAAAGGGGAAATAAACCTTGACAACATGTATGGCCTAAAATTAAAGTAGAATTAATAAATTTAAGTGGAACTTATAAAAGTGATCAAAGATTTTCAGATGAAAGCAATGTTTAAAGATAAAAAGTAATGGCATAAGCTTATTAATTATATACTTTGATTTTAGTCTATGTTGTTTTTAGGTTTTATTTCCTCTTTAAAGCTTCAGCATTATGTGTCTTAGTTGTCTGTCTATTGGTCTGTTTGTTCGTTTATCTTTCTGTCTTATAAAGACTTGTAACTTGAAAAATAATGGTGCAGAGCAAGCTAAATTAGTTTTGATGTTCTTTAATTCAAAAGTAACTGTTTTGCTAATTTTGGGTTGAAAAGCTCAGGGTTAGAAAAATATGACGTTCTGGTCCAAAATGTGGTACTTAGTTTTAATACAGTGCATTCTAAATTTACTTACAGGCATTAGTTATAAGTGTCTTACGTCGGTTTATCACATGCACGTCCCAGGCAGAACATACCGTCGATCACAGTCATGATTGAAATAAGCACGTTTTAACACAGATTGAAGTTTGTTATTGCCGGCCGTGAGGGGCATGTGCTTTTCTGACTTCCCTCCTATGTTATCAATTTTTATTTGTTGGTACAATTCGTGTGTGTTTTGGAAAATAAACTAAAGTAAATACTACTTCCACTCTCACTGGCTGCATTGGGCACTTTGCTGCAATTAAACTTGGCTTTGAACTGTTGTTCTTGCATCTGTTGTGTGGTTTTAGCTTTTTATTTTTCTACACATATTTTGTTGTCCATGTCTGTGTTTTTGATCAAAAACCATGTTCATATTCTAAACTTTCCCATGGTTGACTCAAAATGCAGGATGCAAAATTGCAGGACAAGAAAGATATCATATGAAAATAGATTACATTAGAAATTTTCAATGCATGTGCAGTTTTTCAAAAAAACAGCATTAAGAACACAAGTTATGGAAGCAAGTTGTACGAGTATATTATGGAATAATATGAAAAGCTTGACTGGCAATAACTAGTGTCATGTTCATGTAAAAGTCTAAAAAGAAGCAATGCTAAATTTAACTTTATGGAGTCTATTTAGCTGCCTAAAACATTATTTTCAGGTCTTGCAATTTTATTTTCTGCATTTTATGTTTTGTATTTTTAGTCCTGCAATTTCATGTTCTGCAATTGCGTGCACTGCCTATTGATTCATCATTTTCATGTCCGTTATTTTCAGTAAATAACTAAGTAGGTAAGTAAGATTATTTAGAAGGTGCAATTTAACAATAGCCACAATGCGCTGCGCTCTCAACGTCCGAACTAAAATGTCTTCAACTGCCGTTTAAACTGTTCAAAGTTAATGTCAGTTTGTCTCAGATGAGCTGGAAGATTGTTCCACTGCCTCGGACCTGCAGCAGCAAAGCATCTGTCTCCATAGCTGCTGCAGGTCCTTCTGACGACACATGTCCTTGAGTTGGCAGAGCACAGCTGACGACGACCTTCGTCGGAGACCAGCTGACAGTCGGCGGCCAGGTAAGGTGGAGCCATACCGGACAGTAACAAGTAGATGAGAGTGGCTATCTTGAAGTCGACCCAACGCCGAACCAGAAGCCAGTGCAGCTCCTGTAGCATCGGCGTTATGTTTTTCGGTAAAATGCATGATACTATTATCATTGTGCTAATGCAGGTGATCGGTCTTTGAGTGGATCAGCTCTGGTGTACTTCGAGGTGAATCAAAGTCCAAGCCTCGGTCGATGTACATTCAAACCTGACCTCGGAGGTGTCGAAATGATGACTGTCTTTACGGTCTACTGCTTTGGCTGGAAGGACTTTGTCAGTTATTGCTCTTTGCTTATCAGTAAATAAGCTAATAAGAAAGTAAAAAATTGAGTAAGAAGGGAAGTAAGTAAAGTATTCGTACAACACCAGTGACTGCATTTACTGTCTGCTGCTTTAGACAGAACTACTTTATGACATGTAATTACTGCATACTTATTAATATTGCTAATTCGTGAAGTAGAGTTTTTCTGAGCCATAAGGCTTATTTTTCAGCTTTCAGCCAGACACCAGTTCACACTGCAAGACCACAGATAAGGGGCTAGTGCATCATGCAGTGTATCTGTTTACATCTCAGCTTTTGCTGGTGCTCATTGCACCTACGCACGGAGGGATGGCCAGGCTGAGTTGACGTGGGTGGCTGGTTAGATACCGAGATGGTTTACCTGCTCTCTGACAGTCACCCGTCTAAGTACTAACCTGGCTCGGCGTTGAGTAGGTGAATAAATACATAAGTGAGTAACTAAGTGACGTCAACAGCACCAGCAGGGAATGCAGAGTGGTCACTGGTCATTGCTGCTAGTTGCTGGAGATGGTTGAGTAAAAACGATGAATTTGATGTTTGATGTTCATTACTATTTAATAATAAATTCCATCTGTCAGCAGATTTAAGGCTTAAGAAAGATCGTTCTAGTGCTGTGTTAAATTAGCAGTAGAGTAATGCTAGGCTGTAGCTGGTTTCAGCAACTTGTAAAATGTTTATTGTAACAGTTTGTTCATTTGTATGAGTCTGTGTAACTTTAACTAGAATACAGGCAAAGTAGCATTACTATTTACCAGTGATGTCAATGAGAATTTTAATCTCAATGACCAGGGACAGGACTTTTTCTGAAGGACCAGGACAAAGACAGATATGTTTGTTCAAATTCACATCTGGACTTTACTTTTCAGGACCATGACAATGACTTCGGTTTGGTTTTCAATGAATCTGTGAGGGCAAGGACTAACGTCACTGTTATTTGCATTTTCACTGTTTTCTGTATTCTAATTATTCTAATCTCTGTTGCTTTCTGTCTGTGTGTGCGTGTTGCAGAACCAGCCGTTGACATATGTAGTGAGTTACAGTATTCTGAGCAGTCAGCAGTCTCAGCTGATATATCATGGTTTTAATAACACCGTCATATTCAAACTGCCAGCTGGAGACCCAGCGAACAATTACACTGGTAAAATTCCTTCAGTGTCCTTCTACATTCCTACATGCATTCTGTACTTTTTATCCTTGAGTTATTGAAGGTAGTTCTTTATAGATCTTCATAGGTCAGTTGTTGGAGATTGCGGGAACAAATTTTTACAGACCAGGGGTCAATTTACAAAGAGTTGTTAGTGGAAATTTCGAAAAATAGAAAAAAAATATTAGACCTAGGAAAATCAGAAGAAAAGGATACAATTTACCAAGAATCTGCAGAGAAACTTAGAAAAACTTTATTACAGACTTACAATACATGTTCCTCTTTTGACAGCGTGGACTACACGTGACTCTTCTAGCCAGCTATTTTTGTCTTATCATGTCTTTTTCGGTTTTAATCTCAGATTTTTTTGTGAATTGTGCCACATGCTGTTAATATCCTAATAGTGAGTAGTAATAGCAGTTGTCAGCTGTGATACTGCAAGGTTTTTTAGTACCACACACTGATGTTTATTAATTGCAATTTTAAAGGTCCATGGACACCAAAATTAACTTACCATTTTCCTAAAAGAGCACAGTCTTCTAAGAATTTTGACAGTAATATTGGCACCCAGCGTTTTGTCAACACGGAGAAATTTGCATTTGAAATTGACGATCTACGAAAATGATGCAGAAAACACGCCGCCATGATGGCCCCTGGTGACGTCATTAGCCTAGCTTAAAGACATCATGAATATTAATGGCCTAGCCTAAGTTGATGACTTCACTGGCTAATCCATTAATATTCATGATGCCTGATGACGTCACCGGGAGAACTGATAAATTAAAATTAAAACGTAACGTAATGCTGCATTTCATTTGAAATCGCACATTAATTTCATATATTTATGAAGCTCAAATCGACATATTACATATGCGAGGTTAAATGTTTAATTTAAATGTACATGAATTGCTCGAGTGAGTTTGACCATGGCCATGGATTTCTAACATTGAATTCTCAATTCCGGGAACCACGATGGAGAAATTTGTAAACCTAGGACTCGAGCATCCTGTTTTGTGGATAAGGTTACAAATTGGTCGTTATTTTTTGTATTTCCAATAGACTTATTTTATGCGTAGGACGTAGTAGGCTTTTACGCAAGATATTTGGGAGCGACTGTCAAAATACTTACAACTTACAGTGCATAGCAAGAAGTAGGACTCTAGCACGCTTGAAATATTTTATTCATTAGACAGCTAAAATTGTTTTTTGCATTATTTAACACTCGAAAAGTACAATTTTAATGAATTTCTGTAATCCCGAAGTTGTGGAATTGGGTTGCTGCCAAATCCTTGATTTGAGATTGGTGAAAATGGTCGGAATCCCGCGATTACAGTTTCTACTGGTATCGTGTTTGTATGGACATTGTACATGTACAGTGAGGGTTGATATTACAATTCTGGACAGTCTCGGAGCCTCTACTCAGGTCTGTTCAATCAGCATTCCTGTTACACCTCTCGACGTCAACGAACATGCTCTGTAAGTCCACGGTCTACTGAAGTAGCTACTCTTTCGTTTTTGTTTTAAATTTTTCCAGTAATAATGTTCATTTATATTTCGTTCCTTTGTAGGTTACTGGTGATGCTAGGAAAGGACGTCCAGCAAAATTGTTTCAGAGAAAAGCCTAGCTTAACATTGGGTTTGTTTGCCTCGTTAACTCAGGATTTTATGAATTGAATGAGTGTTTTTGTACATAGCAGGCCATTAAACAAGCACCAGTAAATCTAATGCACTGGCTAGTCTTTGGCTTTAAGCCGACTTCGGCTTTACAGTCGTCTACGACTTTACAGTGTACGGTAACTGCTTCTGTTCTGTGGATTTTAGAAATATTTTTGGTCTTCGAAACACTAAGCTCTCCACCACCGCATTAAGGTAACTGACCATGGTGCGATGGATCCAGATTCAGGAATTTAGGATTTTTTTGCAGGATATATGCATACGGTAGATCGTATCAAGTCAGCTTTATATGCCGCCATGTGGCAGCACTACTCCTGGGAAGTTTTGTGCTCTCCGAGCCCTTCTAGTTATACATGCCGCTGCTGCCGTTGTTACTGCTGGCAGGTATTCGGCAGTGACAGGTGTCAACGCAACTGACGTGTCGCTGGAGACTTATCTTCAGCTGGGAAGTAACAACCTTGTCCGACTTCACTCGTTACTGCTCGCCTCCAGACTCAATAGAATGATGAATACCACCACTACAAATGCTGCTGCTGCTGCTACTGCTTGTGATGATGATGATGATGATGATGATGACGATGGAGCGATGGGTCCGTTCATTCGTTCGTCATTGCTGGCTGCGCTGTCCACTCTACCTCTCAGAGATGTGGTCAGTTGGAAAGCAGTTGATTGAACATTTTTTTGTTTACAGTTTAAAAGGCTATAGCTCGTCATGGAAAACCCCCATCCCAGAGCTAAAGGAGCGCCACCTGCCATATGGGATCACACAGTCTCACCTGCCACCCGACACTAGTGAACACGCCGTGCCACAACTTCAGCCAGGGACAGAAGGCTGAGTTGATCTTGTTGTTGTTGTTGTTGTCGGCATAGCCTATCAGATGCAGACTGTAAGGAGGGATGGGCAGATGCTCCAATGAGATGAGAAATTCCACCAGTTTGTCACTATCCCGGAACGCATGTGCCATGTGTTGACATAATATGCGGCTGTCTGCACACTCGCCCACTACACTGTGTATCCGTAACCCTAATACAGTCTCCTACTTTCGAACGTTTCAACTCGAAACGGGCACACATGCCATACAAGTTATTCCTACTATGAGCAACGTTGATTTTTTAAATGTTTTTTTCTGTTTTTGATTTGGCAGCTCGTTGTGCGGAGACAAGCAGATGCAGTGGCTTTTATCCCCCCAAGTCTGGAGTCAAAATCGGGTGCAATGAGCCATAGCTTAGTATAATAATTAAACGAGGATTAGCTCTCTTGGTCAGTGGTGTGGCACCGCAAAACCCGTAATGTAGCCGCATAGTACAGCTTTAACAGTAGTTATTTTTTTCAGGTCGCTGTACAGTCTTGTTGATTGCGCCGCCTTGACTCTTTATAGCGAGCAGCCATATATTTACTTTTGTTCAGGGTAGTGGTGGTGATCGTATTTTTATTTTTTTTATACATCTTGTACATCTTTTTGTACGTTTATTGTTGTGTATAATTTGTAATTAAGTTTATTGTTATTACAGTGTGAAGTGCAGCAAACGTTGTCGGCCATTGTTGCTATAACTGCAGCGGAAAACGAGGTACAGTATGCAGACGTTGTTGATTCTTGCTAATAATTTTTTGATTATTTTCCTCATGTTGGGCACTTGACAAGACTAGCTACATTTTTAGCTGTCAGAGTTATAGCAGTTAGCACAGTACATATACGCCGAAGGCGTAGTATGCACACGGCCTATTACTTCCGTGGTAGGCTAGTGCTCAAAAAACGCATGCGAATACTTATTCAGCCTGAATAAAAATTCTCAATATGCCTGCAGTATTGCAGGCAGTATTTGAATAAAGCAAAACATCTACAGTAGTTGATCAGAGTTCAGTCAGTTAAAATCAGTATCTAAGGCAAAGATCAAAGGGAATGCTGCGGATGTCAATTTTGCTGAGCACTTCTTAAAGACCAACGTGCTGTACCGTGGCGTCCTTGCAGCAGCATTTACGCCACGAAGCGTGTCACAGCTAACGGTGTCGCTGGACTCCAGGCGCCGTTTGATGTCGCAGCAATACGGCGTTATTTGGAAGTTCGAACTGGGCCGGAGAACGGAATGCTGTAATTATTTTGTGTTCTTGGCTTAGGTTCATTCTAATAAAAAATTATATGACAACAGAAAACTAGGCTATGCTATTGGTAGGCCTAAGCCTCGGAGGGGAGACATTGTAGCAGGGGAAATGATTCTTAACGACAGGTTTCATTTACTCATTACTAGCTGACTATTGTCATAATAGTAGGGAGACATTGTAATGAGGGTGTGAATTATTACCGGTAAAGTGCGCTGTAAGAACTTTGCCTTTAACTACATGTACTAACGTTTTAGGAGGAGTGACATTATCACAGGAGAGAAGATTTTTCACGGTGAAAAGAGCCCGACTTACCTCAGATATCACATGTAACGTTTTTAAGAGGGGATACATTTTAATGAGGGAGAGAATTTTTAATGGGGTAGGTGGATTTTTTATGGTGGGGCGAATTTTGAATCCAGGTAAGAGCTCTCCCCTGGTGACATTTCACCGGTAAAAATCCGCTGGGGGCGAATTTTTACCAGTGATATGTTGCCGGGGGAGACGTTTTGGGGGAGCGACCTTATGATAGGACACCGACATCTTCACTTGTTTAAACAGTGAGTAAACTTAAGGGTGTCGAGAGCTACAGCTGGGCCTAGGGAAACCATTCTCGTGGGGCCTGTCTCAGGAGAAAATTTTTGAATTTTGCTTTTTATATGGTGCACTCTGTTGTACTTTATATTCTTGAGTGAGGGCGGGGCCCCCAAACGTTGCGGGACCCAGAGAAATTTCCCTACCCTCCTCCCTCTCAACGGGTCTGAGTAAACTGATTGAATTAAGACGCATATGTGATGCTATTGCTATATACAGCTGAGTCTGTCAAGCTGTGTGCTTGCAAGTGATCTGCTAACACAGTCAGTCTCTGCAGCTAGTCATCTACTGCACAGCCTGGGCTCGGACATCTACACCCTGCTGCCACTTGCAGCCGAGGCCAACTCTAACATTCTCCACGTCGTGACGTCATCGACCAGTGACGTCACGCTTCGACGTCATCGACAGCGTGTCAAGAAACTTGTCGTGTCGCTGTCACACTCCATGGACCTACTGATGCAGGTTCTACGCTCATAATTCTTACTTCACAGAACAATGAATCAGTCGGTGAATCAGTTAGAGTTGCCTTAGAGCTACTTTAATGTAAGACAGAATCAAGTTGAGAAGATGATGACCGGATTTGACTCTCTGACGAGCCAGGATTTCAGGTGGTGGCAAAACGTTGAGAGTGACTGAGGTGAAGGTTAGGGTTGTGGGTTAGGGATTACAAACCTGCCATTACAGGCCAAAGAAGAAGAAGTCAGCATCCACTTAGCATTTGCTTGACATCTTACTTCTCATTTACTACAGATAGATCATAACTACATAATGTCATATCCAAAATTATTACCGTATGCAGTCACACTGAATTATCTTAAGTGTTTGCTTTGTTTTTTGTTGTGTGGATGTTATTTCTTAATGGTGGCCTGAGCGCTGGATGCTACTTTTGGGTGGTGTCTGTGCACGTAAGGTAAACTTGTCGTTTTTTTGTTTCTAAGAACTTTTTGATTTTTAAAGAGACATGTGGAGGTTTAAGCTCAATTTTCACTACGCCAATTTTGCGACTTTCACCGAAACTTTCCCATGGGGAAAATCACGTACGCATATCTTGAAAGTACGCGACACAAATCATGTCATGATTTGTGTTCGCGACAAAGTTCGCGGACTTTGTCGCCGACTTTGTCGCCAACTTTGTCGTCGACTTTCCCCGTGCATTGTAACGGACTAAATTCCATTAGAGCGACACAAACGGGTTTGTTGCGGTCTTGTCACGGACTTTGTCGCAAACATCTTGACATGTTGAGATGGTTTGAGTTTGCGACTTTTACCGAAACTTTATTATTTCATGATTTGTCACCGTTTGTGTTTGCGACTTTCATGATTTGTGTCCACGACTTTCCCTGCGGTGAAGTTTTGGTGAAGGTCGGCATAATATAATTTGGGCTTTACTGGTCAGTTATTTTGCTGATCAGTGGTCTGCTTTGCTAATAATATTTGAAGACATCACAGTTATGTTACGTGTAGGCCTACGTACAGGCGGCTATTCCGTTGTCTGTATCTCTGTACAGTTACAGCTAAAGTTCAGTGTGATTGGTACATCATCATCATCAACATCAACATTATCAACCCGGTCATTGTCTGTGCACACCGTGCGGCTCTCCGCCTTGACCACTGTAATTCACTCAGGTCTGCAGTTAGGTTACAATAAACGTTTATGAACACCAAAACGTGTTTTAACGTTTTTCAGCGTTTTTGTTTTAATAAACGAATGGTAAACGTGAAAACGATGGTGATACGTTTTAATAACAGCGCATTTTGTATTTTGATTCAGTGCGATTTTGTATTATAACAAAAATCTGATGAATATGAGAAAAGGCAGTTTATTTAGTTAGTGAATCAAGTAGAAAAGACTGCCACGTCCGTTTCTAATGTCTTTTTCAAAGTTGTCATGACGTTTTATTGCGTCCGTCTGCTCAGGTCCTGTGACAGTGACACTTCCACAGTCTGTCATCAGTGATCTCTCGCTGTCAGCAAGTGTTGACACTGCCAGTCAAAGTGTCAGCAGCAGTCCACCACAAGGTGTCACAGGCAGAGTGCATGGTGTCGGCAAGGATGACATGACAGATTGCTATGAGGCGACCATTGTGCTTGCCAAACAAAGTCCGTACATCTACGGCTTGGCTGACGCTCGACAGGTGACTTTAGTACTGGGGGTGTGCGGAATCCGTTGAAAATTTCAGTTTTCAGTCTTTTAATAATCGAATTGAACCAAACCGACGTTTAATTTTGAAAATCGAAAACACGGTTTCTGTGGTTCAGTTTTTAATAAACTGAACTGTCGGTTTTTAAATGGTTTTTAACACTTTTTATGTCAGTTAAAGTATTTTTTTCTAGGTTTAATTTCAAAACACTCTAACTGATGATTAGTTTTTGTGCATCTTTAGTTTTTGGTTGGGCGACAAACAGAGGACAAAAAAAAGTTTGATGGACAACTGGATAAACTGTCAGTGCAAGTGGCAGAAATATGGACAATAAGTGCTTTATGCATTTTATTTTAATTAAATAGTTGCACGGCCTTGAATAAAAATGTCATATTTTGCTTGCTGTGTTTCCCTCAGGTAGTGCTGAAACAGATGTTTTGTTAGATGGGAACTTGAATGGTCATTTTCATCGCTAGTTGTATCAAGAATATTCATACTAAAATTATTACAATTTGATAACCTGTCTTTAAGTTACAGTCCGCAATGTAAGTTGGTGTCGTTTAATTTGGCCCAACGTGTAGTTTGTAAAGAAGTCCTGTTCCTATGCGTCTCACAAAATTGCTTTGCTGGACTGGCATGACGAGGATTGACACCAAAAAACAAGCTGGCTAATCAAAACTTTTTTCTGTGCCATATTTAGGTATCATATCGGTGTTTTTTTGTTAATCTGCACATGGGTGTGCTATCAGTAAATCTATACTCATGTGGTGAAAGTTGTATGTGTGCTTATGTCATTATGTGAGCCTGGCATTGATGTATGTGTGCGTGTGTCTTTAACAGCTGCATACAGACGTGCTGATGGTGAATCTGTTCTCATGTGGTGGTCAGCAGATCAATGTAAACAATCTGACCACTGGTCAGCATGTCCAGCTGTCCATTCCTCACATCAGCCATCAGGTAAACTATCTCTTGCTGTTGCATGTTGTGTGACCGCGTGTATGGGCCACATTTGGCGACTTCACTTTTGACTTAGTTTTTTGACTTAGACTTTCACTGAGCTAAAGCTAAAGCTGAACACTAAAGTCTGTACTTAGACCAAAGTTCAACTAAACTTTGCTCTAAGTCTACTGACTTACTATATCTAATGAACTGAAATTGATATATTTTATTCCACTTTTTCCTTTTTTTTAATTACTACCATATTATTGTGCTTTGCATTTTGACACTAGCGCATTGTAATAAGAGAATAGCGTTTGTTTGTAGTATTGTATTGCCAGTGCAGTGATTGAGATTTTAAAGGTCCATGGACACCAAAATTAACATATACATTGTATACATTTTCCTTAAAGTGCAGAATTTTCTGATAACTGTGACAGTAATATCAGCGCCCAGCGTTTTGTCAACACGGAAAAATTTACTTATGAAATTGACGATCTACGAAAACGATGTAGAAAATGCACCGCCATGCTGGCCCTCAGTGACGTCACTAGCCTAGCCAAAAGACATCATGAATATTAATGACCTAGCCTAGAATGATGACGTAGTCGGCTAGGCCATTATTATTCGTGATGTATATGGGCTAGGGTCATAACGTCACTGGGGGCACTAACAGATCAGAATATTTCACGTAACATAACATAGTGCCACATTTCGGTTGAAATTGCACATTAATTTCATAAATTTATGAAGCTCAAATTATATACGTGAGGTTAAATGTCTAATTTAAATCTACATAATTGCACGAGCGAGTTTGACCGTGGCCATGGACCTTTAAATGTCGCATGCTGTAATCTCCGTTTGTGTATTTGTTTCGCTGTGTGCAGAAGGCAAATGGTACTGAGCAATGGTATACGTTGATTCGGAGCAAAATGAATGTTCATAAGATCAACATTTCGTTGTTGCCAATGGATCAGTTACTTCACTTCGACATCAACGTCGTTTATTCAGACACCAGTCTGCGCCTTTTTCCTGTTGCTGTATTGCTAAGGTGATTTTTTGGAGTTTGTGCATGTTTTGGTTCTTGTAGTTTTGTAGCAGGTGTTCCTACCATTTGGAACACTCTTCCATTCGACGTTTGCAACAGTACTTTCATGTGTTGTTTTCTTTACCAATTCAATGCATTTTTGTAATTCAGCTATTAGCCATCATTAATACTTTACTCCACCCATTGTGTCTCAAATTTGATGGGTTTTTGCCCCCATTTGGTGCTTTATAAATGTACTTACTTAAATGTACTTATTTACTAATTTTTTGAAACTGATATATGGTGCACGAACCAAGTACCATTCATTGTGTGTAATTTTTTTAGCCCACACTGTATATTTTCGTTCGTGAGACCTATCATTTCTGTGTGTGTGTTTTTAGTAATTTTATGATAGCAATTTAGTCTGAGATGACTAGTATTGCTGCTGGTTTTTTTTTTATTTTTTAATAACCATAATCCAAAGGATCCTGAAAAAATTTTAATGAAAACCGTTTGAGATCTCACCATTCGGTGGATAACATTGTGGGGCACAATGTTAGGAACAGTGTCAATGTGATACGAGGGTCGTTTGATAAATAAGTTGCAAAACAGCATCATTCTGTTAGTTTTTCAAATCTAAAATATCCAAAGTATATGTTTTGTAGGGAATTTTATTCTGAACACGTGTAAAACTTTTTTGGATGATGGTGTCATTATTGTGACGTCATCTGCTCACAGAGCACAGTCTACACGTGTATTATTTTCCCCACCAGTAATCTATCATAACTCGCAAGTAATAAACAGCATGAATAAAATTAACAAGTTAATGCCATCTCTTTAAATGTTAAAGACTAGTGTTTTATTTTTCAACATATCAACCGAGTTTGCTCAAACATTTATCCTATCTGTCAGCATACTTCTGAATGCCCAATGCAAACAACGATGCTGGCTGCTGTCCATGCCACATAAGAGCGACTGATTGCACCTTGGTATATGATACAAATTTCTGCCCACCCAGCATTTTTTCTCCACATGTGAACTGTTTGCTTTGCAAAGCAATCGTCGCCATATGCTGGATCCATTTCAGAGTGAATCTAATTTGCATTTATAAATACAACAACGGCACACTGTTCCTTACGGGAGGATTTCAGAGTCAACGTCACCGTATTTAACGTTTATAAATGACGTCACAGTGACTTAATCGTCATGAAACTCACAGCTGTTACTGAGAATTAAATTCCCTACATAACGTATATTTCAGATTTTTAATATTTGGAAAACTAATAAAATGACACTGTTTTGTATCTTATTTATCGAACGACTAAGCTTTAGTGACTGCAAGTGTGCATCATTGGGGTGATGTGGTTTGTTTTTCTGTTTTCTACAGGGTTGATACCCCACCCACGTTGAGTGATTATGATCACAGGTGGTCTTTTAAGAGTGGAACGGAAAATATCTCGGTTACTATCGACACATCACATTTTGTCGGTTAGTTTTCAACTTTCTGTTTATTTAAAAATTTGCATTGACACAAATTAGGTGAAATGGAAAATAACTAAGCTCGTGTAATTTTAGTCTCTTGGCCATTTTTGTGCCAAGAATTGTCAAAGCCATAAGTCCAATTGGGGAACAGTTGAGGGGTTGAAATTTCTTTCGCAGCAAAGTTACATGGCCTGAACGCAACTGCATTATCATATACATGTATAGCAAGCACAGTGTTAAACTTGGGTGGTTTGAAATGAGACAACAGAACTTTCTTGTTTGTGAACCCAAGTTTACCATTTTTGCTGCGTTCGACGTGTAGTCGATCGTAGTTGTAAACGCCGTTTTCCATTTATCGATATCTCTCTCCGTTCGAAAACGCGCGAACTGTCAATAATGGGTAGGTCGGAATGAGCCAACATAACACTGTGATAAGTAAACCCAAGTCCTCCAATTTGTTCGCTTTTAACGCGGAATAGATAGCGATTGAAAACGCCATTAACCGCTTGTCGATATCTTAATTCGTTCTAGAGATATTCGTGCTCAAATTCAAAATTTGTCCGAAAACGCGTGCACTGTCGATGTTGGGTAGGTCGAAATGAGCAAACACAACTTCGTGGTTAGTGGACCAAAGTTCATCAGGTTTTTTTCTTCAACGCGAAAGAAACGGTAGTTGATAACGCCGTTTATTGCTTGTTGATATCGTAATTCCTTTCAGAGATATTTGCAGTCAAAGTCGAAAGTTGTCTTAAACCGCGCCGAATTTTGGACGTTTTTTGTCTTCCCAAATTTTAAGGGGGCGGTGCCCGTACAATTTTGTACACGGGTCTGTTGTTTACTGTCTGTGTCACAGGCTTAAGTGAGTGACTAGTTTTTTATTAGCACGTCAGTACAAAATAGGCCATTCAGTGCCATAAATGGTTAAAAACATTCTATTTTGTGTTAAAATAATGGATAAGAACTTGGTAAGATCAAGGCCGTTAAGCTAATATAAAAGCAATGTTGTATACAATGATAAACGTTTGTATCTATAATAAAAGCAGAGAAATGTGAAATGAGAATAACAATGTTAAACATTTTAACGTCACAAAATAATATTTTTAACAAAGTTAGTTACATTTTGCATCTTACAGGCAGTGAGACATATTACATTGGTATCGTGGATGCGTCATACAACGTCGGTCGACCTCGACCCAACCAGGCCTCATTGTGTCACTATGTGCTGCGGGTCTGGTCAGGCGAGTGTGTCTACTGGGATGATGTAGTTGACGAATGGTCAGCATCCGGTTGCTGTTTACATGAGTCTTCCACGTTCGAACTCGCGCAGTGCAGGTGTGTGATACGGGGTTCCCACGCCTCCTGGAAAGTCCTGGAATTTTTGTGCCTCTGCCAGCCTAGTGGCCGGAGGCATTATGTTTTTAGAGTGTTTATGCATGCGTTCGTGCATGCGTGAGTCCCAAACAACCATTGTTGGCAAGATATCTTGGGTGTTTGTTGGTGGAATTTGATCAAACTTTCACCACTAACGGACTTTGGGGCAAGGACGAACAAAGCAAATTTTAGGGTCAGAAGGTCAATGGTCAAGGTCAACTATGCCCCAAAATGCACTCTTTGGCCTTGTTAGGATGATATTTTGAGTGTTAGTTGTCACATGTTGGCGGAGGCATAATAGTCAGCAAAGTTGTAACCATCGTTTAGTATTCATGATTTTCCTGTACCTGAAAAGTCTTGGAAATTGAAAAAGCTGCATAGTTGATTATTTTTTTGTATAATCAGACAGAGTCTAAACTCTGAAGAGTGAAGATGAAGATTAGTCTATGCAGATGAAACAGTTCTACTAAGTTCTCCGGCTGATGCAAAAATTGAGAACTAATGATCCTGATCAAAATTTAATTAATGCTTGAAGCTGTATATAAATTGTCACATGTAAACTGAACCTGCTTATATATGCTAAAAAGTGTTGATTTGATTTAATTCAGTTTTCCTTATATATCCTTCATTTGGTTTTTGAAAATCTTTGAGACATTTTTCCCTTGTGGCATTTTCACCGTTGTTGGTATCCTACTCAGGAGATTTTATTTGAAAAATTAAGTTATGGTACTGAGCAGTATGAACATTTAATCAGTAATATGTATTTTTTGTACTCTAGTCTGAACGTCTATTCTTGGTGACAACATCTACAGAGTGGGCCACAAAAACCGTCCCCATACATGTCATCTAATTATGTCTTCCAAGAGTAATGTAAATTTAAAGTGAATAACGGACCTTGAAATGTGATCAATTCTGAGCAACATGTCCAAATTTGGTGCAAATGTTTTCAATAATTTTGTAATGGGATACAATAAATGAAAGCAACCCAACTCTACAGGAAACACAATGGGAAAAATAGTGTAACGTCATTTAACGTACGAGGATAAAACGTCGATCAAACTCGTTCGCCAACAAAAGGGATGTCTAAGTAAAAAGCTAAACACATTTGTAAAGAGTTTCCTAACAAGAATTGGGCGGTCAGTTCTGTTAAAGATTTTCTGCTCAAAATTGACAAGACGAACTCGATTTATCGAAAGGTTGGCAGTGGACGGAAGCGGACTGTCTGAACAACACAGAATATCGAGTGTGTAGCGGAGATGATATGCAGCCAGAAAGGCAACGCTGGGTTTAGTAAAATTCTGAGAGAGATTTGGAAGGGCACATTGAACAGTTGTTTACTTGACTCTCTTGGTGTTGTATGAAGTTTTCGCTGTTTTACTTAGACATACACGCAAGCACATATTTCCATTTGTGTTTCACCATTGTGATATAATACAGTTGGGGTGCTTTGATTCTACTGTATTATTTTAGTAACATTTTGACATACTCATTAGGTTTTGATACTAATGTGTGCAGAACAAACTAGCAATTTATATGACGTGTCATTTTGTCCATATAAACAAATGCAGTAGCATTTTAAGCAGAATAATATAGGGGACGGTGTTTATGGCTCACTTTGTAGATTTTTTATCAAATATTAGTTGATATACAGTCACAGAATTTTTGCAATTTTTATGTAGCAGCAAAGCTTATGGTATTTCAGTATCAGTGACAGAATGTGATAATTAATTAAGTCTAGTGTTTCAATAATTATGTAACAGATGTAAGTAAGTAAGTAAGTAATTGTAAATTTATATAGCGCATACTCAAAAAAATCTCTAATGTGCTGAATACATTTCGTCATCAATATTTCAATATGTACTCTGGGTAATTGTTGTAATAATTACTTTGACAGGTGTAGCCATCTGACGAGTTTTGCCGTGAGGTTTTCGCAGACGTCGAGTGTCGTTTCCTACCGACGAATTGACTCTTTCTACAGGTGCATAATAGGGTGGGCCAAAAAAATGTGCCCTTTACTTTTGTCCATATATTTGCCAATTATTAACCGATTTTCAAAATTCTTTCACTGGCACACTGCAGAAAATTTACGATAATGTGATTATTATAGATCTCATCGTAAATGTGTTTCTACACTACCTTGTGAAATATAAATGTAGGCAAAAACTAACGATAATAACAAAAATTCAGATAAATGAAAAAGCGCTTTAAACCAACATTGCGATGAATGATTCGTATGACACTAGACTGTGTTATACCCATTCACTGCAATGTTGATCTGAAGTTTTTTTTCAATTTTACCAAAAAGTTTGTTTTTTATTATCATTATGTATGCATATTTCATTGATATTTCACAAGGTAGTGTAGAGACGCATTTTTGGTGTGGTGGAATATATAGTTATCATATTATTGCAAATTGTCTGCAGAGTGTGCCAGTGAAAGAATTTTGAAAATCGATCAATAACTGGTGAAGATATAGACAAAAGCAAAGTGGCACGTTTTTGGCCCACCCTGTACATCGGCATCATAATCATCAGCATCATCACTGTTATCATCTTCACATTATTGGTATTGCTGTAACAGGTAAAGGTAAAGATAGTGCGTAGCTCTTAATGGGAAACCTGTCACAGAGCTATGGAGCGTTACCTGCCATATGGATCACACAGTGTTACCTGCTACCTGGCACAGGTGAACGTACCCTGCCTTAACCCCGGAGAAACAGGTCAGTACTGGATTTACCTACCCCGGAGGGATGGAAGGCTGAGTTTACTACCTTGGTGTTGGTTATATAACGAGATGGTTTACTTGTCCGCAGACAGTCACCCATGATCCATCCAAGAGGTAACCAGTCGACCAGAAGTTGAACCTACGATCTCTTAATAGTGAGTTTGACACCCTGCCATTACGTCATTGAGCCAGCACAGCTATAGTCTGTGTAAATGTTGAAAGATGTACAAACACTGGCAGACTTTTATGGCATGATCTGCAACCAGTGTTGTCGGAAGTTTACAAAATTTTGACTGGACTGAAAAAAACGTGTGGAAAATCTCAGCAACGTGTCACAGAGCTACCAGCATAATAAATGCTGAAAAAAGGTCGGGAAGTTTTAAGATGCTGAAATTGTGCGCACATGTTGTACAAATAACCAGTTTTTACGCGCAACAGCAGCACTACTGTTCACGTCTTGGCCATCACAATTCTGTCTGTCTGTCCGTCCGTCACACGGGTGGATCAGTCAAAAAGGGTGCGAGCTAGGATCACCAAATCTTCACCATCGGCTACGTGGAAGACTCTAGTTTCAGGATCAGTAAAGCTTTTCCATAAATTTGAAAGGGGTCACCCTGAGCGAGGGCACTAAATGACAAAGGGGTAGGGAAAATTTGAGATTTCCAGCTGATACGGCATTGGCTGAGCGAGACACGTCACGCCGTCTGGTGAATACGAGCAAAACACTAGAGACATTATAGCCACGGGTCGTCTGGCGCCCTCTGGCGACTGACTTAGATTTTGTTTTACTGGGCTTTCAAACATGCACCGCTGTTGTGCGTTCACATTTGCGTTAGCTGCGGTTTTCTTGTATTACTAGGTGGCCTCACTGATGACGACTATTGCAGCAGATGCAGTGCTTTAATGCATTAAAAAATTAATGCTTCGATAGCTCTTGTTATTTACTATAGGCTAACTGGAAGTAGTGAAGGCATGATTAATTGAGGTTACTGACTTGACATTAATTAAGTAAATACGGTCGGTCTTTTCTAGCGACAGCTGAGCTTCTTGTTTTCTGTGCAGGCGAGTGAAAAACGCAGTGGTGCCAGCAACAGTAGCATGTATTTTCGTCATATACTCCGTGCTGCTGGTCGTGCTGACAAAGCTTGATCAATATGATGAGCGCAAGGCTGACATTGTTCGATTGGTCGATAACTCACCATTCGATCGACAGAAATACTATGTCTCGATCGAGACTGGCTTCCGCAAGGGGGCTGGCACAACCGCTCAGGTTAATTTATTTTTTTCACATTACAAGCTTTATTTGCTGATTTGTTGATGTTTTGGCAACTGCTGCCAGCTACATGCTTTTTTTGATGGCTTTCGATGCTTTTTTCGTCTGTGTGATTGATTTAGTCAACTCTTTTAAACGTGTTTTGAAGAATTTTTTTCTACTGACTATTTTTAAGGACCAGACGTGCCGCATCCTTGTAATTGTTTTTCATTGTATGGCACGTTAGAAATTGTCAGCGATTTATTGTTATTATTTGATTCGACTTTTATTCATTACTAGACGTTGCCGTGGCTTAAAATGTGCTGTAGATACGAAGAAGTTTGTAGGATTCCTCATGTCAGTTCATTGACTTGTCTTGTTTTTTCTTCTTTTATAGTTTGTATCAGATGATGAGTCATGAGTCGTTGTTCCAGGTGAGTCACTGTGATGAGTCATTGTGGTGAGTCATTGCAGGTGTCGCTGGTGATGCACGGAGAATATGGAATGAGTGAAACTCGTGAGCTCGTCAGTCAGCAAGGTCAACCGCTCTTTGAACGCAACTCACGCGACACTTTCTACATGACGTCAGTTCTTTTCTTATCTCATCTCTGTCTTAAGTTACTTAGGTTAGTAAGTAAGCAAGTAGGTAAATTTATGCAGTAGAGTGCACATTGACGAGAGGCCGCCACATCTGAGGCGTTATGTGTGCCAGCTTTTATTTGTGCTCAGTTCTGACGTTTTATGCCTGCGCCCACGGTGGGTAGTGCTATAGGCATAATTTTCTTGCGTTGTTTATTTATGCCTTAGTCAGCTTTCTGTTGAGATTTTCAGCGTCATTTTCGGCTACAGACTTTTGAACAGACTTGAATTATTCAATGTGGTTTATTTAGTTTTTGGTTTGGCTTGGCTTATTAAGGCAGATTGTTTCTAGGCCTGTCTGACCAAGATACACATTTGTGAAATGCTAACTGACTGTTGAACAGATAGCAGGTTGATATAATGTGTCATACAGTAGGTTGGCATTATGATTTGTCTTTAATTTAATTAGTTTGATAATGCGCCATTTGATGTTGGTTTGCCGAGAGTCTGTGTGGCATAATAATAAAGGTTAAAAGGTCGCATATAGCTCCTAATGAGCGAACCCATCTCAGAGCTACGGAGCGTCACTTATCATATGGGATCACACAGTGTTACCTGCCACCCGACAGAGGTGAACGCACCCCGCCTTAACCCCAGCCAGATAGGCTGGTACTCGATTTACCTACCCCAGAGGGATAGAAGGCTGAGTTGACCTAGGCGGTTGGTTACATCCCAAGATGGTTTACCTGCCCACAGGCAGTCACCCATCGCAGTATTATCCGGGCCTGGCGTACAGTAACTTCGCTGATCGGATCAGACACGTTACCACTACACCGTGCCTACCGCCTGTGTCTATTGCTGTGACTATTAAACAGATTTTTTGTTAAATGATAATAATAATAATAATATTGCATGGTGCAGGTTTCCAGAGAGCCTGGGTCGTATATTCAAGGTGCAGTTGTGGCACAATAATGCCGGCTCGTCACCGAGTTGGTATCTGAGTCGAGTGATGGTCCGAGATGCTTGTACTGGTTTGTAACGTTACTGATCTGACGAATAACTGTGAAAGAGTTATCGAAAAATAATTATAATAACTAGAAATTTGGGGCAAAGCCTAACGTGAGTCCGCCCGGCACCCTAAGTCCGATTGGGGGAAATTAGGGGGGAGTAAAGAAGGGGGTAAAATTTCCCCAGCATCAAAGTCACGTGGCCCGAACTCAAATGCATTGGCATACGCCGAACGCGCATTGTCGACTTAGGATAGGTCAACATGAGCGCCTATAACTTTGTTCGTAGTGGACGGAAGTTCACAAAATTTTCTTTGTTCAACGCAGATAGGATCGTTCTCATCAAGGCCATTTAGATTTTGTCGCTATCTTCATCAGTTCCAGAGATATTTGCGCTCAAACTCAAAAGTTGTCGTAAATCGCATCGATTTTGGCACGTTTTTTGCCCTCCCAAATTTTAAGGAAGGCGGTGCCCCCAAATTTCGTACCTGCTTTAACACCCCAACCTAGAGCCGCGTCAAGTGCCAAAGTTTCGGTGGGCTACACCCCCTAACTCCCAAGTTATAAGAGCTCATTTATTGCAATTTAAGCCAATTTTTGACCCCCTCTGAAAAAAGTTGTAAGGGGGGTTGCCGTCCCCGGTGGGGGGTGCGCTAGTAAGACTTGGTCATTCTCTAGCGCGTGTAAAAATTTGGGGGCGCAGCACCCCCTAGGGGCCGAAATATGTTCTTCTGAAAAATGCACTTTTGGTGGGTTTAATTCCACATCTAGATCTCCAAGGTCACTGGACCGAACTTCACTGTACTTGTTTCACCTAACGCGGGAGGAATCGATGTCGAACGAGTAACTCGTTCGACATCGATTCCTCCCGCGTTAGGTGAAACAAGTACAGTGAAG